>Ga0210393_10000253_pt1 | contig 48571 bp, 46 predicted proteins | sample IncBWC27OmetaG_FD_160068 | JGI IMG/M metagenome (GOLD analysis project Ga0210393, IMG submission 160068) | Forest soil microbial communities from Barre Woods Harvard Forest LTER site, Petersham, Massachusetts, United States - Inc-BW-C-27-O ... | reverse complement strand
CAAGGTCGACCGACTGACCCGATCGCTGGCCGATTTCGCAAAGATGGTCGAGGTCTTCGACGCGCAGGGTGTCTCGTTTGTGGCGGTAACCCAGCAGTTCAATACCACCACCTCAATGGGCCGGCCTACCCTCAATGTGCTCCTGTCGTTCGCACAGTTCAACGCGAGGTTATGGGAGAGCGGATACGGGACAAGATCGTCAGCTTCGAAGCGAAAGGGAATCTGGATGGGCGGGTGCACGTGCATGGGGTACGACATCGAAGATCGCCGTCTGGTCGTCAATCAGGCGGAAGCCGCGACTGTACGACAGATCTACCAGCGTTATCTGAAGACGGGTTCTGTCCCGAAGCTGAAGAAGGAACTCGACCGCGACGGTGTCGTCTCAAAGATCCGGGTGTCCAGGAAGGGAATCAGATCAGGCGGGCTGAGCTTTTCACGCGGAGCGCTGTACGAACTGCTGTCCAATCCGATCTACATCGGCGAGATTCACAAGCGCGAGCGGGATCCGGGACAGCATGAAGCGATCTTGGACCGAAATTTGCGGGAGAAAGTCCAAAAGCGTCTGGGAGGTCGCACCGATCGGCTGACCGAGCCTCGAACCAAGGTGTCACCGAGTCCGCTCGCTGGAAAAGTCTTCGACGAAACTGGTGAGCGCTCTACGTCTAAGCCGCCGTGAAGGATTCGCGGCGGTATCCGTACGACGTATCACGCGCTCTAGCCAGAAGGGTCCAAAGTGGAAGAACAACGTGGGTGGCGAGTGCCGGCGCCGGAACTAGAGCGAGCTGTCGCAATCGCTGCGCGGAGCATTCTGGACGACAAGGCGGCTATTATCGAGGCCTTGCAGGTCGCCGGAACGGGAGACGCGTATATCAATCAGGTCTTCAGTTTGGTGGCCAAGTGGAGGGATCGGTTGCTTGCTGAGAGGGAACGTTCAACGGCTCTGGTCGAACTGGTGGAAAAGACAGCGCTGACAGACGAAGGTATTCGACTCGGACTGAAGATATCGGTCCCTTGGAGCGGTCCAGGAAGCGCCCCGCTGCACAAGGTGATCCATCTGTTCCGGTTTGTTCCGTTGACGGTGAGGAGACGCGGTGTCGAGATGCGGCTCATCATCAACGGAGGCGACGAGCCGAGGAAGCCTGATCCTGCCATGCTAAAGGCGTTCGCACGGGCACGAGGATGGTTCGAGGAATTGTCTTCCGGCCGCGTTCGCTCGCTGGTCGAGATCGCGCGCCGAGAAGGACTGGCCAAACGATACGTGACACGCCTGGCGAAGCTGGCTTTCGTATCGCCGGCGTTCGCGGAGGCCGTCACCGAGGGTGCGGCGCCGAATTCTACTAGCCTGCAAATGCTAATGAACGGTCGCGTTGATCTTCCACTCAGCTGGAACGACCAAGATGAACTGTTCACCGGCTAGTCGTCGATCGGAATAGATTCATTATCGGACTCCGTCGTAAGTCCAACACAGTGATTGTTTTAGATGAGCTTCTGAGATATCGCCAGAGCAGAAACTCTACTTACCGCGGCGGCGACTAAGCTTCGTCCCGAAGAAGACCTTCCAAAGACCCTAATAAACGCCGCAACTCCTCTTCGGGATTCTGAAACCAATCAGTCGACCAAATTCGATATATGTTCCATTTTAGGCGCTCGAGAACCTGTTGACGCAAACGGTCGCGGTCCCGAGCCGAGCGGCTGGAGTGGTACGAAGCACCATCACACTCGATTCCGAGTAGATACCCACTTCGCTTAGGATGCTTGACGGCGAGGTCTATAAAGTAGCCCGCAACACCGACCTGGGAAACTACGTCAAATCCCTTCTCGCGCAGTCTGTCTCGTACGAACTCTTCGAATTCTGAGTCCGGTTCGCGGCCAGTGGTCTCCCCCGTCTCTAGTCTTCCGGTTTCCGCGTACTCTAAGTAATCCTTCAGCGCATGCACGCCCAAATTTGAGCCTTCGCCCGCATTGATGTCACTAGGTCTCATCGAGGTAAAAACCTCAACCCGGTCCTTAGCGCGGGTGAATAATACGTTCAATCGCCGGTGACCATAAGCTCCGTTGATTGGTCCGAAGCGGTTCATTACCACTCCCGTTGCTGCATCTGGACCGTAAACGGTTGAGATGAAGATGACGTCGCGTTCGTCGCCTTGGACGTTTTCCAAGTTCTTTACAAAAAAAGCTTCGAGAGTTCCTTCCCAACGATCAATGTACTTCTGCGCAAATGGTTCACGGGGGACGGAGCGCTCGATCAACTCTAGCAGCAGATCGCGCTGAGTTTGGTTCAGCGTCACGATGCCTAGCGACTTTTCCGGCTCTGACCGCATGAAAGCGATCGCTGCTTCGGCTACCTGCTCTGCCTCTTCAACGTTGATATGGCCTTTGTACTTGCCCTGGACAAAATGATGATAAACGCCGAGTTTCGGCTCGCGCCTTTCTCGCTCAGGATCAAGCGGGGATGGGAAGATAACGAGATCATCATAGAACTTTTTGTTAGAGAATGCGATTAGACTCTCGTGTCGAGATCTATAGTGCCATCGCAACGAACGCGCCGGTCTGAACCGAGCTAAAGCGAGATCAAGGATTGACTCATTGTCGACTATCTCTTCTTCGTCGATCTCGTCATCTGATACTCGATCGATCCGTTCGAAGAACGAGGTTGGTGGCAACTGCATTGGGTCGCCAACGACGACGACCTGACCGCAGCGAGCGATTGCGCCAAGTGCTTCCTCGGGGCGCATCTGAGACGCCTCATCTATCACCACGAGATCGAATCTTAAGCCATTCGATTTCAAAAACTGCGCCACCGAAAGGGGAGACATCATGAAGCAGGGCTTCATCTGCAAAATAGATCGTCCGGCTCTGTCGAGGAGTTCGCGCACGGGTATATGTCGTTTCTTCTTTCCGATCTCGTTGTGAACTAGTTCGAGCCCCGTATCATCCTTTCGGTAGTCGCCCCTATATCCTCTATCGATCGGGCGTCGGGAGAGCTCGAAGGCCAGCGTCTTTCGCTGAAGCTGGATGATTTCTTCGTCAAGTCGACTGAACTGCTGTCGAGCCTTCTCAAGCTGGAGACCGCGAAAACGGCCAACTTCCGGAAATTCGGTCAGGGCCGCGCGAGCCAGCGTGCGCCAATAGACTCGCTCAAGAGCATTGGAGAGCGTCACAGACTCGAAGGGTCTGCCCTCGAAGCTCTGGAGAATGCCGCCCAATCCGCCTTCCCGGCAATCTTGTCTCGCGGAAAGCCAACTGGTCCAGACTACAAGTTGGTCTGGCGCAACAAGAGCGCGATTAATCCGACCCGTAACCGAAGAAATCGAAACATTCCTAAGTGAGACTCCAAAAAAAGCAACCTCGTCGACCTCGCCCAACGCCTTAACCTCATTCCAAATTTGAGGTATCGAAGCGAGGATATCTTTCAGAGAAAAACCCCAAGCTCTGAGTCGACTGATTCGAGAGTCTCGGTCTCGATGATAGATGTGGTCGCGCAATAACTGTGGAAGCGACGCCTGTTCAACCTCGGCAGCGGCGTTCAGAGCACCGCTGACAATAGTCCGATCGGTCCTTGGTCCCTGCCAACGAACTCCGACCAGCGAACGAGCTTTGTGGTTCGCCTCGATGTCCGCCTCTGCCGCGAGCCGCGCCCTGTCGGCTTCGAGTACTCTGGCCACTGCGTCTGCGTGCGCCTTACTTGCTTCTGCGACCATCACTCCGAGGTCGCTTACAGGAACGTATTCTGTGAGGCCAAGCGCCAAACCGCGTTGCCAGAGTTCCGCGACTTTTGCGGCCCGTCTCTCGATCCGATCGCAACTTTCGCCGAGATCGCTCGTGGAACCATCAACTGAACGAAGCACCGCCGTTGCGAGTGCGGCACTAGGGTGCCTTTCGTGCAAAGCAACCCGCTCAAGAGCTTCAGAGGTACCTTCTAGGAGAGCCTGTTTGAGCTGCTCATCGAGTCCGCCTGTGGAACTATAAAACTGTTTGACTGAATTCTCGAAGAGACTGACTGCTTGCAACTCTGAGAATGGCGTCTCGTGACCACGAAAATGGGGACCGCACGCTACTTGAAGTCGGACATCTGCAGCGATGTTATCGGAGATCTCGATACAGTGTGCCAGTGCTTCGAAGTCAGCGGCAATCGTAGGCCGTTTCGTCCAGCCTTTCGCGCGCTTCATTTTCTTATGCCGACGCCTTGCATTCTTTACGTCACGACTCCAGAGCGCGGACAGAAAGTTCGTCGACCGCAAAGCATCTGAAAGCCGTCGCAATTCGCGCGCGTCGCCATCGAGTTCGAAGTCTAAGCGACCGGCGAGCTGAGCTCGTCTTTGCTCAAGTTCTCGTGCGCGAACCTCGGCTTCTGTTAGAAGACCCGGTACGTTGGCTTCGCCTAGTCCAGAGTAGCGATATTCGTGTCGGGCGGGCGATAGCGATGCAGCGAATTTGACCCCGGTTGCGAGCTTGCGGAGCGACTCTGCCGTCGTTGGCGCGGATACCTCAAACGCCTTGGCGACGCTGCGGCTGAAAGCAATAGCTCCCTTAATCCGGCCGGCCTGCGACCTCAACGCCGCGGACTCTTCCTCTAACGCGCCAAGAGGTTGTCTATCGAGACCTGCATCTCTCGCCAAAATTAAGAGGTCCTGTAGCTCTCCGGCTCGCGCAGCCGCAGCGTCGCGTATGACGATCGACTCTTCGAGCTGGCGTTGCGCATCCAGCCAAGCCCCCTGCGCCTCCAGTAGATCTTTCAAAGCGGCGAGCGCCGTGGCGTCACTCAGGGCGGTGAAAAGATCTAGATCGACTGATGCCGCAGGACCGGGTAGACGCTCGATGGCATCTAATAAACCCGACGCGTGGTCGATAGTGTCTGAGAGTTGGCGGCCGATCTGCTCGCTTATCGACGTAAGAATAGCAGCAAGGCGTTCGATCGCGCTCAGTACTCGATTTAGAAGTTCGAGCAGCTTTTCGCGGCCAAAATAGTCGAGTGCCGCGTTACCAATTCCGAACCAAGGATGCCGATCAGGTGCGCCAGCGGCCACGACGACATCAGAGTATGCCGCGGCAACTACTTCGAGCTTGGTTTTCGAGGCTAGGAGGTCGTGTCGCGTAACTTCTTTTGCCCCGGCTAGCTCGACACTGTCCAGTTCCTTAGGAAGCGTTTGGCGATAGGCGCGGGTACGCTGTTCGGTCCATAATATCCCGTGAATCGTTTTTCCGGAGGCCCCGAAAGAACGGTTTATCGAGGTCACATAGTTCGATAATTGCTCGCGTGTCCGCTGCAACTCTTTGAGCGCTGCCGGCAGATCACCCTGGTTGCGTAGCCGGCCCTGTATCGCGAGCCGTTCTTTCAGAGCTTCGAGCAGATCTTTCTTGCGCGCTTTTGTCGAATGAAGTTCGAGACAGAAATGCCCAAGCCCGAATTTCTCTAGCCTGTCCTTCACCACGTTCAACGCAGCCATCTTCTCGGCCACGAACAGGACCGTTTTGGCGTTTGAAAGCGCGGCGGCGATAATGTTGGTAATTGTCTGCGACTTGCCCGTTCCAGGGGGTCCTTTAATCGCAAGATTCTTCTCGTCCATTACATCGACTAGTGCGCTGAATTGAGAGGAATCTGCATCGGTGATGAGTAAGGGAACTTTAGCCGCGATAACGGGATCGTCGACCGCATATTCCTCGGCATAGAAAGCATCTGCTGAGGTGCCCTCACCCGCCAAGAGTTCGGCTACTACCGGGTTTCGAATAATGCCGTGGCCTTCAGGCCAGCGCGCGTCCTCGAGATCGTGAAACATGACAAGGCGAGCGAAAGCGAAGTGACCAACGACGGCGAACCGGCGAACTCGCCATCGCGGAATATCGCCTATCGCTGACTGAACCTTGCGAAAGTATTTTTCTGGTGCGTCCTCCTCCTCGAGGAGCGGAAGACTACGGTGAAAGTCCTTTTGGAGCCGCTCAGACAGCGTGATATTTATTTCGGTCTCTTCCCCCAGGCTGCCGATCGAATATCTGTACTTTCCCCCGACGATCTTGCGCTCGATGTCGATGGGATGCAGCAAGAGAGGAGCGTACATAGGCTTCTGGGAAGTTGTTGTCTCGTACCATTCAAGATATCCGAGCGCTAGATAGAGAGTGTTTACGCCGGTCTCCTGGAGTGTGCCGCGAGTCTGATCATTTATCGCCGAGAGCGTCCGCTCCATTTCTTCTGGCAGCAAGAGAGTCTGTATATGTCCATCGGCTTGAGAGGTCCTGCGCGTCTTGTTCGGCAGTGGTAAATCAAAGCTAGGCTCGATTCCGTTCCTGCGAGCCCACTCTTGCCTGCTGATCTCGTCACGTGCTGGTCGATCCGGCATCCCCAGCGTCTTTCGCAGTCGCGTACGAAGCGCCCGCTCAATTCTTCTTTCTGCTTCGACGTCCTCGTCGTCTCCGATTTTTTTGAGAGCCGCCAAATAATATTCGTCGGTCCGCTTCGCCTGCACGAGCGCCGAGACGAATGCGTCGGTCTTTTCGTCTTCCGGCTCGTCACTTGGTTCGGGAAGCGAACGAAAAACGAGACGCTTATCATCCTCCAATCGTTCGATGAGCTGATCGGGAAGCTGGTCTAACAAGCGCACGTGACGGCGCGAACGCGAGCTGAACTTGTAGTTGAGAAGCCGGTTGCTGTTGGTTAGATCCAACAGCCGCATACGCAAATCGGCTATGCGCTTCTGTGCGGCTAGTTCCCGCGTGCTTAGGGTTTGCTGTGCGCCCGATTTTATTATTTCATCCGTTTCGGCCGATCGAAGTTTCTTGTCGGTCACAGCCGCGTCGGCACCGATAAGATCGAGTTGCGACTTCGCTGTGATATTTTCGAGTTCACCCTGTACCAATCGGAGAAGTGTCTTGGCGCTGTCAGTTCGCCTTCGTTTAAGTTCGTCTCTGAGCTCCTCGAGAACACCGGCATCGTTCCTGCACTCGCGAAAGACAACTTGCAGACGCGTTATGCTCGCCGCCGAAAATGGTCGGTCACTGTCGCTCATTCGTATTCACCCGGGGGAGTCCGCTTGCCGCAGCGCGGGTCGATTATCCGAGCGGACGATGGAGAGGACTGGTCCAGCCTTGTGGAATTCCAAGACGAACCACGCGAACTGAACTTTGATGTCTTCGCGACCTTGTGCCTCAAGTGCTGTTGAGTCGCCAAATACCCCGTACCCCGTTCATAGCGAGAAGATTAGCAGCCATTTCCACAAATCCAGAGCCCGGATGAAGCTTCGATTCTGTTGACTTGGCCGAATCCATCGTCGCCCGGCGGCTTCCCCTTCGGGGCTCGGCCTTCGAACGCACGGGCCCAAATTTTCGTCTTTTCTTCGTCTTCAGACTTCGCTACCATATCTTGATTGAGCGGTTGAGTATCCAATCGCATGGCTTAGCGAACGGCGGAAAATCAGCTTACATTTTACAAAGCCCTGCTCGACGGCAGGAATAGATTCTTGGGTGCACCGTGGGAAAGCCGTACTCGATCGAGATGAAAGCGCTACCGCAGACCTTTGCTTGGGCAAAATCAAGCGACATTTCCACATTTAAGCGGGCAGTCAGCACTTTCGCGACAATGCCTCTCGTGACGATAGGATCCGGAGGGTCCCATACGGCAGCAGCACTGGGGGCGTTTTTCCACGAGCGATATACTCGCCAAGTCGCTCTTTCGACTACGCCACTTCAAGCCGCAAAAATGGAAAGCCTGAGGAATTGCGGCGCACTGATCTTCAGTGCCGGTGGCAGGAATCCGGATGCACTAGGAGTGTTCAAATCTGTCCTTAAGTGGGAACCCCGAGCGCTCGCAATCCTATGCTTGGAAAAGTCGTCGCCGCTGGGCCGACTCTGCAGTGGGTATGAGTCTGTTTCTTTCTCTGAATTTAGCCTCCCGTCGGGAAAAGACGGTTTCGTCGCCACAAATTCCCTTGTAGCGTTCGCAACGATTTTGTGGCGCGCTTTCACTGAACTATGTGGCAATGCAAACGAAACGCTAATTAGTTTCGAAGACGCTGCCACGTCTGGTTCTCGTCTGAAGTCCTGGTCGGAGGAGCTTCGCGAAGGAACACGCGTGCTCTGGGAAAAGCGCTATTTGCTCGTGTTGCACGGGTCTGGACCGAGTTATCCGGCGGCACTTGACTTGGAATCGAAATTCAACGAAGCGGCAATAGGTGCTGTTCAGATCGCGGACTATCGAAATTTTGCGCACGGCCGCCACCACTGGCTGGACAAGTACAGGGACGATACCGCTGTGTTGGCTCTGATAACAAACGAAGAAGTAAGACATATAGAACGCACCCTGTCGCTTTTGCCCGCTTCTATTCCAGCGAAAACGATCGTGTTTGCCGGCACCGACGGCCGAGTCGCACTCTCTGCACTTGTTACAGCCTTGCATCTGGCGGGATTTGCGGCTGAAGCCAGAGGAATCGATCCAGGTCGACCAGGAGTTGCCGAGTTCGGACGTCGAATTTACAACTTGAACATCTGGCCGAAGCTTGAACTCGATCGTACTAACGCGCGAGCTCGAGTCGCTATTGAGCGAAAGGTCGGAGTTCCCTTGTCTTCCATAAGCGCGGAAGAGAACGAACAGTGGAGGAACGCTTACCACAATTTCCTCACGTCTCTGCACGCGACGCTTTTCAGAGCTCTAATTCTCGATTACGACGGTACTCTGTGCGACGACCGTTTTCGCTTCGGCAGCCTTCCGGAAAACGTTGGCCAACTTCTTAATAAGTTTCTTGTTCAGAGAATCGCGCTGGGCGTAGCCACGGGTCGAGGAAAATCGGTACGGAAAGCCTTGAGAGACTGCTTGGATCCTTCGCTATGGCCATCGGTATACGTTGCGTATCATAACGGTTCAGAAATAGGCACCCTTGATGATGATCAGTCGCCCGCTGGAGTCCAGAACGTCAGAGAAGAACTCGCGAAAGTCGCCACCAACCTCGCTGGGTCAGTCCGAATAACTGCCATCGCTAAAATAGAACAGAAGGCGAGTCAGATTAGTATCGTGGCAGATAAACCTTCGGATACTGCGCAATTGTATAGGCTGGTTTGTGATATCGTCTCCGGCGAATTTGCAAGCGGCATCTCATGTGTGCGGTCCTCGCATTCGGTTGACGTACTGGCGCCGGGAGTCAGCAAAGAGCGGCTGATTCGCGAGCTTCAGACACGACTCGGCTGCGATTCGGAAAGCTTTCTAAGCATTGGCGATTTAGGTTCCTGGCCTGGGAACGATTTTTCTCTTCTCACGGCATCGCACTCCCTGAGTGTCAATGAAGTTTCGTCGAGGCCCGATCGATGCTGGAATATCGCACCTTTGGGTTTTCGTAACAGCCAAGCCACGAGGTTCTTGTTAGGTTCCATTCTTCCCTCGAATGGATCGTTCAGGTTTAGGCTTGCGGAGGACAATCAGAGGAGGACGCTGGATTGAACCAAGACCTTGCTCTTTCGGTTTTGGGAGACATCATGGAATGGGACCTAGAACGGTCACGGAAGGAGTTTGCATGGCTACAGCTCATGTCGCGATTCAAATATGACGGATACAGCGATTTCGTAGCCGGTGTTCGCTTTATCGAAAGCCTCGCGGGCTGGCTGCAACAGTTCAACCTCGAAGAGCGGATTGCTGCTTATAATTTCGTTCGAAAGCATCTAATATTTTTCGGTGCCGGCGAAATGCAGCACCTCATCGAGCTTGCATACCCGGAATGTGTTCGAATACGGCTCATCCGCGAAACCGCCGCAATAGTCGACAGACCTTCCTATCTGGTTTGGTCTGTTCCGAACGCCGGGGAGGTTTACAAACAATTGTTACGGAAGAGTCTTTTTTTCGGCTTGAGTGACGGTGCACACATCGATAGTTTTAGACGCTCAACGGCGGGTTTAATAAGCAACGAGCAAGTACTGCTGGCAACCGAAATTGCACCAGGAAAGTGGAATCAGGTTTTGGCCGAACTCCGTAAGGATCTAAATGACTCCGCTGCGCGCTTCAAGTTTCTGTTTCTTTTTGACGACTTTATTGGCACAGGGACAACTCTTCAAGGAAAGTTGAAGCGCCTGTGGCGAGACTGTGCTGGCCATAATATCGTTGAGACGCATTTGGATTCTGACTGGACAGTCGTCGTACATCATTACATCGCGACGGAAAAAGTAACAAAAGACATTGTCGCAATAGAGCAACAACTAAGAACGGATCACGAAAGTAGTGGCTGGTTTCGTAACGTTGAATTTTCGTTCGAGCTAGTTTTATCAGAATCTTTACAGATCAATGCCGAAAAGGCTGGCGAATTTTGGCCTCTCATCGAGAAGTACTACAATAGCGGCATTGAGACGGCGCATACTCGAAAAGGTGGAGGCAAAGACGTGAGACTCGGCTTCGGACAATGCGCGCTGCCCGTCGTGCTCGAGCACAACACACCGAATAATTCGATCGCGTTGATCTGGGCGGAAATAGCCGCAACGGAGAAGGAAACGGCGATGCGCCCTCTTTTTCGACGCCGACAGCGCCATACTGACCTGGCCTAGATACCACGATGGACAATCCTTTTGAGAGGCGTGCAACCGAACAGGTCCGAAATGAAGAGGCGTTCTTGGCCTTAATAAGCCCGGAGCCGGTTCTGACCTATCTCGGGAAGTACGGCGCGGCTGGAAAATTGTATGACCGACTCACAATCTTGCTCGGCACTCCCGGTAGCGGCAAAACGACGATGGCGAAACTCTTTGAGTTTCCGATGGTCAACGCTCTCCTCCGGAATAGTGCATCTCAGGCTCATCGGGCCCTTCTGACAACGCTGATCGAATGCGGCTGTATAACCGGTTCTTCGCCGAATATTTTGGCCTATCGGCTGCCACTGGAAAGCGATTATCGAGAGATTTGGGAATTCCCATATTCAGACGAGCTGCGGGATGGTCTTCTCAGGGCGCTGATTCAAGCGCGAAGCGTGCTGGGTTGGTTTCGGTATCTGCAAAGAGCGGGTGTTACACCGAACGACGTCAAAGTTATAACGACAGGCATTAGTCATGCGGGCGCAGAAGCTATCGGAGGCGACTCCGGCGAATCGATCCTCGAACGAGCTCGCGCCGTTGAGCAAGATATTTATCGAGTAGTAGGAGCCTTACTCCCTCCGACTCCCGGTGCATTGGGCGAAGCTGCGATCAGTGCCTATCGGCCATTTGACGTGATCGACCGTTTCGTTGTCTCCCTGGGAGGATTGAAGGAACGCGAACTTCGCCCTCTCGTTATGTTTGATGATGCTCATACGCTTCATCCAACTCAATTTCGCAACCTAACGCGCTGGCTTATACGGCGCGAGCTCAGAGTATCGCGATGGGTGCTCACTCGATTCGATGTCTTAGATCCAAATGAAGCGCTGAGTGCAATCTTGAAGGAGGGATCGGAAGACACCGAACTGCCTGGGGTCACCACTGCGCGCGAGATTACAAGGGTTACACTACAGAGTCTGGCTGACAGGCGCGGACAACGCACACAATTTCGCAAGATGGCGAAAGACATGTCGGGCAGATACCTTTCGCAGATGCCCGAGTTTTCATCACGCAAGCTAACGTCACTGGAAGGCTTGATGATCGCGCAAAGGGAACATCTTACGCGAGCCAAAACCTCAGAGATTCGCAATAGAGTCGATCTAGTACAGACGCGACTCCACGTTGCCAACGAACGACGTCACCGGCTCGAGGAGCAGGTGGACGAGTACAAGCCTGCCGGTGAAGCACTGGGAGAAGACGAACGGTTGGCGATTCTCAGTATCCTTATGCACCGTTACGCCAATCGGATACCCCAACAACAGCAGCGGCTGTTTGAAGAAGGAGCCAACTTTGATCCCGATCCTACCAGACCTCTTACTGTGAAAAGCTCGGTATATGAAGCCGCCTGTCTACAGCTCTTTCACTCGTACGACCGGCCGTACTATTTTGGCATCGAAGATCTTTGCGACGCGAGCTCTGAAAATGCGGAACAGTTCTTACGCTTGGCTGCTATCCTGGTCGAAGCTGTCGCTACACGTCTGATCCGAGGTCGACCAGCCACTCTCCAACCGCGCGATCAACACCAACTTCTGCGTGAACGCGCCGGCGAATTCATGCGCGATTGGAATTTTCCCTATTACAACTACGTTCGAACTCTTGTCGCACTTGTTGCCGAGCGTTGTCTCTCCGTTTCTCTGGAACCGAATGCTTGGATTGGTGCTGGTGCAAATGCTTATGGGGTCCTTCAAGACGAATTTGAGCACATTGGCGATTCGCCTGAACTCTGCAGAACTTTAAAGTACGCGGTCGCTTACAACGCCATTACCTTAGTTCCGCGCTACGAGTGCAAAAATAAATTGTGGTGCCTTATCGAACTTGGCGGCATTCCCAAACTACATCATGGCTTGACGCTCATGCGGGGAGGATTTATTGAAGGTACGCTCGGCGAACTGAAAGGTTTTAACCGCTCTGCGGTATGAGCGGACCCTTAAAATGGGAGCGTTGTATCGTGCAGCGCGACGCAGACGTCGAGCACTTTATCCGATGCTTCTTGACCTCCTCCTCTAGGAAGGTGCTGTTGATAGCTGGCGGCGGATTTGATCCTCGCGCGATAAGTGTGTGCGAATTGCTCGCGACGCACTTGAAAGGAAAGCTTAGGGCCCTTTTCCTTCGCGAGGAGAGGCCCAATCCTGACGCTTCATTGCGTGAAAAGGCTGAGGGGAATCTGACGAAGATGCTCGCGCTGGTGTCTGATTCGACAGTTTCTCCTATCGACATATTTGCAACCGACAACGCCGTGATTGGAGGAAGAGAGGCGGTAAAGGTTGTTGCCAGTTCGTCCCGAGCCGGGATCAGCGACGTGATAGTAGACTATAGCGCCTTGTCGCGAGGCGTTACTTTTCCCATCATAAAGTTTTTGCTTCAAGATGACGATACGATCAACCTACATGTATTGGTTACGGATGAGCCGGCAACAGATGAAGATATTGTTCCAGTAGCATGGGAACAGGCGAGCAACATACACGGATTTCGCAGCATCCTAGGCTCGATGTCGGACTTGCGTCCTGCTCGTCTTTGGCTGCCACAACTGGTGCGAGGTCAGAATATCGCCCTAGATCTCATCTTTAGAATGATACAGCCCCATGATGTCTGTCCGATTGTTCCATTTCCAGCTTCGGACCCGCGGTTAGCTGATGGGCTGATTGAAGGGTACGCAACGGAGATGGAAAGTGGCTGGAAGGTCGATCCTCGAAATGTTGTCTACGCACATGAGAAGAGCCCACTCGACCTGTATCGAGAAGTCATCCGAATCGACGAAGCGCGACAAATCATATTTCGCGATACGGGCTCGCAGATAGTCCTCTCGCCCATAGGGAGTAAACTACTGTCGATGGGAGCTCTCCTTGCTGCTCTGGAAAAAGATTTCCCTATCATTTATGTTGAGGCTGCCGGTTACTCGGTAGACCTTGCCAAGCTTGAGAAACGTCGAGAACCTGGACCTTTGGTCCATTTGTGGCTTAAAGGTGAAGCGTATGTCCAACAAAAGACTGGGACATAGAGAAATGAGGCCAGAGATCTGGGGCATAGGCCTAGTGGCTTTAGATCTCATTATAGCTTCGGAACGTTCCGAGCCGTCAGTCGCCGCGGGTGGAACTTGCGGCAATGTCCTTAGCATACTGAGCCGTTTGGGCTGGCACGCCACACCGATAGCCAGGCTCGGCAAGGATGCAGCTTCAAAGAAGGTCGAGTCGGATTTGTGCGAATGGGGCGTCGATATACGCTTTCTTCATTTGCGACCTACCGCGAAAACGCCCGTCATTGTCGAGCGGATAAGGACTGATTCAAGCGGCCTACCTTTTCATACTTTCTCTTTTAGCTGTCCCGCATGCGGACAACGACTGCCGAGCTTTCAGCCAGTAACAGTTCGGTCCGTATCCTCTATCGCAACTGGCCTTGCGGACGTTGATGTTCTCTTTGTCGACAGAGCGTCGGCTAGTTCTATCAAGCTCGCCGAGGAAGCATCGAACCTTGGAGTAATTGTGTTTTTTGAACCGTCGGCTCACTCAAGCCGCGCTCACTTTTCGGCGCTGATCGAACTTGCCCATATCATTAAGTATTCACATGACCGAGTAGATAGCATAGGACACGACAATTGGGGTTCGCGGACTCTTTTGGAAATTCAAACACTCGGACGAGGAGGTCTTCGATTTCGCACCAAGTTAGCAAGCAACATGACTTGGCGGAACCTGGCTGCTCAACCAGTAGCAAGACTCCGAGATGCCGCTGGTTCTGGAGACTGGCTCTCAAGCGCACTCATATACAGTATCTGTCGAGGGGGTGTGAAGCGGTTTCGAAGTCGAAGTCTGGCTGAGGTGGTGCGCGGTCTTAATTTCGGTCAGGCTCTTGCCGCGTGGAATTGTGAGTTCTCCGGTGCCAGGGGTGGCATGTATAACCTATCACCCTCTCAATTTTGGAGTCTGGTGAAGAGGGCGAAGACTGGGCAAGCACCACAGCTTTCAAATGATGCTCCAATGGGTCCCGAAGTACTCACTGTCAGTAGGGAGATCTGTCAGATGTGCGACCGTACGCCCTTGTTAATTCGTTCTCACGCCTAGCGGGAGAACGTGAGTTCCGATGACAGGTTTCACCTCCGGGGCGACGCGCTGGCATTCTTCTCGGAGGCGAACCTGCAACAGTTCAAGCAAATAGATGGTTGCGAGTATCGTAGTGTGATCAATCATACGCGGATCGGCAAAACAACGCCCGCGGAGCTATGTCCCGCGGGGCGCCTGACGGACCTTTATTCATTTTCGGGAGCTTAGAAAACAATGCTTTTGGCCTTTTCGATCGTCTCGAAGGCGTCGCGAGACTCATTGCTGAGCGATTCGACGAGTTCCGGCAATGCCTTTAGAGCATCGATCCTAAGTCTCTCGACGCCGACGAAGCGGCTCCGATTTGGTCAGAAACTCGAATCGGCCGTCGATCAAGTCGTCGGTGAGCGAACGTTCTCGGAGACCTGTAAGAGTGGGTGCCCACGACTTGGGAGTTGCGCGAAATAGAGGCTTTTGTTGAAGGGCCTTGGGTTGAGCGTCTTCAAGAGTTGAATTCAAGGATAATTCAACATCGCCGAAACGTGCACGAAGCAGACGCCAAAAAACGACGAGAAGAACCTGCGAAGCTAGCTGATCTAAAAGATCGTTTCGGCATCAAATAGCGCCTAGGGTTGTCTGTCAGCCTGATCTCTGGGCTCGAGTCTTTCGCCGCAGCAACACCTGAAATTTGTAGCGGAGTTATTCGAAGCTTCCGAGAAACCGGTGTCCCCATAGGGCGGCGGTACAATGCTTCCGATCTCAGCGACGATGATTCGGTCGGGGGTCCCCACGACGCAGATTGTCACTCCCGTCATTGTGAAAGCTCGATGATAGGACACTATTCGGATCGCTGAAGTACGTCTGAAAGAGAAAATTCGAACCGCGATTTGTTTTCAGGGAATTTATCGACGAAAAAGAATCTGTCGCGCTTTTCTACAAAGTACTGGCGTTCATCTGCCAAGGCGTTTTTGATCATCTGTCGGATCCACCGGAATCCACGTTCTCTGGCTTGAGGGTTCTCAGATATCTTTGTCAGTAGATATTCTCGTCGTGCAGCTTTTCCCCGTCCGATGCAGTTGTCGTTGTAGTATTTGCGATATGCATTCGCGAAAATCCCGACCGACGATCTAAAATGATATGTTCTTTCAGATCCCTCTCTCCCCTCATTGATGGCGCGCAGGGCATCGTCGCCCTTTAGGTCTTCAAAAAATTTAGAATAGAATGCTTGGAGATCTTGTTCGAGCTTACCAGCTTTAACTTTTGTTTCAGGGCCGATGGCAGCATAGAATGGGGCACGTTCGAGTTTTGTGCAGCACTTAATCAGATTGATCCCGTTGCAGGCGGCAATGACGATCACCAGATTGCACCGGCAAGCATGATTTATTTGAATCAGAAGGAGTCTCAGTTCTTCCCAAGTTATATGATCACCATTTGCAGTCTGAAGACCATCTGGATCGCCATGACAGTCGAAATGGATGAACGGGTAGGTTCCCTCAAATAAGGCTTCATCGCGAATATTTTCAAGGTCCTTAATCAGTTCGGCTTTTGATGCGGGACGTCTATGCGCGACCTCCAGGTTCTCATACCGCGATTGCGCGATGGAAAGCTGATCCTCGACAAGTCGAGTTCCTGTTTTCAGATCGCCATCTGGCAATGACTCGATAACCCAGATTTTATGAAACTCGTGGGAATCCACCATCGCTCCATTACACAAACGACAAAATTGTCAGTCGTCGATTGCTTCCTCGGCCAGTCGCATTCAGCTAGAATCCCCTTTTACGTTCCACTACATGTGGACGTGCCAACGAGAGCAGCTTCTTCAATTCCTGGATCGCCGGACCGTATTTATGTGATAGCGCGCAAACTGACTCGACATCGAGCTGCCGCGTCTGAGCCAGGTATCAATTTTCCATCCCGCTTCGATCAGCTCCGAGGCAGCAAAGACCCATTCCAGTGTGTCCGTGAAAAAGCCTCTTATCTCGCTGTGCGCCTCATAATCGAAGATAGGGTCCGTGCCGTGGACATAAAAATTGCGGCAGTTCACGGCTTCATCGCACACCATTTCCATTTCTGGGAACTGTCCCCCCGCTTCCTGAAGTAGATATTTCGCTCTGTGCCGGATCTTGCGTTTAAGGGTGCTCTTTCCCATCCTACCAAGAACACCTAAGACACTAGCCCGCTCGATACTTGTCGGCAAAGCGCGGAACAGCTTGCGTGCCTCGTCTCTTGCTCTAACTTCGTCTTCTGTCAGCTCGACATCCCCCGGCACCGCCGCAGCCGGAAGAATGTCAAACATGTTCGCAGCCGCCACGAGCCTATCGACAGTGTAATAGTTCTGCTCGGCGAAACAGCCAAAAAACCGAAAGCGTGCTTCGCGCCGATCCTCGTGCTCCTGGAACCAGTTCGCCACCACATTCGAGAAGCCTTTCGGGTCGCCTACCGCATCAATCAAAACATCGGCCGGATGCGGCCTGTCCTCTTCATGCGGCGGTTCGCGTTCCGGCGGCATGCTCCAGTAAACACGCAACAATCCTAGAGTGCCGACCGCCGGCACGAGTCGTACCGCAAGATTTAAGATATTTTGCGGACGGCCGACCAGCATTCCTAAATAGTCGCGGAGCGCGGCAGCTCGCGTCATTGCCTCTCTAAACAGAACAGGCTCGCTGAATTCGACAGCCACAGAAATTGTGTTCTTTAGGCGCACGCCATTCGGGCCGCCGAGGTTACGACTCGGATTGTGCGAAGCGGTAATCAGTCCCAGAACTGTATTCGCCGCGAAAATCGTTCGGTTTCCGGTAAAGTATAGAATTTGCGGATCTGGACCCGTCGGTATCTCCCGGCCGAGACAGTTCGCATGGGCGATCTGGTCAATATAAAGGACGTGCATCAAGGACGCTTCCAAAGGCATAGAATAGGGTGGTGGCGTCGTCGACCACAAACTCAACAGCAGTGACCATCGCTTCATCGGGATCAATATAGCGATCGCCATAGAGAACGTAATGGGGAAACAGAGTTGCGAAATGATCTCGCTCTGCGCCACGGCTACCGCTACCCGTGCCGGATTTCGTAATGCAATTGATCAAGGTCACCCTGGTTAAATCGAGCAGGATGCCAGTGATGCAACGACTGGGCTTCGGAAACGCCTCGAAAAATTCGCCATCCTGAAGATATATCGACGTGTTTGATCCCGCGAGCGTGAGTTCGCCATGGAGATCCTTGCCCGCCGGCGCGAGCCTGAACTTTCCGATTTGCTTCACGCCCTCAAGTCCCTTCATTTTCAAAAGCTCCTATGAGCAGCCCAACAATGGGAGGTTAACCACGGTCGTCACATCGCGATCTCAACTTTGAGCAGCTTGCGGCATCTCGGTGGGTGCTCCGAAACCCGCTTGGCCGCCGCGAATGCGATGCTTCAGACCCACGATACCATGATTTTGAAACCACTAGTCCAAGCGGCCACCGCGTTCGCTTGCGCAACCCGAGCACCTTCCCTAAACAGGATCGGATGCTGCTACGCATTCGATGTCGCCAACTTCGGGCCATACGCGGACCCGCGCACGCTCGAGCAACTCGCGCATGAGGCGGAGGACTCAGGATGGGACGGCTTCTTCATCTGGGACCATGTTCAGGTGTCGTGGCCGGACTCGGTCGGCGATCCGACCATCGCGCTCGACTGATCCTTCGGCTTGACTGAGTGACTACACGGGATTGGGCCGTAGTGAAAGTTTTGGGGAGCCCTAACCCCTGATCCCTTCCCATTGTACGTGCGTGGGACATGGGTAACGGATCGTGCGAGGACATGGGTAACACCTGGCGGGCGGAGTAAGCCATCTCTAAGGAGGTGGCTGCGATGCCGTGGGGAGCGGTTATTCCGGTGAGCTTGCGCGAAGAGTTTGTAATTCGCGACGGCTTGCGCCGGCTGGCTTGATGTTCGGATGAAAGGGCACCGGCTCGATCCCCATCGAGAGAATTGGGCGTAGTGGGGGCAGATCCCAAAAGACTCGCCTTCTCCGGTGCCCTCGCGTAGCAGAAAAGGCACGACAGGCGCGGATTGCGCGCTATCTCCGGATTGTAGCCAAACAGTACAGACTGTGTGGTGGAGAGGGGTAGATTCGAACCCGCGATACCCCGAAAGATTCTGGCGGCTAAATTTGCCCCAATCCGGGCGCACTATTCGCTTCGATAAAAAGCATCTGTGCTGGAGAGAATCGGTTCGCCTTGAATTCGGCTCCTGTTTCGCGATCACCTCGACAAAACTGTCTCTTCTTTGGGAGGAATCTGGTCGAATGACTGGCTGCGCGCCCACTGAAGAGCAATGTGTGTCTTGCCCGAAAGGAGGAAGGGCAACGCATGCAAGACCAGGGACTTTCCAAATCGCCCGATACGATCTCGCGGAAGCTAGCCTCGCTGGAGTCGTCTCCAATTAAGGTTCTGAAACAACAATGGCGAGCGCTATACGGTTCTGAGCCACCACCTCACGTGAGCCGCGAACTGCTGACGCGAGCGGTGGCATATCGGATCCAGGAGCAAGCCGGAGGAGGACTCCAACCATCCACTCGGAGACTCTTGGTGCGCTTGGGCAACGACGCGCTAGGCGGACAATCGCTGAAATTTGAACCGGCGGCGACCGCCTCTGCGGGAACGGTTTTGGTGCGCGACTGGCACGGCACTGCGCACGAGGTCAGGGTGCTGGATTGGGGCGTGCTCTACAAACGAAAGCGCTACCGCTCACTCACTGAGGTTGCCGGGCTGATCACCGGCGCACATTGGAACGGTCCACGGTTCTTTGGCTTGCGCAGCAAACGACGGCAGGAGGCGAGTCATGGCTCAAAATGACGGCGCTCCCAAACGGTGTGCGATCTATACGCGCAAATCTTCTGAGGAAGGGCTCGAGCAGAGTTTCAATTCGCTGCATGCTCAGCGACAAGCGTGCGAAGCATACGTCAAGAGTCAGGCCGGCGAGGGCTGGCGATTGACCAAGACTCCATATGACGACGGCGGATTCTCGGGAGCAACGATGGCCCGGCCTGCCCTCAAAGCGTTGCTCGATCACGTCAAGGAAAAACGCATCGACGTCATCGTCGTTTACAAAGTCGACCGCCTTACTCGTTCCTTGGCCGATTTCGCGAAGATTGTAGAAATCTTCGATGCCGAGGGAGTTTCCTTTGTTGCGGTCACCCAGCAGTTCAACACGACCACATCGATGGGCCGATTAACCCTGAACGTGCTGCTTTCGTTTGCCCAGTTCGAACGCGAGGTAACCGGTGAACGCATCCGGGACAAGATTGCGGCTTCCAAACAGAAGGGGATCTGGATGGGGGGCAGCGTTCCACTCGGCTATGACCTCAGTGATCGTAGTCTGGTTGTAAACGCGGCGGAAGCAGCGACAGTGCGATTGATATTCCAGTTGTATCTTGAGCTTAAGACCCTACGCCGGGTCAGAGAAGAACTGGATCGGAGGTCGATCGTCTCGAAGCAATGGGTATCGAACGGGGGTAAACGGCACGGCGGATTCCGGTTCGGTCGCGGTGCGCTTTATCACCTGCTGGCCAACCCGATTTACGTGGGCGAGATCCGACACAAGAAAGCGATCTATCCGGGTCAGCATGAACCTACAGTCGAGCGAGCCACTTGGCAGCGAGTCCAGGAGATGCTCAATGCAAAAGCTGCTCACCCTCGCGGAGGGACAGTTAGCAGAACTACCAGCCTGTTGATGGGCAGACTGTTCGATGAGAACGGCGAGCCGCTCTATTCTTGCTGGGCAAAAAAAGGAGAACTCCGTTACCGTTACTTCGTCTCGCGGAAGTTCGTCCGAGGATCCAAAATGCCGCACGACCGCGGGTGGCGCCTTCCAGCCGGACGAACCGAAGAAGTAGTGACCGCCGCCGCGCTACAGATGCTCTCGGACCGCGTCGCGCTGGCCTCGACTCTCAAAACCCTGGGCCTTTCTGCATCGGAGTTGAAGCAGGCGGTCGAGGCGATCGATAGCAACGTGAGATCCTTCCGACAGATCGGGACGATAGAAAAGTCCGAAACAATCGTCGAGCGAATTGATCTAAAGCGGGATGGCATGCAGATCACCCTAAACCTTCGCTCAATGCTTAGGCCTGATCAACTTTTGAGTGGAGGAACCCGACTCCGAATGACCCGATTGGTCCCTATGCAACTGCGACGGCGTGGCGTCGAGACCCGCATGGTGATTTCGGGAGAAGCGGTCATAGCCTCCCGGACGGACCCTGCTCTGCTTCGAGCAATCGTCCGAGGCTACCAATGGTTTGGTGAGCTGGCGTCCGGCAGAGCCGCATCAACCAAACAGATCGCGGACAGAGAAGGCGTTAGCGATAGATACGTGCGTCGTGTGGTCCCTCTCGGACTTCTTGCGCCGGCGATAGTTGAATCGATCTGCGCGGGGCGACAATCCGTTGGCCTTTCTGCCGAGCGCCTGAAGGACCACGCGAATCTCCCAATCGAGTGGGACGCACAGCAGCAACTCCTCTCGGATTAGCGCATTTTCGGCACGCTGGGCGGTTACGATCATCGGCTCCCGCATCGCTTCGCCGTGGCACCGAATTTCATCGCCACAGAGACGAACGGCCACAAAGCGGCATCAGGCGCGGCCGTCGGCGGTCTCCGGTTCCACGGCCGCGCGTTATTCGCGCCCCGCGCGCCGATTTCGTCGCTTCTCCATAATGTAGAAAAACATGCCCAACTGTGTGGCGGAGAGGGAGGGATTCGAACCCTCGGTACCGGTTACCCAGTACGCCAGATTAGCAATCTGGTGCCTTCGACCACTCGGCCACCTCTCCGCGCGCGCGAACGCGAAAGGCGATTGTTCAACATCGATCGCTAGCGCGCAAGCAGATCGCGGAGCTAGCCGGAGGCGGAGCCGCGAAACGCACCGAATCCGCTGATGCGAAAGGCCTCCGCCCATCCCGGCGATGAGCGGAGGCATGCACTAGAAGCGAATCAGTGAAACAGGTTGAGCTGATTCTCGGAATCGTCGACGAAATAGATGCCGCCTGCGCCCGGCATTACCGCGAGCCCGAACAGCGCGCCGCCGCCGGCCGGTGCGATCAACGCTGTCGCTACCTGCGTACCCTGCGGGGTCGTTTCGACAATATTTCCGTCGCCACCGTTTACCGTAAGGATGTCACCGGTGGGCGCGAGGGTAAGTCCGAGCGGCGTCATCAGCGCGCCGCCAGCGCTCACTGTCTGTCCAGTTCCCGCACTCGAGTGGCGGAAGGACGCGTTCGAAATTGCGGCGATCCGGTTACTGACTGAATCCGCCACAAAGAGTGTGTCTCCGCTGCCGAGAGCAACTCCAGTCGGTCCGATGATCAGTGCGGCCGAATCGTTCTCTTCGGGGAATCCCGAACCGATGATCTTCGTCTCCAGGATGAACGGTTTACCGAACCCTTGCGGCGGCGTGAATAGCGTCATCCTGACTACCGTTCCCTCGTTCACCGGAGTATCAGCGGGTGCCGTGGCGACGTTGCCGTTCAAGACGTTGGTGAAGAACAGTTGCGAGATAAATCCGCCGTCGCTGGCGGCCATATCCCACGGACCATTGACGACGCCGCCCGAAAAAGTCTCAACCGGTTTGCCGTTCGCGTCGAGAACAATGAGACATCCTGCGCCGACCGTGCCTATCGTTCCATCGGTGGTCGGCAAGCTGCCGACGATCACCCATCCTGTCCGCAGCACGGCCAACGCCGTCGTCAATCCAACGCCGTCAGGACATGCGCCCGGCAGTGTGCTCGCGTCGATTTCCGCGAAGGTGGTCTGAGTCTGAACATCGGGCGAGTACTGCACGATCGAGGTGCCGGTGCCTTGCAAGTTACCGACGTTGTTGAAATTGCTGACGAGGATGTTGCCTTGGATGAGCTTGCCGACCGAACGAGGGACGACTGCTACCCCATAGGGATTCTGATCGCCCGCTTCCGGGCCGGCCGTCGGCGCCGAAGTGTCGCCTTGTGTGACTGTGCTGAAGTTGTCGATGAACGGTTTGGACTTGGGCGCTGAATCGTGAGCGTGCGCAGGCGCCGCGGTCGCGACGAGGCTGACCAACGCCCCTGCTGCTACAATAGACAGCGCTGTTTCGATTCTCTTCGTGAGTCTGGTGTTCATGGCACTTCGATTCCTCCCATTTCAGGCAAAGTGCGTTATTTGCCCCATCGCCTAACTCACGCGGGAGAGATTTGGTTCCCGTGCAATCCGACATCGAAGAGACAAGCTGCGACAAAGTGTGCGCGAGCATCAGACGCGCGGAGAGAACTCATCAGGTGATTCTCGAAGCTGCCAGGATGCATAATTCGTCGACGATACGAACTATTGTAATAGGCGGTTCGCGAGTCGTAGGCTCGGCGACACTGGAGCCAAGCTGATGGCAGAGAACTTCCTCGTCGACCACGACGGCTCGATCACTACGATTACTTTCAATCGGCCTGAGCGGCGCAACTGTCTCGACGAGGCCGTCATCCTCGACTTCGAGCGTCATCTTCATGCCGTCCGCGACGATCGCGATTGCCGCGTGCTGATCGTGACTGGCAAAGGCAGCGCGTTCTGCGCAGGCGCCGACAATGCGATGTTCAAGGCGGCGGTCGGCGCCGAAATCGATCCCGCCGAGCGGCGCCGACGCATGGGCGAGTTCGGCAAACGATGGCCGCGGCTGATAGGCCGTGCGTTCGACGTGCTGGCGCATCTCGATCAGATCACGATTGGCGCGATTAACGGCTACGCGGTCGGCGGCGGATGGTCATTCGCGCTGGCGTTCGATTTTGCGCTAGCGGTGGAGGGCGCGGAGTTCTGGGTGCCGGAGGTCGATCTCGATGTGCCGTATCGCGGCGCTCCCGCCAGTGTACTCGCCGCAACCCTCGGCCCGTGGCGCGCAAAGGATGCGATCCTGATGTGCCGTCACTACAAGGCAGAGGAATTGCTCGCGATGGGCGCGCTCAACCGCGTCGTCAAACCCGACGAGCTGATGCCGGCTGCGCGTGAGCTGGCTAAAGCGCTGGCCGCAAAATCGCGCGACGCATTGGCGTCCTCGAAGCGCGATATCAACGCCGTGTTCTTCGGATCTCGCCCGTTCTGAAATCTCACTCGATACAGGCGACGACGGCGAGGCCGGCAGCGCTTGCGTCAAGGTAGAATTGTCGCAGCTTTCGAAACTCGTCCATCAGCCAGTCGCGGTCATCGGGATCATCGAACTGCACCGGATAGATACCGAGCTGCATCATCTGATCCGGATCGAATCGAGCATCCATCTCCGCTTCGAGATTCGGGCGCGACAGTTCGCGGGCCATCGCGGCGACTTGATCGGGCGTGAAGTAGCGCGCCGGCCCGTAACCAAGATCGTCGCCGACATCCGTCCCGCCCATGACCGCCTGACTTGCCAGGTCGGTTCCGGGTACCGCTTGACCGCACAACAGGTAATGCACACCGTGCCACGCTTTCTCGATCGATATGTCGGCGCCCTTCCCCGCGGTTAGCGCACCAGCGGCTGACGCTGGCGGCTGCCCCGGTGTACGGCCTGCGAAACGGGCTTTGGCGCGCTGGACCAACAGCTTGGCGAGAGCATCGCGGCCTTCGCCACGCGCGATCGCGTCGGGATCGACGCCCAGCTCTCTGAGCGCTTTGTTAACCTTCTCACGATTGGCGGGATCCAGTCCGTTGATCGCGCCCGTGAGAGCCTCCGGCGCGCGGTTGAGCAGTGCATTGCCGAGTGCCTCCGTCATCGGAGAAGGACCTGGCATCGAAGAAGGACCCTGGGGACTACCCCTCAGGAGCGCTTCCACTTCCTCAGGATCGTCAAGGATCTGTTTCAGGCGGCCGGGCGACACCTGCACAAAGCGCCCCATCATCGACATACGAGTCCCTCCCCTGTGACGTTAATTGCTACTTACAGTTAATACGATCTGCAAATACGATGCATCACCCCCTCAGAGGTCGCGGACCATCCGCATAAAGCCCGGCGCGCCAAGGGCGGCTTGGAAATCGCGATGGTGCTTTTCGTCGCGCACGCGGAATCCGGCTTTTTCGTATGCGCGCTGTGCTGCGACGTTGCCGATCAGGATCGTAAGTTGCGCGATGCTATGGCCGTGGGCGCGGCCGGCTTCGAGAATCTCGGCCATCAAAGCGTCGACCAACCCGCGGCGCCGGAACTCGGGTAGCGTCGCGACCGATTCGATCACCCACGAGCCGTCGAGCGTGTCGAAGGTGCATTGCCAGACCGGCGCCGTTCGAGCGGCCGACGCTTTCTCATGGGCGGGCGTCCATCCTACTTCGCGCTGGACGTTTTGCATCGCGTCGCCGAGCACTTGCCATCCGCCGGCGCGGGGATCGAAGCCGCACAGAGCGGCGGCCGCACGGCCGTCATGCTCGGCGACGATGAAACTCGAGCAGTGGCAGAGCGAGACCGGCTCTGCGAGCGCGAGCCGCCGAAGATAATCGAGGCAGTTTTTCTCGGAACCGCCTGCGATCAGATCCCACACGCCGCGCTGCAGATGTCCGCGCGACGCGAGCATCATCACGCGCGCCAGAAAGTCGGAGTCATCCGCTTTGCCGCGACGAATTTTCACAGACATGATTTTGCCGGTCTCAATTCTAGGATTTGATCCGTGCTTGAGCCAACGGAGCAACCGCGTCGGAGCCTGCGCGTTCCTTGTCTGCGCCGCCAGTATCGGCTAAGTCCAAATGACGCGAACCTATTCTCGCAGTGAGGGGAAATTCAAATGGCAGAGCTCAAGAACCGGCAATGGCTGCTGGCGGCGCGTCCGAAGGGCATCATCAAGGAAAGCGATTTTCGGTGGAACGAGACGGTCGTGCCGCCGCTGAAGGACGGCCAGATCGTCGTGCGCAACCTCGCGTTCTCCTTCGATCCCACGCAGCGTGGCTGGATGTCGATGGACACCTACATGCCGGCGATTCCAATCGGCGAGACGATGAAGGCGGCGACCGTTGGACAGGTGGTCGAATCCAAGCGGCCGGGATTTGCCAAGGGCGACCTGGTGCAGGGGCTTTTCGGATGGGAGGATTACACGGTCAACGGCGGCGAAGGCATGATGGGCCTGCAGCAGTTGCCGCGCGGCACCGATCCGATACTGGCGCTGTCGCTGCTGGGAATCACCGGGCTGACTGCGTACTTCGGCACGCTCGACGTCGGCGCGGCGAAGGCGGGAGATACGTTCGTGGTCTCGGGTGCGGCGGGCGCGACCGGTTCCGTTGCCGGGATGATCGCCAAGATCAAAGGATGCCGCGTGGTCGGTATCGCGGGGGGACGCGAGAAGTGCGATTGGCTGGTGAAAGAGGCGGGCTTCGACGCGGCGATTGACTATAAGAATGAGAATGTTGGCGAGGCGCTGACGAAGGCCTGCCCGAAGGGAATCGACGTCTACTTCGACAACGTCGGCGGCGAGATCCTCGATCACGCGCTCGCGCGGCTCGCTTATGGCGCGCGCGTCGTGCTGTGCGGAGCGATTTCGCAGTACAACAATCTGGGCGAGCGAACTCCGGTCGGGCCGAAGAACTACTTCAACCTGATAATGTTCCACGCGCGGATGGAAGGCTTCCTAGTATTTCATTTCGCCGCGCGCTACCCCGAGGCGATCGCCGAAATGTCGAAGTGGTACGCCGAAGGCACACTCAAGAACCAGGTTGATTTGCAGCAAGGACTCGAGAACGCGCCGAAGACGATCATCCGCCTGTTCACGGGAGCAAATTTCGGCAAGCAACTGCTGAAGCTCGGCGACGCGCAATAGCGATCGATCTTGCGCTGGCATAGTGGAGGGGCGGACGATGTCCGCCTTTCCTCTACAAACCCTGTATAAACATTGGGTGTGCGTTGCTCGTTCGCCAGACCGTTTTGTTTGACTGCGCTCTGCCTGCTGTTTGCGATCGTGACATTCGGATCGGTGGCGCACGCCCAGTTCGATTACGACAGCGGCCAGGATACCGTCTTTCAGCATTCGGAGACCCTGCCGTGGTGGCTTTCGGGTCAGGGCAATTTCATCTTTCAATGGCATCCGAGTTTTCACGCCGACTACAGCGGCCCCAACAGCTTCGAGCATGCTTCGGAGCAGGCCGCGTCGGAAGTGGTCACGCTGTACGGCGGCTTGCAGATGAGTCCGACGATGGAAGCGCTGGTCGACGTGGAGAATGCGGGCGGGAGCGGGCTCAGCCAGACGCTCGGACTCGCGGGCTTCGTTAACGTCGATGCGGTCAGGAATCCCAGCCTTGGCGCCGAGCCGTACCTGGCGCGACTCGAATATCACAAGGTAATCCCGCTCAGTGACGACACGATCGATGTCGAGCGATCGCCGCTTTCGATCCTGACGCAGCTTCCGGTTCGCCGACTCGACATCCACGTTGGCAAGTTCGATCTGGCCGACTTCTTCGATCTGAACGCTGTTGCCAACAGCAGCCACAGCGATTTCATGAACTGGACGGTCGTGAACAACGGCGCCTGGGACTACGCGGCGGACACTCGCGGCTACACTTATGGCGGCGTCATCGACTACGAGGATCGCTGGTGGGGGTTGCAGTTCGCTGAGGCTCTAATATCGAAGCGCGCCAATGGACTGATTCTGCAGAAGAACCTGCAGGACGCGCATTCCGAGAACTACGAACTGGAGTTGCGGCCGAGCCTGATGGAGAAACGCAGCACCAACATTCGACTGCTCGCGTACACTAACTTCGCCAACATGGGCGACTATCACGAAGCGATCGATCTGTTCGAGGCAGGAAAAACGCCGGAGCCGGAAATCTCGGACCATCGGATGCAGAACGATCTGAAGTACGGATTCGGCGTCAACGCCGATCAGGAATTCACCGACGATATTCGCGGATTCGTGCGGGCCGGTTGGAACGAAGGCGATCATGAATCGTTCAACTACACGGAAGTGAACGAGACGGTCGCATTCGGCGGCGACGTTCGCGGCACGCTGTGGGATCGTCCGCGCGACCGGTTCGGGGTGGCGTTCGTCGGCAACGGAATCTCCCACCGGCATCAGCAGTACCTCGCGCTGGGTGGACTCGGTTTCCTGTTGGGCGACGGCCGCCTCACTTACGGACCCGAGGAAATCATGGAGAGCTACTACAGCTTCCCGATTCCGGTGCACAGCGGATTCTTCGGCGCGCTGGACGTTCAATACATCAACAACCCAGCCTACAACCGCGACCGCGGCCCGGTAGTCGTGCCGGGAGTCCGCCTGCACGTCGAGTTGTAGCCGGTTTTCTGCGTACAGCCGGAAATATTGACGAATGGCTGTACAAACGTGCATGCTTTAGATGGCTGAGATCCGATGCGGATAGCGGGGTTTGACTGGGACGAAGGCAACCGGTCCAAGTGCCAAAAGCATGGCGTCTCTTTGGCAGCTATCGAGCAGTTATTCCGCCAGCCAATCGCCGTAGTGCCGGACCCGATGCACTCGAAGTCCGAGGAACGCTTCGAGGCAATCGGCAAAACGGACCGGGGTCGAGGGGTCTTCGTTGTATTCACGTTTCGGAAGCGGCGCGGCAAAAGGCTCATTCGGCCGATCAGCGCGCGCTACATGCACAAAAAGGAGACGGACCACTATGAAAAAGAAACTGCTGCGTTTCAAAAGCGATAAAGCAGCAGAAAAATTTGTCGAGGAGGCGGACCTGACGGACTACGATTTATCGTCGATGCGCCCGATTCGCTTCGAGTTTCAGCCCAAGGGCGAGCGGGTGAATATGCGTCTGCCGCGGCAACTGCTGGAAGCCGTGCGAGCTTCGGCGGCGCAGGCGGGTGTTCCCTATCAGCGCTTCATCCGCCAGGCGTTGGAGGACGCCGTGCAGCGGAAACGAGCTTGACGGATCGGAGCTGGCGCGGAGGGCGTTAGGCGTTCTTGCCCTGCTTGCCTTCAATCCACTGGAACATCAGGGACTGGTAGTACTCTAGGTTCTGGCCGAGCAGGAACACTTTCGGAATTCCTTCGATCTGCGCGTAGATGGCGGTATGCGTCGGGTTCTCGTTGCCGAATGCGAGCTTGATCGGCTGCGGCTGCCCCGGCGCCTCGATAATCACCTCGGACTTCGGATGGTCGAGGCCGAACTGCGCGAGGTCGGTCGTGTCCTCCGCCACCACATCAACTGACTTCGCATTTACCAGCAGCGACACCATCGCATCCATCAGGTCATGCGGGATAAATTTTCCCGGTGGCGCGACGACATCGTAGAGCTTGCCGTCCTTGGTCTTCTGAAATTTCAGCGATTCGGTGCCGCTCGAAAGGGTGATCGCGTCGATCCCGCCGTCAAGCTTCAGCAGGCTCTCCTGTTTCTCCTCGAGCGCGCCCTCTGGCTTGACGCTCGGCTGAATCCAGAAATAAACCGGCAACAGGATGAAAAATACAATCGTGTAGAAAATCGCAGGACGCGCACTCACGCGAAGAACCTCCGGCGCACCAGCACCGTGATCGCTATCAGGAACAGGATTGTAGGCTCGACCACCGAGCCGAGTATCAGCACATGGCGCGCATCCTGATCGCTGATGTAGAACGCGGAGGTTTCGTTTTTGTTGAGGCGTTCGCGGCTGGCAATCAGCATTTCATCGCCAGCTAGCTCGTTGATCAGGCTGACCGCGAGGTCGCGATTTCCCAGCATCTCGACAAACTGATTCGACGCGAACGCGCTACTGCCAATCCCGACCAGCCGCGTCATCTGCTGCAAGGGGATGTGCGGAGTCGACGCCGGTGCAAAGTCTATTTCGGAGGCCACCGGAATCGGCCCCTTGATGTCGCGGCCTTCCTTGTACTCCGTGATTCCGGTCGTCAGTGCGTTGGGATCGCCAGACGCCCAGCTCTCATGCGACGAGGAGAGGAACTTGTCCTCCTGCGCAATCTTCAAATCGTCGGGAGCGATCGCGCCGACCGCCCCAGTTACCATCACGCCGCGTCCGAGTGAGAAGACCGCAGGCGCCGTCATCGAGCGGCTCATCGGATTTTCTTCCGAGCGCAGCGGAATCTGCGTCGTGAGAATTTCGCCCGCCGTCAGGCGATACGCGGGATCGACGATCACCTGCGGAATAAAGTCGAGGTAGTACTTTTTCAGGAACTCGACCAGCGTCGGCGATCCGTAAGGATCGATGATCGCGATGTAGTGTCCGCCGTGGGCCAGGTACTTGGCGAGCGCCTCCAGCTCTTCGGGCAGGAAATCCTTTTGCGGCCCGAGCGTCACTACCACCCGGGCGTCGTCGGGCACGCCGCTGGCGAACAGCGAGACGTTATCGATCTGATAGTTGTTCTGCTCGAGCAGCCCGCGCCATTCCGAATAGCCGAGTTGGCGATCGTTGTTGAACGGGTCGCGCTCGCCGTGACCGATCGTAAAATAGATGTGCTTGTTGACCTGCGAGGAGACTTGCAGGATCGCAGGGATCAACTCGTCGGAGCGCGCGTTGTCGAAATCGCGGCGCCGCCCCTGCGATTCGACGATGACCTCACCGTAGCTCGACACACCGTACTCGCGCGCCATCCCGGGCGCCTTGTTGACGTCGATTACCTGGTAAGTGAGGTGGGGAGTGTACGCGGCCGCCTGGAACAACAGGTCCGCCAGTTCGAGGTAGGCGGGATCTTCGGTGCGTACGAAGGCCATCACCTTGACGTTATGCGTCAGACCGGCGAGCACACGCTTGTCGAAATCGGAAAGTGAAAATTGTTTCTGCGGCGTCAGGTCCCAGCGGATGTTGAAGGTGGAGATTATCGCGTTGGCGACGAACAGCATCGCGGCGAACGCAACGACGGTGTAAAGCAGCACCGCGTAGTTGAGCCAGATCGATCGGCGCTCGGCCGCGGAGGTATCCTTTAGCGGCGGCCCGTCCACTTGCGTGCCTCCATCGAGCGCTGCGTGAGAAACAGAAAAAACAGTATGAAGAAAATGAAGTAGGTGACGTGACCGAGATCGATCACGCCTTTGGCGAAGCCGCCGAACTGATCGAACAACGAAAAGGCGCGAATCAGTTCGAGCCACGAGTTGACGAACACGGCCTCATTCCAATTAAGAATCCAGAAGAACAACAGCAGCGTGATGGTGCCCATTCCCGCCATCACCTGGCTCTCGCACAGCGACGACACGAACACGCCGCATGCGATGAACCCGCATCCTATAAGCAGCAGGCCGAGGTAGCCGGCCATCAGCGGGAACAGCGGGTACCAATGAATGTTGTAGATTATGATCGGGTACAGGAGCGTCAGCGCGAGCATCATGATGAAGATCGCGACCGACGCGAGGAACTTGCCGCCGAGAATTTCGCCGTCGCGCAGCGGATAGGTGTAGAGCAACTCGATGGTGCCGAGCTTTCGCTCTTCGGCGAACAGCCGCATCGTGATGAACGGCAGCGTCAGCAGCATGCAGAGGCGGATGTCCGAAAAGAGCAACTGCCAGTAGTTCTGCATGATGTCGCGCGAGAACGCGATCGTGACGAAATAAACCAGGTCGCTGTACGCGTAGTATCCCGCCAGGACCAGGAAGATGCCGGACAGTACGTACACCAGCGGAAAGGCGAAGTATGAGCGCAATTCCTTGCGCGTCACCGCGAGCATCCTGCCGACTGAGAAGCCAGTGCCGGCCGCGCGAATCGCGGCGCGGCGCGACTCGGCGCCAGCGCCGGCAACTTGCAGCGTGGCTGCACCGTCAGACATCGGTTACCTCAATCGAAAGAGAACTTGGTCCGCGTCCCATCTAAACCCGCTCTTCCTTAGTGACGAGGCGCATGAACAAATCTTCAAGACTTAGCGCCATTGGTTTCACTTCGAGCAGACCCCATCCGTGTTGCACGACGCATGCGGCCAGCGCCGAACGGACTTCTTCGCCGTGACCGCTCGAGTACGCGACGAAAGAGCAGACGCCGTTGCTGCCGCCGTCCACCGGCCGGTCCTCGAGCCGTTGCACGAAGTTGACGCCGGTCAGCGCCTCGCGCACCGCCGGCGACGGACCCGCCACGGTAATGAGCGTCTGGTCGCTGCCCTGCAGTTTGGCGGTCAGTTGTTCGGGCGTGTCCTGCGCGATAATTCGTCCGCGGTCGATAATCACGACGCGGCGGCAGGTCATATTGACCTCGGGCAGAATGTGCGTCGATAGCAGCACGGTCGAATGCCCCGCCAGCGAGCGAATCAATTCGCGGATTTCGACCACCTGCCGCGGATCGAGTCCTACAGTCGGCTCGTCGAGAATCAGCACTTCGGGATCGCTCAGCACCGCCTGCGCGATTCCGACGCGCTGCCGATAACCCTTCGACAATTTGCCGATGAGCTTGCGCCGCACGTCCTTGAGGCCGCAGGTCTCGAGCGAATATTCGATTCGATCGCGCGTCGTCTTCGGATCGATCTCGCGCACGCGCGCGCCGAATTCGAGCAGCGCATCGACGCTGAGGTCGGGGTACAGCACCATATTTTCCGGCAGGTAACCGACGCGCCGGCGCGTCTCAAGCGAATGCTCGGCGACGTCGAGGCCGCCGATCATCGCGCGTCCCGAGGTGGCCGGGAAAAATCCCGTGAGGATTCGCATGATCGTCGTCTTGCCCGAGCCGTTGGGGCCCAGCAATCCGATGATCTCGCCCTTTTCGACCTTGAACGAAACGTGGTTTACGGCAAGCGTGGAGCCGAAATATTTGGTTAGGTCCTGGACCTCTATCATGAAGCCTGCTTTAGCCCCTGCCGCGCAAAATGCACTGGTTCGGGTGTCCCGCGTTCGTCGGCGCTGGGGTATCGTGCATACTTGTCAATGTAGTGCAAATGGCGCTCGACCAGAAGTGTGTCCACCGATCTTTGGAATTGTAGGGACCGCTGACCAAGGAAGTCAATTCAGTTTTTTCCGCGCGCCAATCGGCTAATCTGTCACCGGAGACTCGGATAGGAACGGTGCATCGATGGGACGCTTGCTAATCGGCGGATTGATTGTCGCGATAATTGCCGCGCTGCTTTTCTATTTTTATTCGAGCAGCTACCGGACTCAGGCTCAGGAACAGGCCCAGCAAGTCTCGCAGCTCAACGATCAGCTGAACAAAGTTCAAGGTGAAAACGATCAGCTCAAAGCCGAGCTGGCGAAAATCCAGGGCGAGCAGACCATCCTCGCCGCGCAGAATGAAGAAATGCGCAAGGCGATCGCCGAGTTCAAAGCTACCGGCAAGATGCCGGTGATTCCGCCTCCACCCAAGTGAAGCCTCAGCCCGGGTCCTTCTCCGGCTTCAGCATGTAGCGCTGCCACTCCTGCAAAAATCCCAGCGCGCGCATATCCGGCATCCGGTCAAGGTAAATCTCGCCCTTCAAATGATCGGTCTCATGCTGAATCACGCGCGCGTGGAAATCTGACGCGACTATCTCGACCGGCTGCGCATCGCGGCCGAGCGCCGTCACCCGCAACTGCTTGAAGCGCGGCACTCGCCCGCGAAGATCCGGCACGCTGAGGCATCCCTCCCACTCTTCGACCGGCGTGCGATCGAGAATGGTCACGACAGGGTTGATCAGAACGGTGAGCGGCACCTCGCCGACGTCGGGATACCGCGGATGGTCATGCACTTCGAGCACGGCCAGTTGAATCGGCAAATGGACCTGCGGGGCGGCGAGCCCGACGCCGCTGTACTCGTACATCGTCTCGATCATGTCGTCGATCAGCTGCTGAAACTCTCTGGTCTTGATCCGATCGGCGGGCACCGGACTCGCGGCGGTCCGCAGCGACGGAAATCCGAGCCGCGCAACTTTTAGTATCATTGGTAACCTCGTTTCTGCGTACATCTGAACAAAAGAATCATTGTAGCGATACCCTACTCTCACATAGATTATAGCGGCGCTATTGACCGATGTATCACCGCCGAAAACTTGTTTGGACCCCGCGCCGCGCCGCCGCCGTCATCTTTATCGCGCTGCTGTTCGCGTTCGTAGCGTCGTGGACTTCGCTCCCGGCGCGCGCGGGCGGCTCAGCCCCGTCGATCGCAGCTGCCCCACCGCGACACATGCTGGCCGTGCGCACCGGAGTCGTCTATCCATTGAATCTGCCGCGGCCGAGCGCGCAAGCGAGCTTCGCGCGACACTCGCGATCAAGGCGCATCGCCAATCCCTTTGCTTATGCGCAGCGCCAGGCCGCGGTCGCTAATGATGCTATGCTGCCTGAACTGCCGTCGATTGCGACGCTTGCATTGACCGACACGCCGACGCTGGCGTCGAGCGGTTTTGCCGGCCTGGCATTTCCAAACTCGCAATGCGGCCCCGGTTGCGAGCCGCCCAGCATGGGGGTGGCGGCTGGGCCGAGTAATGTAGTCGAAGTGACCAACATCGTCGGACGGATTTTCGATAAGAGCGGCAACGACCTGAGCGATTTCAACCTGAATACTTTCTTCGGGGTTGCTACCGATATCTTTTCGAGCGACCCGAGAATCGAGTACGACACGCTGTCGCAGCGATGGTTCATTTCCTTTCTGACGTTCGACACCACGGACCCCACAACTTCTCTCAACGGGTTTTGGAATCTTGCGGTTTCGACTGATTCGAACCCGCTCGATGGATTCAACACTTATCAGGTTGAGACTCCGGGCGATTTTCCGGATCAGCCGCCGCTCGGATTTAACGACGACAAAGTGGTGACCGGCGGCAACTCGTTTTCGTGCGATCCCGATTGCAACGACGGCCCGTACGAGGGCAACGAGTTCCTCGTCTGGAACAAGAGTGAGCTGCTGGCGGGAGCTGCTACTATTGATACGGATTACAATCCCCCGAATGAGGACAGCTCCGATTTTCCGATCATTCCGGCCAAGAGCCGCACCTCTACCTCGACGCTCTGGATGGTCTCGGCCTGCGTCAACACTTTCTCTGAATGCAACGACAGTCTGAACCTGTGGTCAGTCACCGGCGTCCCAGGCGTGGGTATGGGTAGCATCGCCACACCCTCGACGCTGGCGATAAGCGAGATTGATCCTCCACCGGTCGCGCCACAGAAGGGCAACAGCAGCAATCCGATCGACACTGGCGACGGGCGTCTGCTCGACGCGGCTTTTCGCGACGGCCTGCTGTGGGCGTCGGGCAACGCGTCATGCACGCCTCCGAGCGATACGATCGCGCGCAGTTGCCTGCAATACGTCGAAGTGGAGACGGGAGCCAGCCCGACTGTGGGCCGCGATTTCCCATTCGGCACGAAAGGCGCTTATGACTACTATCCTTCGATCGACCTGGACAGCGCTGACGATCTGATCACGTCGTTCACGCAATCCTCGGGCGCCGAATACCCGTCGGCTTACGTGGATGGACGGCTGGCGACCGAAGTGAACAACGTTCTCGGCACGCCAGTGGTCATTCAAGCCGGGAGCGTCCCCTACAACAGCCCGAATCCCGAGTCATTTAATTCAAACGCGTTTCCGTGGGGCGACTATTCCGGCGCCGGCATCGATCCCACCGATCAAACTGCGGTTTGGGTCGCCGCGGAATACTCGGCCTCGCAGCCTACCCCCTTGGCGACTCCGAATTGGGGGACATGGATCGCCGAAGCGCGCGTAGTTTCCCCGTCGCCCACGCCGACTTCGACGGGATCGCCGACGCCAACTGCAACAGCTACCTCGACCGCAACCGCAACGCCGACCCCCTCGGGATCGCCGACCACCAGTGCTTCCGCGACATCCACCGCGTCGGCGACCGCAACCGCAACCTCAACCTCGACCGCGTCGGGAAGCCCGACCACGAGCGCTTCGGCGACGCCGACTGCTTCGGCGACCGCAACTGCAACCTCAACTGCGTCGGGAAGCCCAACTGTCAGCGCCACGCCGACCGCATCGACTACCGCGACGGCGACAGTAACGCCAGCCGCGACCGCTACGACAACTTCAACTGCGACTGCCACTGTCAGCGCGACTGAGACGATGACTCCAACGGCGACAGCGACTGCGACGCCGGTCGGAACCTTGAGCGTCTCGGGCAGCCTGAGTTTCGGCAAGGTGAAGGTCAACGCGACCAAGAAGAAAAAGCTCAAGATCAAAAACAAGGGCAAGTTCCCCCTTCAGGTCATTATAGGCGACACGCTCAAGCCGCCCTTCTCCGTCCCGGACATCGGCATATTCACGCTAGGCAAGAAGAAGACGCTCACCGTCACCGTACTGTTCAAGCCGACCGTCGCGGGCCCCACGCCGCTACAAATCCTAATCATCACCAGCAACGACCCGCATCATCCGGCGCATCCCGAGAACGCGACGGGCTCCGGAAAATAGCCCCTGCTCGCAATCCGATGGCGACGAGCGTTGGCTCGGGACCGGACGCGCCCAAAAAAGAGCCTGTAAGTGGCTCATAATTCGGCGTATCGCGCATAACTGGCAGCCGATGGTTAGCTTTTAGTTGGCAAGGGACGCATCTGCGGCCCGAACGACTAATGAGGGGAGAAGATCATGCGAAGAGTCTTAGCAGTGCTGGGCCTTGCGATCGTCGCCGTTGGGATCATCGGATGTACGAATCCATCGACGCCGGCGGGCTACGTCGGCTACGTCACCAAGCATCCGTACACGATGCGCGCGCGATTTTACGCACTCCAAACCGGACCGACTTCGACGGGGCTTGGCTGGATGCTCGAAGTGAGCAACATTTCGGTGACGCCGAACACCAGCACCGAGCAGTTCGTCGGTCCTACCGCGGTGCTTGCCAAGGACAATCTGCATATCGAGTTCCAGGCGCATCTGCTGTGGAAGGTCGAGCCGCAGAACGTGAAGAACTTCGTCGAAAAATATGGCGAGACCGGCGACAATCCGCTGAATAACGCCTACGTCAATTTCATCAAGGAGCCGTTCAGGACCTACACGCGCGACGAGGTTCAGAAATACGACGGGCTCGATATCAAGGACAACATCGACGCGATCGGATCGGCCGTGCAGGACCGAATCCTGGCGCTGACCAAGGGGACGCCGTTCACGATCATCAGCGTCGTCATCGGCAATATCCAATATCCCGACACTGTCGCGCAGTCGGTCGCGAATAAACTGGCGGCGACTCAAGTGCTGGAGCAGACGACGATCGAAATCCAGACGGCTAAGGCCAAGGCGCAGATTCGCGAAGCCGACGCAGAAGGTGTCGCCAAGGCGATGGACACGATCAATCAGAAGCTGACGCCGCTGTATGTCCAGTACGAAGCGATCCAGGCGCAACAGAAGATGGTAGATTCGCCGAACCACACGGAAATCTATATTCCGGTCGGTCCGATGGGCGTGCCGATAGTGGGAACAATGAGGCCGGGTCAGGAAGGCAAAAATTAGCGCGCAACCTTATCCGCGCTAGAATGACAGCTAACAGGCAAGGGCCAGATTCAAACTGGCCCTTACCTTCATTCTTAGAATCGTTACCGTCGAGGCGCGTCGAACCTCATCTGCCCCCAGTTGGGCGCGCGGCCGGTGCCACAACACTACCTGCCAAGGTTACGGCACGGGATTGTTTATGTCCTGGGCATACGTTTGGCCCGAACTTTCCGGTGATGAGTAGCTCAGCATTTACTGCTTTCCCTACGCTTGATTTCTTGGCCTTGAGTCTGACGTTGTAGGTGCAACTTGAGTCGTTTTTCAGCTTTTTGTTCTTCTTGCACGATCCGCCGGTAACCTTGAAGTCGGATGCGCCTCCGTTCTTGACCAGGTTCTGAATTTTCCAGCTCAGGCTGAGCGTCCCGGCTGGTAACGAGCCCGATGCCTCATTCGTTACCGTGAGAGGAAGTGTCACGGAGACATTCGCCGAGACATCGCCAAAGGCCAGCGTGCCGGCCGGATTGGTAGTCAGGTCAAAATTCAGATTGCAGTTGGGCGTCGCCGTCGCGGTGGGGCTAGGTGTCATTGTAGGTGTCGGCGTTGGCGTGGCGCTCGAGGTGGCGGTTGCCGTCGGAGTAAGAGTGGCGGTCGCGGTAGCTGTCGCTGTCGTTGTAGCCGTGGCTGTCGCCGTAGGTGTCGCAGTTGGCGTTGCCGAGGAGGTGGCGGTGGGACTAGCTGTCGCCGTCGTGGTAGCTGTTGCCGTCGGAGTCAGCGTGGAAGTTGGCGATGACGTCGAAGTTGCGGTTGCCGTTGCCGACGAAGTCGGGGTCGCGGTCGGCGTTGCGGTTGTGGTTGGTCCTGACAGCCCGAAAGTTACGGTCACAGGGCTTGTAATATCGGTTTGGCAGTTAAAACTCCCGGCATGATCATCGTAAGGGTATTGATACTCATACGGGCAAGCCTCTGAGAACGTTTGGTAGAAAGGAGTCGCACCCCAAGGATCAGTTTGGCTCCCGCCGGAAACAACGAGCGCCGCGTAGACCCATTCCGGGTTGGGAAAGCCTCCGACGCCCGGGTAAAAGCCTGCGGTGGTGTCGAATGTACCGAAGCCAACAATTGCGGGATCGAAGTTGGGAACGCAGGCATCCTTTTGGGTGGTGGTGGCCGATACGCAGGTAAAGGCCCCCATTCCTTTATATTGGCCGCAGTCCTGGCCTGCAGGCGTGTCCGAACTCGTACAACTCGCAGGAGCCGGTTGATCTCCATCGCCTGAAGAAGAATTTACACAGATTCCGGTATAGGACGGAAAATTAGTGATTCCGTTGGCCGATCCAAGCTTGCAGTCATCGCCGGGCGGGCAATCCTTATCGCCCCAGCAGAGATAGGTGCCCCCATCCAGTGAAATCATCGTGTTGCCCGGATTGCCAGTGCTGATACTACCGCTGGTATTCACGTTGCCGAACATGTCCTGGAATTCCGCGCCATCAGCGGTGTAACCTGTGTCGTCGAGGGTAAAGGTGTTGCCAACGCCGCCAGCTATTTTTTCCGTGCACAACGCTTGTAGAGCGGGGCTGGCATTGGAAGCGGCGCATTTCGACGGACCAGTGCAGCCGATCACGCAGGTATTATCGTTGACGCAATTTGATCCACTCGAACAACTGACACAAGCTCCGCTCTGACAATATCTCCCGGTTCCACAGCTGATCGGCCCGGCGGTGGCAGGGGCTTCGGTTATCTGGAGTAGCGAAGGACAACTCGTATTGAGGTCACTGACACAACCAACCGGCGAGTATGCGCAGCTGATGGGCGCAGCAGTGGGCACGGTATAACCGACAGCGGTATTGTAACCCCCGATATTGCTCGCGTCGTAAGTAGTGTTCGTGCCGGCATCGCTCAGCTCGAACACCGAGGCGGGTGGCTGCGGGCCGGCCGATACTGTCAACGTTCCCGATCCTTCGCCCGAGTTATTCCAACTTCCGTTGCATTGCCACAGTCCGCTCCCGCAGTCTCCCGTCGCGCATACCCCGTTGGCAAAGCCGCAGTAGGAGCCGGTGGTGTAAGTCGGGGCGTTACTGCCGGCCGCTGCGACGCAAATGGAGTTCGTGAGCGCACTGCAATTTCCGTTAGTGCCGTGTGTCGTGCTGCAATCGATCAGGCATTTTCCGCCAAGACAAACGTGATTTGATCCTCCACAATCAGCGGAACTGTTGCAGTCAGCGTAGTTCGGGTCAGCATTGAATCGTTGGAAGTTACATTCGGTGCGCGCCCAAAAAGTTCCGCTGACAAGGTTACTCGACGTACAAACCTGCATCTGGCTGTTAGCCAGAATCTCCAGGTTGTAGCCCATCCCCCCTGCTCCCGATGGCGGTGTTACTGTCCCCGTGGTTACGGTGTCAGCCAGCCAGACTGGATAGGGGTTTTGATTTTTAAACGTCATCGTTACCGGAGTTGCCCCCGAGCACTGGGCGTACGCGGAATCGACAAGGGAGACATTGCTAACGGCCACAGCCAGAATCATTGCCGCGGCCCAAATCGCGATTCTTTGACCTACTGTTTTTAATTCGCGCGAGGGACCAGCGTACCCGGTCCGTAGCACAGTAGAACTGCCAAAAATTGCCGATGGCGCCAATAGCGCAAAGATTTTCCCCCGACGCATGTGTGAATCCCTCCCCCTCTCCGCCCGCCCCGTGTGCAAAAATAACGAAGAGTAGGATTTATCTACAGAGAATCGCTAATCGAGGCAATGGGGTCTGGAAGTTATTCACGATCACCCTCGTCAGTCGACGAATTGCTCGAGTGACGAGGGAACAAGGCGGTGCCGCTAGACGGTGCCGATCTTCGGCACAATCAAACCGCGCGAAGGAAGGGAGTAACGCGCGCTGCTTAGTTGCTGGCGGCCTTGTCGGGTTGCTGGAGGCCCTGGGTTTTCTCGCGAATCAAACTCACGAGTTTGTCGTAGCCGTCGCTATTCAGCACGCGGTTGAACTGATTGCGGTAGTTGGCGATTACGCTGATCGCGTCGATCGTGATGTCGTAGATTTTCCACTCGTCGCCGTCATGGCGCATCAGGTAGTTTACCTCGATCGGCTTTTGCTGGTCCTGCAACGCGACGGTGCTGAAGACTTCGGCGTAGTCGGTGCCATCGTTGGTCTGCCGGGTGAACTGAATCAACGAGGACTTTATCTGCTGGTTAATCTTTTCGACCGAGTACGATTCGATACGCGACAGGTAAGCGTCTTCGATGAAGGTGGTGAACAGCGGCACAAACTCGGCCTGCTGCGCGGGCGTGAGAGTCTTCCAATGGTAGCCGATGGCAGAGCGCGACATCTCGGCGAAATCGAAATGGCTCTCGGCAATCGCGCGGAGCTTAGTCTCGCGGTCGGGCGCAGAGAATTGCTGATCTTTGAAGACGGCGATCGATTGATCGATGATCGATTTTACCGACGCAGTCGCGTCATTGGGCCCGTACGACGCATTGACCGGCGCCTGCGCGGCGGCGGCAGCGGCAAACACAAATAGGATCAACGCGCAGAGCGCGGCTGTTCGCATTTTCAATTTCAACTACACCGATCGAGAAAAAATTGGTTTACAGCGTCGAACTGTTCTTGAACTGCTTGCGATCGTCCTCGTCGCCCTCGCCGGGGCGGCGCGCGCAACTCTCGGCGAGCCATCGCGTGGTAACCACATCGGACAGGGCGGTGCCGCCCGTATCGACCGCCCAGGTGCGGCTATTGATGGTGGTCTGATTGAAAATCCTGCCGCAGCTTCGGCAGGTGAAAGCGAGCCGCGAGCCACCGCCCGGAGCAATCGACTCGATAGTGCGAACTTTCCAGTCGTGCGTTCTCCACGGCGTCAAATCCTGATCGCGCATATCAACTCCTGATTCTAATGGTTTGAACTGCGACCGGCTATGCGGTGCCGTTGCTGGTAGTTCGTTTGATGGGCGCGCGGCGCTTGCGTTCTCCGCGATATTTCTGGGCGCCGGGTTCCTGCTGCGGCTTGTATGGATCGACGTGAATCTTGCGGCCTTCGAGCTCGGTACCGCTGAAGTAGGCGGCCGCGTTGATTGCATCTTCGACTTCGACCATTTCGACGAAACCGAAGCCTCGCGACTTGCCGGTGACCTTGTCGGTTATCACCAAGGCGCCGCCTACCCGGCCAATTTTGGAGAACAGCGCCCGCAGATCATCGCGCGTAACTGACTCGGCGAGATTTCCTACATATATTCTGGGCACCGAACCTCCTCGTGCGAAGAGCAAACTTCATTCGTCTCCCAGGACGGGAGCTCGAAGAGTTGACAGGAAATTGCAAGGTGCGGCGAACTCGGAGCTCGCCGGACCCTGAAAACGACTGAGCGGGCATCGCGTGCCCGCCCAGCCTCAGATTACTTTACCAGCGGCCGCCGCCTCCGCCGCCACGATTGTCGCCACCGCCGCGTCGGTTGCCACCGCCACCGCCGCCGCCGAAGCTCGATTCGCGGGGCTTGGCCTCGCTAACCTTGATGTTCCTTCCCTTCAGGTCGGTGTCATTCAGGGTCTGGATTGCCTTGGAAGCGTCTTCCGCATTTGCCATCTCGACGAAGCCGAAGCCCTTCGATTGGCCGGAAAACTTATCCGTGATTACTGCCACGCTTTGAACCTGGCCTGCTTGTGAAAACAGTTCTTCCAGATCGCTGTTGGATACCGAGTAGGCGAGGTTGCCTACGTACAATTTGCTGGGCATTTTTGCCCTCCGTAAGTATTTGCCGGGAAGCTCTCGTACAGAAAACCCTGGGCTAATTCCCTGGGCTTAGAGAAAGGAACAATCCGAGCGTTAGATCAACACAGTACGCTATTCACGAGGCCGAAGATAGAGGGCTGTCAAGCCGGTGCATGATGGCGCGCGCGGAGCTGTCGTGCTGACTTATGCCAATTCTATCAGTTTGGACTTCAGTTGTCGCAGAATCGCTAATTCAGTCTATTGCCGTCGATTCGGCGCGCAACTAGGATGCGGGAGACCGTCGAAATAGGCACCATTGCTCGTTTAACCGTTCGGGAGCTTGCGGATGCGGCTGGATGCGCCGCTGGGGGAATCATGACACGTTCAAATTTGCGGTTCGCGCTCGCGTCAACTCTGTTGCCACTATTGTTGCTGACGATGGCGGGACAGTCACGCGCCTCGACCCTCACCGTCAGCAGCCTGCTCGACACCGGCAGCGGCACCCTGCGCGACGCGATCAACGTTGCGAACAGCTTTCCCACTATCCCCGCCACAATCAATTTCAGCGTCAGCGGTACCATAACACTGGGCTCCGCCCTTCCGGCAATCGCGAACACTTCGCCAGGTGCTCTCACTATCAACGGCGGAAACACTATCACCATCGATGGTGCGCATTCGTTTCAGATCTTCAGCGTCAACGCAGGCGCGACGCTAAGCCTGCAAAATCTGACAATTGCTAACGCCAACGCCACAAGTATTGTTGGGGGCGGCGTTACCAACTTGGGCACACTGACGGTCAACAACTGCACTCTATCCGGGAACAGCGCCGTTATTGGCGGCGGCATCCTGAACCAGGGCACGATGACGGTGACCAACAGCACCTTCGCCGATAACATCGCAACCAACGGCGGCGCCATCGACAATAACAACACAGGCGTAGCGACTATCATCAACAGTACCTTCTCCGGCAATCACGGCCCCGCGCCCGCTTCAGCCGGCATTGTCAATTCCGGGCAGATGACGGCCGCCAAGGGCGCGCCGCTGATCGTCAGCAACGGCGCGTCTGCCTCCGTCGGCGGCGCCATCGTCAACATCAGGGTGATGACGATCACCAACAGCACGTTCAGCGGCAATGAGGTGACTACTTCAACCGCGACAGCCCTTGATGGCATTGCCGAAAACGGTGGCGCTATCTTCAACACGGGAACCTTAGGCCTGAAGAGCACGATTCTGGCGGACAGCGTCGGAGGCAATTGTGAAGGGGGCGCCCCGGCGAACGACGCCGGTTACAACATCTCCGACGACGACACCTGTCCCACGACCAGCGGCACCAGTGTGGATAGCAGCACCACGCTGAATCTGTCTCCTGCGGGATTGGCGAACAACGGCGGACCGACCGATACCATCGCGCTCGAGCCGAACAGCCAGGCGGTCGATTTTATTCCAGTGGCGGCTTGCACCGACCAGTCGACGCCGACGCCCCTTCCAGTGACGACCGACCAGCGCGGCGAGCCACGCCCAGACCTCGGGAATCTAAACTTCTGCGACGTGGGCGCCCATGAATTGCAGACCTCGTACGACTTCGCATTGGAAAGCGACCGCGTTCAGATTGCCCGGTCAAGCGCCGCGAACGCGGACCTGGTCAACATGGGCCTGACCTTCAGCGATGTCCCCAACCCGACCTGTGCCAGCGACGATGATGTGCTCAACAACGGTCTCACCGTGCAGTTGTTCGCCGGCTCATGCAGCGATCTGATGGGCACCGGTTTGACGGTAGACCTCGATCCGTTCGTGGTGCACACCGTCAACCATCAGAGCTACGGAACCTTCTTCCAATCGTCGCCGCCGGAGACGGTGTCGGCCAGGATGGTCGCGTTACCGACGCCCGCAGGGACATGCGGCGAGTGGATGCTCAACCTCGAGGTGGCGGGGCTCGATACGCCTGCGCTCGGTCTGGGAGGCACTAATCCCTTCGCGCTGATACTGGAGAGCACTGACCTTCACATGTACGGATGCTTCGACATCAGCAACGCGATCGTCGGCAACCAGATCGATCCGCCGTCAAGAACCGTGAGGCGCGGAGTGCGGCGATAGAGCGAATTTTCTGAAAGCCGTTTCGCGGGCCGGCGTCACACTGGACGCCGGCCCGTTTTGTTTAGATCCGAAATTTTCCGTATTGCCCTCTGCCGGGCAGTCGGTTTAGTTGATCCCGTATGAAACGCTTAATGCTGATAGTTGTCGTGTTGGCGATCGCGGGATGCACTGAAGTGACGCAGGAAGACGCCAATATCCAGGCCCGCAACGCAGCCGAAGACGCTGCGGTCAAACGAATCGTCGTGGTCGAGGGCGACCAGGTTCCCGGTCATCCCAAGTACACCGAGCTGGGCCGGACCCAAGGCGTATGCATGCGTGCCGCATGGTACGATGACGACAGCAGCATCGACCGGATCGGCTTCAAACACGCCGCCTACGAAAAGTACGGCGACAAGGTCGACGCGATCATCAAGGTCAATTCCTTTTTCGTGCCCGACACTCAATCCAACGGCAATGGGATGGAGGCCGGCAGCGCCCCCGGCCACCTGAATTGCCAGGGCATCGCCGTTCATTTCGAGCCGAATTGAATTCAGGATACTGACGCTGCAAAGTCCGCCGAAAGCAGGCGGGCAACATTTTGAAAAAAGCGGCGCCGCGATGCTGTCCACCTGGACAGCATCGCGGCATGTACGTTCCTGTTAGGCGCTTCGCCGGGCGAATGCGTCAGTCAAATCAAAGTCCGAAGAACAAGCTGACGCCCGACGGTGGCGGCGGACCGCAGTTCTCTTCGTAATAAGGGCCGTAGCAAGGCGCCGGTCCGCCGTAGCCATAGGCATAGGGCTCAGGCGCGACGTAGACGTCGGGTCCGGGGCCGTAGTAACCGCCGCCCCAATGGCCGCCGCCATGATAACCGCCATGATATCCACCGTGATAACCGCCGTGGGCGCCGCCATGATATCCACCGCCGCCGCCGTGACGGGCGGCCAGGGCGGTGCCGGAGGCCAAGGCGCCTATCGCGACTGCCAACCCGATTTTGCCTGCTACTTTGCCGATTCTTGCACACATCGAGCGCAAACTTTTGTCATTCGAATTTTTCATAAGTGGCTCTCCATTGCTCCGAGCGGCGCCGAGCTAGTTGGTCGCCTTGGTCGAGTTCGCCCGGCTAACTTCCTTCTTAGCTTCGGCGCGCGCGCGGCCACGGAACATCGAGTCGGCGATCTGCTTCTGCGAATCCGACATGCTGTTGTAGAGATCCTCGAACGCCGGGATGAATTTCTTCATTCCGTCTTCATGCGCCTGGATCACTTCCGAGTACGACTTTACGACTGCCACCGCGTCCATCGACTTCGCGTCGTGGGCGCGCTCTTTCTCCAGCGCGGTCATCGCTTCCGCGTTGTCGCGCATTACCTGGGCGACGTTGTCCCATTGAGTCTTCTGCGCGTCGGTTATCTTGAGCCGCCGATGCAGCTCTGCAATACGCGCGTCGACCGACGCGATTCCCGGAGATTCCGCTGCTGGCGCCGACATCGTCTCGGGCGAAGAAGCAGGCGGAATTTCATTCATGGATGCCGCCGCAACCTGGATAGGCGGCTCGGGTGCGTCCGCCGCCGTCGCGGCATACAAAGGAGCGGCGAGAACTAACGCTCCGAGGATAGTGGCCGCAGCGGTGGTCGCGCGTGCTTTAGGATGTTTGATGGGACTCATAGTTTTATTACCTCGTTAGCGGAATTGTCGAAACGTCGAGACTCCCGCGCGTCAACCACTTGCCGCGCTTTTACGCACGTCCTTTATTGGGCGTGTAATTCTATGATGTGCAATTTCGGGACCGAGGAGAGTCGGCCTGAAAAAGCAAAGGAAATTGCGGCAAAATCTCTGACGACGATGCGACGAGCGGATACCGCCGCCGAGACAGGGACGTTTTTACATGGTCGCTGAGAGCTTCAGCGCTAGTCTTTTTCGACGAACGCACGCAACCGATTCAAAGCTTCGTCCCAATCGTGCGAAATCTGGTTTAAGTACCGCTGCACTTCGGAAAGGCGCTGCGTACGAAGTTGCCAGACTCGTTCGCGGCCGGCGCGCGAACTGCGCGCGAGTCCAACCTCTTCGAGCGCGTGCAGATGTTTCGTGATCGCCTGGCGCGAGACTCGCGCGCCGTCCGCCAGCCGCACGATCGACATGGGACCCTGGCCGCAAAGCCGCGCGACGATTCGCAGGCGAGTCTCGTCGCCCAACGCGGCGAAAACCGGCGCCGCCTTGGCGAGCTTCGCGGCGGCAGAATCGCGCATTGGTGACATCGCCGTTCAGGTCGCGAGCGCCAAGTATTTTTCGATCAGCTTGATCTGCGCGGTCCAACCCTGCTCGTTCGCGGCAAACGCTTTGGCGCGCCGCTCGAGCGGGATTCGATCGAAGCCCGACTCGGTCACCGTGAGCATCGTGCCGTCTGCCTGCTGTTCCAACTCGAAGGTGACGAGGGTGGCCGGCTCTTTCGAGTAATCGACGCCGCGCTCGACGGCGAACGGATGCCAGCGGAAGGAAAACAAGCGCTGCGGCTCGATGCGGTCGATGGCGAACTCGAACTTAAAACCCTCGTACTGCTTCTGCCTCTTGGCGGCCTCGGGGTCGACCGTAGTCGGCACAAGCTTTCCAATCGTCGTCGCGCCCGCGATGAAGGGACCGGCGAACTCGACGCCGAACCAGCTGCCGAACTGCCGGGCGTCGCTAATTGCATGCCAGACGCGCTCGCGCGGCGCCCGCAACAAAACTTTCTTCTCGATGCGATCGGTGTCGGTACCCATAATGCAACCTCCAGGTTGCGTTTAGAATAACCTCAACTCGTGACGATATGCAACCCTATGGTTGCATCCGGTACAGCTCGATAACGGTGCTCCGGGAGACTAAACCTTGCTTGCAAACGGTCTACTGTTGGCAGGAGACTGGGCGAGAATTCGAAACGACGAATTCTCTAACTTTCGACTTGGGAGGGATTGCGATCATGAAAAAACTGCTAATCGCCGCCGTGGGCGCCAGCATTCTGGCGTTTGGCTCCATCGCCCTCGCTCAGTGGGAGTCGCATGAGCATCTGAAGGCCGCCTTCGACCATGTCGAAGAGGCACTCGGCGAATTGAAGACGGCCAACGACGGCAAAAAGCAATACGGCGGGCATCGCGATCTGGCCGAGCAACATCTGCATCAGGCGCAGGCCGAGATCAGAGCGGCGGCGGAGTTCGCGAACTCACATCATTAGGGCTTTGGGGCTTGCGACTGGAAGAAGTCCCACATGGTGGAGTTGGCGTCGATGCTATCGGTGACCCGGCCGAGAATTAACGTGATGACGTATCCCTGATGGGCGCCCGGCCAGGTGTGGCCGCCGCCCTCTACGATCACGTTTTCCAGCCCGCGCCCCGCTGGGCATGAGTAGGTTTCGACCGTTACCGGCAGCGAATCGAGGTCCGGCGGATGTGTTCGAGTGGCGGCGCCGCAGCCGTTGCGTTTCTGCCAGATTGCGACTGTCTGCGCGTTGCTCAGCGCGGTGCCGCGATTACCGAATTGCGGAGCGATCGGGCCGCCGTTGAACGGCACAAATTTATCTGCGGTGCCGTGAAAAAAGATCGCAGGCATCGGGCGCGGCGACGGACAGGCCGCATCGACCGGCTGCGAGGCCGCGACCACTGCGATTCCCGCCAGCGCGTCGGGCATCATGCACGCCATGTGCTGCGCCATGAACCCGCCGTTTGAAATTCCGGCCGCATAGACCCGCTTCGGATCGACCCGTCCCTGCGCAATCGCCTGCGCGAGCATCGCCTTCATGAATCCGATATCGTCCGCCATCGATTCGTGACCAATCACGCGGCCGTCGTTCCAGTGCTTGTCGATGCCCTGCGGATACATCACGACCAGCCCATGCGCAGCCGCGAACGCGTCGAAGTTCGTGTACGCTTCCTGCTGCGCGTCGGTGCTGCCGCTGCCATGCATCATGATGAAGGCGGGCAGCCGTTTCCCGCTATCACCGGGAGGGACGTAGAGCAGGTAGGAGCGGCTCACGCCGTTCACGTCGATAGAGTGAGCGACGGCCTCGCCAGCGAAAGCCGAGGGCGAGAGCGCCGCGGAAATCAGAAAGATCCCGGCAAGAATCGCGACGCGAGGAAGCATTCGGTCAAATTGGAGCATGGCTGGACTTTATAGTTGAGCGCATGCCGCCTGCGCCAGTGTCGGATTCTCGCCCCTCTATTTCGACTTGCCCTTGAGCTTCACCTTGATCGCTTTCTTCTGATTGGCGCCGATGCTCGTGATAGCGATCTGATCGCTGGTCGAACCCTTCTTCGTCGGCGAGTACACGATCGTCACATCGACGCTATCGCCTGGTCCGATCCAAATACCGCTGCCTCCGCCCGTCTCGGTAAATGGGGGACTGTGCTTGGGTACGGTGACGTTCGCCTCCAGCGGTCCGGTGCCCGTGTTAGCTATCGTGATGCTGGCCGACGCTGTCGCCATCGGTAGCGCCTTGAGATTCAGCTTTTTCGGATTCACCGAGATGCGCCCGCCGCCCGGCGTAGCAGTCGAGGTAGGCGTCGCAGTTGCCGTCGCGGTCGCCGTGTTTGATGCCGTAGCTGTCGGCGTTGCGGTCGGCGACGACGTAACGGTTGTCGAGGGCGTCGCGGTAGCCGTCTGCGTACTGCTGGTTCCGGTTGCTGTCGGTGTGGCAGTTTTCGACGAAGTCGACGTCGCGGTCTGCGTCGCAGTGTTTGATGCCGTCGCTGTCGGCGTTGCAGTCGGCGACGATGTGGCCGTTGCCGTGGGCGTACCGCTTGTTCCAGTCGCGGTCGGCGTCGCAGTTCTCGTCGAGGTCGACGTTGCAGTCGCTGTCGTAGTGTTTGATGCCGTCGCGGTAGGCGTCGGCGTGCCGCTCGTTCCAGTCGGTGTCGGCGTTGCGGTGCGCGACGACGTCGCTGTCGCGGATGCGGTCGCAGTCGCGGTCCGAGTCGCCGTGGCCGTGGCGGTCGCAGTTTGCGTGGCCGTTACCGTAGCCGTCGCAGTTCTCGAGGACGTCGATGTCACGGTTGCGGTCGCGGTC
>Ga0210393_10000252_pt1 | contig 48674 bp, 40 predicted proteins | sample IncBWC27OmetaG_FD_160068 | JGI IMG/M metagenome (GOLD analysis project Ga0210393, IMG submission 160068) | Forest soil microbial communities from Barre Woods Harvard Forest LTER site, Petersham, Massachusetts, United States - Inc-BW-C-27-O ... | reverse complement strand
TCGGGAGGAGGCGCAGCTTCGCGAGCAGCGTGCTGCGCCCGCCGGTATCCGCACGGACATCAAACTGACCGCGGCGCGGCTCACGGACCGTGAAGCGCACGAGCAGCGCCACGATCACACCGGGGACGCCGAGCACCAGAAAGGCCGCGCGCCAGCCGCCGCGCTGCGCCGCCTCGCCCGCCACATACGAGCCGAGCCACGCTCCCAGACACGCGCCCAGCGCGAAGATGGTGAGCGCCATTGGACGGCGGCCGGGAGGGAATTTGTCCGCGAGCAGCGAGGTGGAGGGCGGGGTTCCCCCGGCCTCACCGATGCCGACTGCAAAGCGCGCGAGCAGCAGCTGCAGGTAACTCTGAGCGAGTCCGCACAGCGCGGTCATGCCTGACCAGAGCGCCAGTGCCACTGCCACAATGGAGCGGCGGTTGGCGTGGTCCGCGAGCGCCGCCACGGGAATGCCCACGGTCACATAGAACATCGCCAGCGCCCAACCGGTGAGAAAGGCGATGCCGCGGTCGGAGAGGTGTAACTCCTGCCGGATCGGCTCGATCAGCGTCGAGATCGAAAAGCGGTCCGCGATGTTGAGCGCATAGACGACAGTGAGTACCGCGAGCACATACCAGCGGTCGCGCGGCGGCCTCACTGCACCCAGGTCCAGTCCTGTGCCCGTGCACGGCAGCCGCCGCCCGCGCCGCTCCAGGCGCGGCCGCGAACCGCGCGGCCGCTGGCCGCCCCGGTCGCCTCGCCGTGACGCAGCGCGCGCACGCCGTTCACCCACACCTCATCCACCCCGGTGGCCAGCTGCTGCGGACGCTCGTAGGTGGAGTGATCCTGGATGGTGGCCGGGTCGAACACTACGACGTCAGCGAAATAGCCGGCTTTGAGCCGGCCGCGCCCGGTCAGTGACAGCGTGTCGGCGGGGAAGGCCGCGAGCTTGCGGATGGCTTCCTGCAGCGTGATGACGTGCTCGTCGCGCACGTAGCGGGCCAGCACGCGCGCAAAGTTGCCGTAGGCGCGCGGATGGTGGCTCGACTTCAGGAACACCCCTTCCGGTGCCGGTGCCTCCTCGTCGGAATCGAAGCTCACCCACGGCAGCGCCACCTCGCGCCGCACGTTGTCCTCCGACATGAGGAAATACGCCACTCCGACCCGCGAGCCGTCCTCGATCACGAGGTCGATCGCCGCGTCCTCGGGCGACACGCCGCGTGTGCGCGCCACCTCGGCGAGCGTCTTGCCGGTGAGCGGCTTCAGGGCGGGGTTCTTGAAGGCGAGCAGCAGCGTGCCGGCGGCGCCCGCCGCGCCGTAGAGATTCTCCCACTGCGGCGCCGGATCGCGCATGTCGGCCAGCACGCGCGGGCGCACCTGCGGATCCTTGAGACGTGCGATCCAGGCCTCCAGCCCGCCGTCCTGCACCCACGGCGGCATCGCCGCGTCGAGCCCGGTCGCACCGGCCGTATAGACGTACATGTCGGCGGTGATGCGCACACCGGACCGGCGGGCCGCCTCGACCGCCCCGATCAGTGCGTCGAGCTTGCTCCAGTTGCGCTTGCCGGCCGCCTTCAGGTGATAGATCTCGGCCGGGCCGCCCGAGGCGCGTGCGATCTCGATGGTCTCCTGCAGGCCCTCGAGCAGCCGGTCACCTTCGCTGCGCATGTGCACGCTGTAGAGTCCCCCGCAGCGCGCCGACTCGCTGGCGAGCGCGATCAGCTCCGGGGTCCGCGCGTACTCGTTGGGGCTGTAGATGAGCGCCGTCGTGACGCCGAGCGCGCCTTGCTCCATGGCCTGGCGTACCAGGCCGCGCATCTGCTCGAGCTGCGCGGGCGTCGGCTGCACGTCGCGCTCGCCGAGCACGTAGTTGCGCACGGTGCCCGCGCCGACATAGGACGCGACGTTCGGCGCAATGCCGCGCCGCTCGAGCTTGTCGAGGTACTCCCCGAGCGTGCTCCAGTCGATCGCATAGTGGATATCGCCCTGGCGCTGCACGCCGAGCTCGCGCATGCGTGGTGACAGCGGCCCCATCGAATCCTCGCCCAGCACCTCGAGCGTCACGCCCTGGCGCAGGTCGCTCAGCGCCCGGCCGTCCGCGAGCAGCGATTCTTCCGGATGCGCCAGCATGTTGACGAAGCCCGGCGCCACCGCCCTGCCGTGCGCATCGAGGCGCTCGCGAGCCGACCCCGGCGCCTTGGGGCCGACGTAGACGATGCGATCCCCGGCGATGGCGACCTCGCCGACGAAGGGCTCACCGCCCGAGCCGTCGTAGACACTCGCCCCGCTGATCAGCACGTCGTAGGAGGCGCCGCCGGCGGTCGGCGCGGCCGCCGCGGCCCACCCGGGCGCAGCGCCCGCGGCCCAGAGGCATAGCGTCAGCAGGCACAGCCGTGTGCTGCGGATCATCATGGCGTGAGCTCCCCGAAAATTTGCGCGACTTCTTATAGGTCCGCTGCAACGGCGGCGGTGCGACGCTGAGTATGCGGGATCGGGCGATCGTGCGCAGCTGCCGCTGCCCGTCAGGGGGTGGCTCGCGCGGCGGGGGTGTGCGCCGCCGCTCGCGCCACGCACTCGCGCAAGCCGCTCAACACCGCCGGCACGTCCTTGCGCAGGGTGCGCGCCACCAGAAACTGCGGAATCCAGAACCCGGGATCGAGGTACACCTCGTACTCCACCACGGTTGCCGAACCATCGGCCGTCGCCGTCAGCAGCCACGCGCCCTCTTCTTCCTTCAGATCGCCGCTCACGCGGCGGAAATCCATGCGGCGCGGGCGGTCGTACTTGGCGCGAAACACGTAGTGAACCGCGGGCAGCAGCCAGGAGTAGCGCACCTCCTGCTCGATCTCCTCCCAGCTCCCATCGGCGGCGCGGGCGACCAGGTGACAGCGCTTCAGGCCCGGCACGAAGATCGTGGCCTGGCGGCAATCGGTCATGACGCGCCACACCGCCTCGGGCGTCGCCGGGATGCGCACCGCGGCCTGCACGCTGCCGCGCGGCCGGGAGGGATCGACTGAATCGCCGGCCTCGACCACGATCTCGCCGGCCGCGAGGCGTTGCTGTACCGCCGGCTCACTCACCCAGCCGCCCTGCGCGGGCAGCGGCAGGGGCCGCAGCAGCACCAGCGCCGCGCACAGCCCAGCGCCGCCCCTGGGGCTCACAGTCGGATGTCCGCGCGCATGTCGTGGGGTGAGTACGCCAGGGAAGCGCCCCAGTTCATCATTGAGGCCTCAAAGGGGATGGGGATCGAGCTTGCGCAACGGCGCAGCCCCATTCTACCGTCGGACCGTGACTGACACCTCCTGCGACGTGATCGTCATCGGCGCCGGCGCCGCCGGCCTGGCCGCGGCTGCCCACCTTGCGCAAGCCGGCCGCGAGGTGCTGCTGCTGGAGGCGCGCGATCGCCTCGGTGGACGCATCTGGACGCGCCGGGAAGCGGGTGTGCCGGTGCCGATCGAGCTCGGGGCGGAGTTCATCCACGGATCTGCCGCCATCACCCGCAGCCTCCTCGCCCAGGCGGGCAGCCCGGTCGTCGACGCCGCCGGCGCACACGTCACGCTCGAGGAGGGGGAGCCGCAGCCGCGCGAGCCGTCCTGGCCGAACATTCAGGCGGCAATGCGCGGCAACGCCGCGCTCGCCGCGCACGACATGTCCTTCGATGACTTTCTCGAGCAACTCGGCGGCATTCTCTCGGCCGAAGAGCGGCAACGTGCGCGCACGATGGCGGAAGGCTTCGACGCGGCGGACACCGCGCGCGCGAGCGCACGCGCGCTCGCCGCCGAATGGACCGGCGACACGCTGGGCGACACGACGTCGCGGCCGCACGACGGCTATGAAGCGCTGCTGGCCGCGCTCATCGCAGCGCGCCACGGCGGCCGCCCGCGCCTGCGGCTCAACTCCCCGGTGCGCGAGGTTCGCTGGGCGCGGCATGCGGTGGAGGTGAGCGGCGAATTCTTGGGCGCGCCGTTCACCGCCACGAGCCCCCGGGCGGTCGTCGCCGTGCCGCTGGCGGTGCTGCAGAGCCCGCCGGAGGCCGTCGGCGCCGTGCGCTTCACTCCCGGGATCGACGCCAAGCGCACCGCCCTCGCGGAGCTCGCCTCAGGTCCGGTGGTCAAGATCCTGCTGCGCTTCGCCTCGGCGTTCTGGGAAGAGCTCGACCACGGCCGCTACCGCGATGTGTCGTTCTTTCACGCGCCGGGGGCGCAGATTCCGACCTTCTGGACCTGCGCCCCGGCCAGCGCACCACTGCTGGTCGCCTGGGCGGGAGGACCGCGCGCCCGTGCGGTCGCAGCCGGCGTCTCGCCGCAGCAGCTGGCGGCGACGGCGATGCAGAGTCTGCAGCGGCTCTTCGGCAGGCACGTGGATATCCGCGCGCAGCTCGAGGGCTACTACTACCACGACTGGCAACAGGATCCGTTCGCCCGCGGGGCCTACAGCTACGTGCTGGTCGGCGGCAGTGAAGCGCGCGCGCACCTCGGCCGCCCGCTCGAGGACACGCTGTTCTTCGCCGGGGAGGCTACCGACACCGAGGGGGAAGGCGGCACGGTCACCGGTGCGCTGCACAGCGGCCGGCGCGCCGCGCACGAGGTGCTGGGCGGCTGAGGCACCCGCGGCTCAAACGCGCAACCGCAGCGCTTTGCGTCCGGCTTCGCTAGCATAGCCGCCGTGCGCTTACGCGCAGGCGCGACCCAAGGAGCCTGTCTGATCACCAGGGGAATAGTGCTCGCAGGCGGCTCCGGAACACGCCTGCACCCGGCGACGCGCGCCGTGTCCAAGCAGCTCCTGCCGCTCTACGACAAGCCGCTGGTGTATTACCCGCTCGCGACGCTCATGCTGGCGGGTATCCGCGAGGTGCTGCTGATCGTGACCCCGGAGGACGGCCCGCTGTTCGAGCGGCTGCTCGGCGACGGCTCGCAGTGGGGCATCCGCGTGCACTACGCCACGCAGCCGCAGCCGGGCGGCATCGCCCAGGCGCTGCTGATCGGCGAGCGCTTCATTGGCGCGGAGCCGGTGTGCCTGGTGCTCGGCGACAATCTCTTCTACGGGCATGGCTTCCCGGAGCAGTTGCGCAAGGCCACCGCCCAGACCCAGGGCGCGACGGTGTTCGCCTACTACGTGCGCGATCCCGAGCGCTACGGCGTGGTCGAGTTCGACGCTGCCGGGCGTGCGATCGGCCTCGAGGAGAAGCCGCGCACCGCCCGCTCGCACTACGCGGTCACCGGACTTTATTGCTACGACGCGGGCTGTGTGCAGATCGCGCGGGCTCTCAAGCCTTCGGCGCGCGGGGAGCTGGAGATCACCGACGTCAATCGCGCGTATCTTAAGGCCGGGAAGCTGCGGGTCGAGGTGCTCGGGCGCGGCGTCGCCTGGCTCGACACCGGCACGCATTCCTCGCTGCTGGCCGCGGCGAATTTCGTCGAGACCATCGAGTCGCGCCAGGGACTGAAGGTGTGCTGCCCCGAGGAGATCGCGTTCCGCCAGGGATTCATCGACCGCGAGCAGCTCGCACATCTCGCTCAGAGCCTCGGCCCCTCCGGCTACGGGCAGTACCTGCAAACCGTGCTGAGCGAGCGAATCTACTGATGCGCGCGATCCCGCTCGAGCTGCCCGGCGTCTTGCTGATCGAGCACGACGTCTACCAGGACGAGCGCGGTGCGTTCTTCGAGGGCTGGAACGAGCGCGCGCTGGCGCAGGCCGGTATCGCGGTGCGCTTCGTCCAGGACAACGTGAGCCTGTCGCGGCGCTTCGTGCTGCGGGGCCTGCACTACCAGCTGCCGCACGCACAAGGCAAGCTGGTGCGGGTGCTCGCCGGGGAGGTCTTCGACGTGCTGGTTGACCTGCGCCGCTCCTCGCCCACGTTTGCGCGCAGCGTGCACGTCACGCTGAGCGCGGCCGCGCGCCGCTCGCTGTGGGTGCCGGAGGGCCTCGCCCACGGCTTCCTCGCGCTCACCGACGACACGCAGGTGCAGTACAAGGTCACCGACTACTGGGACCGCAGCGCTGAGCGAACCCTCGCCTGGGACGATGCGAGGCTCGCGATCGGCTGGCCGCTGCCGGCCGGCGCCACACCCATCCTGTCCGCGAAGGACCGCCACGGCCATGCGCTCGCGGATGCCGAGACCTTCCCGTGACGGCGCTCATCACCGGCGGCGGCGGCCAGCTCGCGCAAGCCCTGCAGAGGAGCGCGCCTGCAGGAGGCGCGGTGCGCGCGCTCAGCCACGGCGAGCTCGACATCGCCGAGGAGGCCGCGGTGCAGGAAGTCATGCGCACGCTACAGCCGCGGCTGGTCATCAATGCTGCGGGCTTCACGCGCGTCGACGACGCGGAAGCGCGGCCCGAGGCGGCCGCGCGCGTCAATGCCACGGGGCCCGCGGTGCTCGCCGCGGCCTGCCGCGCCAGCGGGGCCTGGCTGGTGCACGTCTCCACCGACTACGTGTTCGACGGCACGCACCATCGTCCGTACGCACCGTCGGCGGAACCGCACCCCTTGAGCGTCTACGGACGCACCAAGCTCGCCGGCGAGCGCGCGGTGCAGGCAGCGCTCGGCGCCGGCAGCACGCTGGTGCGCACCTCCTGGCTCTATAGCGGCGGGCACCGCAACTTTCTCACCACCATGCTGCAGCGCCTGGCGGCGCCCGGGGAGTTGCGCGTCGTCGCCGACCAGGTCGGCGCCCCGACCGCGGTGAGCGGCCTGGCGCGCGTGCTGTGGGCGCTGGCGGAGCGGCGCGCCGGCGGCATCTTCCACTGGTGCGACTCGGGCGTGGCGAGCTGGTACGACTTCGCGGTCGCCATCGCCGAGGAGAGCCGCGCGCTGCAGCTGCTGCACACGCCCGCGGCGGTGATTCCGATCATGAGTGCCGAGTATCCGCTGCCCGCGGCGCGGCCGCCTTACAGCCTGCTCGACAAGAGCGGCACCGAGCAGCTGCTGGGGGTGCGCGCCGCGCACTGGCGCATCGCGCTGCGCGAGACGCTGGGCGGGCTCGTTGGCGAGCGCGCGGCGCAAGGCATCGCGGAGCGCACCGCGCCAGGCTCAGCGGGGCGAGGACGGTGAGACGCCTGCTGGTCACCGGCGGTGCGGGGTTCATCGGGGCCAACTTCTGCCACTACTGGACACGCACCTACCCCGTCGACCGCGTGGTGGTGCTCGATCTGCTCACCTATGCAGGCAATCTCGCCAGCATCGCGCCGCTGATCGAGGCCCGGCGGGTGCGGTTCGTGCACGGTGACATCGCCGACCGTATTGAGGTCGAGAGCCTGCTCGGCGCCGAGGGCATCGACACGGTGGTGAATTTCGCGGCGGAGTCGCACGTCGACCGCTCCATCGAGGATCCGCAGAGTTTCCTGCGCACGAACGTCCTGGGCACGCAGGCGCTGCTCGAAGCGGTGCGGCGCGCCTGGAGCACGGGTGACCTGCAGGAGCGGCGTTTTCACCACGTCTCGACGGATGAGGTCTACGGCTCGCTCGCCCCGGACGATCCGGCCTCCACCGAGAGCTCGCCCTACCTGCCCAGCTCCCCGTACGCCGCCAGCAAGGCCGCGGCCGATCACCTGGTCCGGGCGTATGCGCGCACCTACGGCGTACCGTGCACCATCAGCAACTGCTCGAATAATTACGGCCCGTACCAGTTCCCCGAGAAGCTGCTGCCGCTGTGCATAGTCAACATGCTGCAGGGGCAGGCGCTGCCCATCTACGGCGACGGACAGCACGTCCGTGACTGGCTGCACGTCGAGGACCATTGCCGCGCGATTGATGCGATCCTGCGTGCCTCTGCGGCGGGGGAAACCTGGAACGTCGGCGGCTCGGGCGGGGACACCAACCTTGCCGTGGTACAGGCGCTGTGTGACCTGGTCGATGCCGCGCTCACCGCCGACGCCAGCCTTGCGCAGCGCTTCCCGCAGTGTGCGGTCGCCGCCGGCCGGTCCTCGCGCTCACTGATCCAGCATGTACGCGACCGGCCCGGGCACGACCGGCGCTACTGCGTCGACTCCTCGAAGCTGCGCGAGCGGCTGGCATTCAGCGCCGCAACGAGCCTCGCAGCGGGCCTGGCCGGCACCGTGCAGTGGTATCTTGCGAACGACGCCTGGTGGCGCCCGATCCTGAGCGGGGAGTACCGCGACTGGTACGCGCGGCAGTACCCGCACGCGCCAGGGGCGGCCGCACCCTAGCTCGCCGCGGCGCTGACCGGCGCGCGACGGCTCATCGCGCTCAGGGGCTAGAGCGGCGCGTGGCGACCACCGCCGCCACGCGCCCTGTCAGCCTCTTTGTTCAGGTCGCTCCTTTAGTCCTGCGAGCCGTTCGCCTGATGCTTGCAGGCCTTCTTGGCCTGGGCCTTGGTCATGCCCGAGTTGCTGGCCTGTTGCTGCGCGATGCAGTCTTTCATCTGCTGCTTGGTAGAGGCACTGCTGGCGCTGGTGTCGCCGCCCGCAGAGGACGGCGCGTTCGTCTGGCCGGAAGTGCTCGTCCGGTCAGGGCCGCTCATCTGGTCTGGATTGGCAACAGAGCTATCCGGCGGCGGCGTGGCCGGCTGTTGATAGGTCTGCGCTGCCGCAACGCTTCCCGCGGCCAGCAGTACCAGCGTGATGAATCCGTGTACTGTCTTCATGAGTGTCTCCTCCTGCTGCAAAGCAGGAAGGATGGACCAGGCTCGACCTGCATTTGAGCCCCATGGATGACGCAAGCACACGTCAGTGACGGACTACGCGCAAGCGCTGTCGAGGGCTTCGCGAGCCCCACAGACGCGCGCGCCTGCATGCGTGCGTATGTGAACACCGCATGAACGGTGCGCGCACAGCGCGCGCTTACGCCTGAAGACCCTTGGCCGCCGGTAAAGTTAATTTCATCTACTGGTAACGGCTCATTCCTTGACCGTGCCCGCCACGCTGGTATGGTCCGCTCGCGTTCTGGCGGCGGCGTGCAGCACTGCACAGGGAGTGGGGCGACTTGAGCGGTTCTTCCAGCAAACACTACCTGCTCGCATCGGATTTCGACCAGACGCTGAGCTTCAACGATTCGGGCCAGGTGCTCGCCGATCTGCTCGGCGTACGCGGCTTCCAGGAGCGCGTGGCCGGGCTCGCGCACAGCAATCTCGTCCAGCAGGGCGGCGAGCTCGCCTACCTCATCAGGCACGACCCGGAGTTTCGCGGTGTGCGCCACGAGCACCTGGTGGAGACCGGCAGGCGTGTGCGGCTGAAAGGCGCGATCCCGGCACTGGTGAAATTCCTCGAGAACGGCTTCGAAGGCTATCGCTTCTCTTTCTATGTCATTTCGGCGGCGCCGCGCGAGATCGTGAGTGCGGCACTGAACGACATCGTGACGCCCGACCACATCTACGGCACCGAACTGGATTTCGACGAGCCCTCGGGCGAAGTGCGGGCGATCAGGCGGGTGCCGGCCGGTTACGGCAAGGTCGCGGTGATCGAGGAATTGCAGCAGCGGCTGCAGATCGCACCCGATCGCGTGATCTACGTTGGCGACGGCAGCTCCGACGTCCACGTCATGCTGCACGTCAACAGTCATGACGGCTTCACGATCGCGGTTTCCGACAACCAGCAGCTCGCGCGCATCGCCCGCAGCACGCTCTTGAGCGACAACGCCTTCAGCATCATGGTGCCGGTGCTCGATCAGATCCTCGACTGGCGTACCGGCGAGATCCGCGCGCTGCTCGAGCGCCACGGTCTGACGCTGCAGGGGTGGGAAAAGGCGCGCACCGATCACGTGCAGATCGGCGTCACCGCGCCGCTGCCGGATCCGGCAACCGGCTGACGCGTCCACGGCCGCTGCCTGTTCACAGATGCTATTCGGTGAAATACTGCTGCGGTGATTGCACGTCGCGATGATGATGTCGATGACGAGGCCGGAGGCGCGTCCCCATGTTTGCTGCATGAACTCGATGCGCAAGGTGCCGTTGTCCGGGACCCTCGCCAGGAAAGGGACGTCATCCATTGGCGAAAGGCGGAGCGCGAGCGCTTGATCGGCGCAAGGCTCGCTCTGTCGGCAGATCATCGTGCCGAGCAGACCTCAGCCATTGCGAGAGATTTGAACCAGCTGATTCTGCCTGGTCCAGGCACCGTGATCAGTGTGTACTGGCCCATCAAGGCCGAGCCGGATCTTCGACCCTGGATGCAGACCATGTCGGCACGCGGGGTGCGCGTCGCCTTGCCGGTTGCGCTCGCCCTGGGTCAACCCCTCGTGTTCCGCGAATGGCAGCCGAACGCCCGCATGGCACGAGGACTATGGAAGATCCCCTACCCTGCCGAGGGCGCCGACGTAGTGCCCTCCGTGGTGATCGCGCCGCTGGTTGGTTTCGACAAGCAATGCTTCCGCCTCGGCTATGGCGGAGGGTTTTTCGACCGAACTCTGGCGGGCTTCGAGGCGGCTCCACTGGTGATCGGCGTAGGGTACGCCAGTGCATTGATTGCTACGATCTTCCCGCAACCTCACGACATACCCATGGATTGGATCGTTACCGGTGCAGCACCGGCGATGCGCCGCGGTGTTTGAAAAATCACGGGCCACCCGTTGGGCGTAACGTACAACCCTCGTAGCTCCCATGCGTTGAGTGTGGTTGCTGCGATTGCCTGGTGCGGTGTTCTCCTGCAACTTTACCTGTCGTTACGACTGGCAGCGGACAATGGCAAGTCCCCCGTTGACGGCCTCGTAGTCTTACTCGGTTACTTCACCGTGCTGACCAATATCTTCGTCGCACTCGCGACGACGATGCCCCTCACGTTCTCGAATTCACGCGCAGGTCGCTGGTTCGGCAGCGCCATGACGCTGGGGTGCGCGACCACCGCAATCGTGTTTGTGGGGGTCGTCTACCATTTACTCCTGCGCAACCTTTGGGCACCCGCGGGGCTGCAGTGGCTGGGCGACGTGATCCTCCACTACGCTGTGCCAATAGCCGTGCTGGTCTACTGGAGCATGTTCCCACCGACGCGAAAGCTTCCTCGCTGGGCGCCGCTGGCATGGTGCATCTATCCGCTCATCTATATCGCCTACGCACTCGCGCGCGGCGCACTGCTCGGCTCGTACCCCTACCATTTCATCGATGTCACGAGCCTGGGCTACTCGCAGGTCTTGCTCAACTCACTGGGTCTGCTGGTGGTATTTGGCGTGCTGGGTGGCGCCGTTTATGCAATTGCCAGGTTGCAGACACGTGCTGCGTCCAGCGCGCTGCCGCCGCGCTGATCCGCAAGCGCCACTCCCCCGGCACGGATCAGGGAAAGCGGATCGCCGCGCGATATTCGGTCAGGAACCGCGCCAGTCCGCCGAACTGCGGGCCCACCTCGGACTTCACCATGTAGCCTGCGATGTGCTCCCGATACGCGCGCGCGCGATCGGATTCGGCGCCGGACGTGGTGAGCACGAACACGACCGTATTGCGAAGCTCCTCGTCTGCGCGCAGCTCGCGCAGAAACTCAAAGCCATTCATGCCCGGCATGTTGAGATCGAGCAGCACCAGATACGGCTTCGTGATCCGGTGTCCGGCGTCTTTGCCACGCAGAATCTGCAAGGCGGTAGCGCCGTCCTCGGCCGCAACCACCGGGCAGTCACTGGCATGTTTGCGCAGCCCGCGTACCACGGCCTCCGCCGCCACGTCGTCATCCTCGACCAGCAACAGACTCAATAGCGGAGCGCTAATCACGACTCTTCCTCCATTGGAATCGCGGCCACGAGACGCGCACTGACGTGCCGCGTACACCGTCCGCCGATTCGAGCGCGATACGGCCGCCGTGCGACTCCACGAGCCGTTTGCTCAGCGCGAGCCCGATTCCGGAGCTGGCGCGGTTCGCCGGGGAGCGAGCCTGGAACATATGGAAGACGCGTGCCTGTGAGGCGGCCGGTATTCCCGGGCCGTCGTCGGATACCGTGAAAACGCAATACCTGTCGACATCCCGAACCTGAATGCTGACGTGGCCGGACTCACGGTCATGATGCTTCACGGCATTGCCGATGAGATTGCGCAGCACGGTCTCGAGCGGTGTTTTCGCGGTAACGAAAGGTGCCGCCTCGATGTGCACTGCGACCTGGAAGCCCGGCGGCAGTGGCTGAATCTCGAGCACGCCCTCGATCAAGGCGCGTGGCTCGACCGCAATCACCTCTGCAGACATCGTCCCTGCCCGGGCGTAGGTCAGCAGATCGTCGATGACACGTTCCAGGCGCCGTATACGATCGCCGATACGGTCCAGGTTGCGTGTGACTTCCGTTGATTGCCGGCCGTCAAGATCCTCGGCGATCCACTCTATGAGGTCGGCGATGCCACGCAACGGCGACTTCAGGTCGTGGGATGCCGCGGAGCTGAACTCCTCGAGGTTGACATTGGCCTGCTGTAGCTCGAGCTCCATGGCCTTGCGGCGCGTGATATCGGTCACCGCCGCCAGCACCAGCCCGCCCTCATCGCCCGGCACCGGATTGAGGCCAATCTCCACTGGAAACTCCGTGCCGTCCTTGCGACGCGCCGTGAGATCGCGCCCCATGCCCATCTGACGCATCGATGGCGCCGCGGCAAACTCCTGACGATGACCACCGTGTGCCGCACGAAATCGCTCGGGCAGGAGAATCTCGAGTGTCTTGCCGATCAGCTCCGTGGGTGCATAGCCGAACATCACCTCGGTGTGCGGATTGACGAGCACGATCGAGCCGCGCGCGTCGACCATCACCATGCCGCACGGCGCAGCCTCGACCATCTTCTGAAACATCCGCTCGAAGCGCTTGCGCACCGAAATGTCGATGATCGTTTCGACCACCAGGGCCTCCCCCTGCGCCCGCAACGTACTGACACCGATCTCGATCGGAAACTCGACCCCGTCGGCTCGCCGCCCGATGAGCTCGCGGCCCGCGGCCATCACGTGCGAGCGCGGATCATCGCGCCCGGCGTCGGTGCGCAAGAGCGCGTGGCCGCAGCGAAATCGCTCCGGCAGCAGCTGCTCGATCGACTGTTCGAGGAGCTCGCTGCGCGCGTAGCCGAACATCCGCTCCAGCTCCGCGTTGACCAGCACGATGCGCCCCGCCGCGGTCATGACCGCAACACCGTTCGGCGCAAACTCGACGACTTGGGCAAGCACGCGCTCGGCAACGCGCTGAGGAGAGGCGGTCCGCGCGACCGCCCTGTTCACGGTCCGCCGCGCGCCAGTGGTGATGCGCGCCGTAGTGCTCGTTCGCGACGAGGTACAGCGCGCCAGCGTTCGGCGTGAAGCCAAGCCGCCAGCTGCGCGGTACGCAGATTCATAAGTCTGTATCTGTCGATGCGAACCTTTCGCGCGGAACTCTACGCTCGCTCCGATCGCCCGGCAACGCGAAGTACGCGACTACGTCCGCCGATCCTGCCCGGCGTCCTCGCTATGTGCGGCTGCGCACATAGCCCCCCCTGCTATGTGCGCTCGACCACATAGTCGACGCCCGTTGTCGTGGATTTCACTCACGATGCATGCCGCTGAACATCATCTGCGTGAACAGCGACAACGTTTCAGCTCCTCACGAGGGTATCTTTCGTTATGACACGAGCTGATCGCCACAAGGTGTATGGATGTAGAACCCTCAGCGAGATCGCGACCTGCGAGAATCGTAGTCGTTGACGACCACGGTATCGTGCGCGACGGGATCACGCTCCTGCTGGACAGGCAGGAACACATGGAAGTGGTGGGAACTGCGACCACGGGCAGGGAGGCCATTGACGCCGCCACACGCCTCAAGCCCGATGTGGTCGTCATGGATCTGATGCTGCCGGAGTTGAGCGGCATCGATGCCACGCAGCGCATTGTGAGCTTGCTGCCACAGGTTCACGTCGTGATTCTGTCAGTGTGCCACACGTCCGAGCACGTGTTTCGCGCGCTGCGCGCCGGAGCACATGGCTACGTCGTCAAGGAGGCTGCGGGCGTCGAGCTCGTGCGAGCCATAGCCGCCGTGTTCATCGGCGAACGATATCTCAGCCCGCCGATCACCGAGCTCCTGATCCGCGGGTTACTCGACAACCATTGCGGACCCAGCCCACTTGAGCGCCTGAGCGGACGCGAGCGCGAAGTGTTGCATCTCACGGTCGGCGGATCCTCGAGTGCCGAGATCGCGGAACAGCTGTTCCTTTCCCGGCACACCGTCGACACGTACCGCAGCCGAGTGATGGAGAAGCTCGGGGTCGCGGATCTGACGACGTTGATCCGCTTCGCGGTCGAGCATGCAATTACGCCGGCATGAAGGGTGCAGGACGCAGCTGAAGGCATGTTATGTTCAATCCATGACGACATGATATGTCCAATGTTCCCGACAGAGCTTCCGCCCGCACCCGCTTAGAGTTTCTCAAGGCGAGAACACAGGACAGTTGAGCGCCGCTAGCAGGGAAAGTGCGATGGGCGAAACATTCCGAGTTCTGTTTGTTGAAGACCTGGAAGCGGACGTCACGCTCGCACGCTACGCGCTGCAACGTGACGGGCTCGAATTCGAATGGCGTCGCGTCGCGAACGAACACGAGCTGCGCTGTGCACTCGCCGACTTTAATCCGCACATCATATTGTGCGACTACGCGATGCCCGGCTACTCGGGCCGTGCCGCGCTCGACCTGGTCCGGCGGCTGCGTCCAGCGACTCCCCTGCTGTTCCTGGTCGGATCAATCAGCGAGGGCCAGGCGATCGACGGCCTCAAGGCCGGCGCCGCGGACTATCTGCTGAAGTCGAATCTGCTGCGCCTGGGCACTGCCATGCGGCGTGCCATCGCCGACGCCCGCGAGCGCGAACGCACGCAGGAACTTGAGCACTCGCGCCTGCGCCTGGCAGAGGTGCTCGAGGCAAGCCCTGACATGGTCGTAATGAGCGACGCCGGAGGGCGCATCACCTTCGTCAATCACGCCGCGTGCCGTTTGCTCGGCCGTTCGCACCAGGAGCTGCTCGGCACCGAGTGGAGTGGGACCTACGCGGCACCCTTGAGTGCGCAGCTGCGCGAGGAGGTACTGACCAACGCAATTCAGAATGGAAGCTGGCAGGGCCAGGTCACGATCGCCGCGCCGGACGGCGCGGCGGTCGCGACCTCGCAGGTAGTCACCGCGCACAAAGACACGAACGGCACGACGCGCTTCTTTTCGATGATTTCGCGAGATGTCGCCGATACCGGCTCGTTCCAGGCCAGGATTCACCAGCTCGTCAACTACGATTCGCTGACCGGCCTGCCGAACCTTGCGTACATGGGTGACTTGGTGCCGCGTTTGCTCGACCGCGCACGCGACACCAGTGGCCTGATTGCGCTCGTGACCTTGAATCTCGACGGATTCCGGCGGGTGGATGAGGGTTTTGGCCGCGCGCTGGGCGACCTGGTGCTCAGGAGCGTCGGCGCCACGCTCGAAGCGGCGGTCGGCGAATCCGATGCGGTCGCACGTGTCGGACCGGATGAGTTCCTCGTCGTACTATCGCGACTGGCAGATCCGGTTGATGCGGCTGTTGTCGTGAAGCGAATGCTCGATTCGACTGCGACACCGCACAGCTTCGCGGGCCAGGAACTGCAAGTGACCGCGAGTGCGGGTATTGCCGTGTACCCGAACGACGGCGGCGATTTCGAGACCTTGCTGCGCAATTCCAGCGCGGCGATGCACGAGGTCAAGTCCACATCCCATGGTGGCTTGAGGTTTCACAGCGGTGACGTGCAGCAGCGCGCGCAGCGGCGGCTGCAGCTCGAGACTGGCGTTCGCCATGCCATCCGCAACAGCGAACTGTGCGTGTACTACCAGCCGCAATATGAAATTAAATCCGGCCGCGCCTGCGGCGTCGAGGCCCTGGCGCGCTGGTTCAGGCCCGGCGGAGAGACAGTTGCACCCGCGGTGTTCATCCCGCTCGCCGAGCAGACCGGCTTGATCAACGAGCTCGGCGCGTGGGTTCTCCGGGAAGCCTGCGACACCGCCGCCGCGTGGAGCGCCTGGGCCGGGGGACCAACGACTCTGTGCGTCAACGTGTCCACCCACCAGATAGACAAGCAGTTCTCCCTGGTCCTGGCCCACGTGCTCGAGGTGAGCGGCCTTCCTCCTGAGCGGCTCGAGCTGGAGATTACGGAAAGCGTTTTGCTCGCCGATGCGGAGCTGGCGCTCGACTGTCTGGCCCAGTGGAAAGCACTCGGCGTGCGTATTGCCGTGGATGATTTCGGCACGGGCTACTCGAGCCTGAGCTATCTCTCGCGGCTGCCGGTGGATCGCCTGAAAGTGGATAAAACGCTCGTCCATAGCATGACCTCTGAACCGAAGGACGCCGCCATCATCCGGGCAGTAGTCTTACTCGGGGAGGAGCTGGGCTTCGAGGTGCTCGCCGAAGGCGTCGAGACCGAGCAACAGTTCGCGATGTTGCAGGACCTCGGCTGTCGGCAAGTGCAAGGGTATCTGCTCGCTGAGCCAGCGCCCGCGAAGGAGGCGCGGGCGCTTCTTAGTAAGCGCTGGGGTGCTCGCCGTACGAACCGTCTGCGGGCGGCCCAGGCCACCACTACGAGCGTATATGCCTCCTGAGCCCGCGCGCGCGACAGCGGCGAATCTCGCGACCGCTGCCAACGACACCACCGTGTCGCGCCAACTGCTGCAGCCATGGCGCTGTCGCGTCCTGGTGGTCGATGACGATGAGCTCGCACGGGCACGACTCGCTGCCCTGCTGCGTCTCGCCGGCTACGACGTTCTCACCGCCGCCTCGGGCGAGGAAGCGCTACGCACCATGCGCACCACGCACTGTCCGATCGTGCTCACGGACTGGCAGATGCCGGACATGGATGGGCTCGCGCTCTGCCGTGCTCTGAGACTCAAAGACAACCACGCGTACGTGTACGTCCTGATGCTGACCGTGCGCAACAGCCAGCGCGACACTCTGATGGGCCTCGCCGCCGGCGCGGACGACTATCTGGTCAAGGGCGCCGCTCCGTCGGAGATTCTCGCCCGCATCAACGTTGGTCGGCGCATCACGCGCCTCGAACAATCCCTGCGTGCGATCAATCGCGAGAATGGCCGCCTGGCGGTGACGGATGCTCTGACGGTGGCGCACAACCGACGCTACCTCATGAAATACCTGCCGCGCGAGGTTGAGCGTTCGCGGCGCTACTGCCGTCCGCTCGCCGTTCTGAGCTGCGACATCGACCGGTTCAAAGCGATCAATGATCGATTTGGCCACGAAGCGGGCGACCAGGTATTGCAGGAGTTCGTCAGGCGCGCAACGAGTCGTATTCGCCAGGCGGTCGACTGGATCGCGCGCATGGGCGGGGATGAATTCGTGATCGTGTTGCCTGAAACGACCCTGCACGGCGCAGACTGCTTCGCGAAGAAGCTGTGCCGGGTCCTTGCGTCCCAGCCAATTCTCACCGTCGCCGGCCCGCTAAGCGTAACGGCGAGCATCGGCGCCACCGCCGTCGAGATGCCGCGGGATTTCGCACGTATCTCTGCGCTCGACCTGCTGCGCGTAGCGGACCATTTCCTGTATCTCAGCAAGAGCCTCGGCAGAGATCGAGCGAGCTCCGCCTCGGTGAGTAGCATGCAGGCGGCGATGTTAACGGCGCTGACGGGAGTCAGACATGATATCAACTGAACAATGGCCTCGCAGCTCACTGACACAGACGGAACCCGACGATCCGTTCGAACAGCTGCGGGCTGCATTCCATCTGCGGCTGCGAAGCGATGCGGTCCGTCTGGCGGTTCTCGCCGCGGCGCTGGCGCGCGCCGATGCGGACCCGGCGATCATATTCGAGGACATACGCCTGTTCGCTCACCGGGTACGCGGAGCCGCGGCGCTATTCGGGGCCCCTGACATCGCCAGCGTCGCGGACGCGCTCGAGCAGGCAGCGATTTCGGCTGCGGCCGTACATGCGGACAATTCCGACGCCTTTATCTGGACTGCGCTCGAGGCCCTGGCTCAACGCTTGGCGGCCGTGAACGGCAAGACAAGCCCAGCGGCCCCTGCGGCGCGTTGGCTCCAGCGGGGTGTACCTGTCGAGATAGCGCCTGCGCTCCCACGGCATGCGTTTCGACGGCAACGCTCCTGACCGCGCCGGCAACGTACAAGATCCCTCAGGTCCCTCCGCGCGCAGCGTTCCCGCGATTGCGCGATGCAGCAAGCCAATTTCTCCGCGATGAGGGCTAAAAACCGGTCAGTTTGGGGCGTGAAGCTGAGATTGCCTGCGAGTTCGTGACAGATCCTGGGAAGTGGAGCGGCATCGGTTGGCTCCGGCACCGGGATCATGTGTGCGCTACCGCACAGAAGCGCTGGGGCCATGGTATATAATGTTAAATGGTGAGAGCTCATTTTGAGCTTTGGGGAATTGCAGATGCCTTGAAGGCGCTGTGTCGTGCCTGAAATCGCGCATACACCCGTGCAGCGGCCAAGTCGCAATGAACTGCTCGCGACGCTGGCACCAGAAGTACTCGAACGGCTTAACCCCCAGCTCGAGGTGGTTCCCTTACCCCTCGGCCAGGTCCTCTATGAGGCCGGGGCTGCCATGTCGCATGTCTATTTCCCCATTGACGCTATCGTTTCCCTTCTGTGCGTGATGGCCGACGGCGCGTCCGCGGAAATCGCGGTGGTCGGCAACGAGGGCGTGGTTGGCGTCGCTCTTTTCATGGGCGGCCAGACTACGCCGAGTCGGGCGCTGGTGCAGAGCGCCGGGTCTGCCTATACGCTCCCGTCCGCAACGCTGCTCACGGAATTCAATCATATTGGCAAGTTGCACAATGTGTTGCTGCGCTATACCCAGGCACTCCTCACGCAAATGGCGCAAACAGCCGTTTGCAACCGGCACCACACGGTCGACCAGCAGCTGTGCCGCTGGCTGCTTCTCAGCCTCGACCGGCTGAACTCGAGCGAGCTCAGCATGACTCAGGAGCTCATTGCCAACATGCTCGGCGTGCGGCGCGAGGGCGTGACCGAAGCGGCTGGCAAGTTGCAGAGCAGTGGAATAATCCGCTATAGCCGCGGCACCATCACCGTGTTGGATCGGCCGCAACTGGAAGCGCGGGTTTGCGAGTGTTACGCGGTCGTGAAGAAAGAGTTCGACAGGCTCCTGAATCCGCATTCCGACAACCAGGCAAGCCGGGATCCCACGGCAGCGGGCGATCGGCCCAACAGTTAGTCTCTCGCCCACGAGGCGCGGTCGTCCACCGCGGTGCTGTGTGCCCTGTGATACAGCACGCATCTTCGCGTTTCTCCGCGAAAAACTGCGGTCTCTACGTATGGTCGCCCCTGCGGGGATCGATACCTTAGAGGTGCACCCAAGGAGAGAGCGTGGAAGGTTACCGACGTTCACAGTCCGTTCCGAACGTCGGCTCGCGAGTTGTCGACGGCGGGAAGGTTTGTTGATGACCGCCGCTGAGCGACGTAGCCGGCCCACCCGCGAGCATAAAGAAATACCACGCAACGAGTTCCCAATCGCGGCTCTCGGTAATGCAATCTCGTGGCGCGACATCTTAGATAGTATGTTTGGCCTGGTCGGCGTCGTCTCGCCTGACGGCCTCGTGCTCGACATCAATCGCGCCCCACTGGAGGCCGCCGACCTGCAGCGGCAGGACGTGGTCGGTAGGCCTTTCTTCGAGGCCTATTGGTGGTCGTACTCAGAATCTGTGCAGCGGGAAGTTCGCACTGCGGTGCGCGCGGCTTCGCAGGGCAAGGTTACCCGGCAAGAGCTGATGGGGCGTATCAAGGACGGCAAGCTGATTCCCATCGACTGTGTGTTTAGTCCGCTGCCGGACGCCAACGGCCGTGTAGTCGCCATTGCATGCAGCGGGGTCGACGTCAGTGCCAGAAGGGATGCAGAGATCTCTTTGCGTCAGGCAAATCGGGACCTGAGATTGTTAATCGACTGCAATCAAGCGCTCGTCCGGATCTCCGACGAATCGGAACTCCTGCGCAGCATTTGCGAGCTAATCGTCGCGACCGGCGGCTACCGCATGGCCTGGGTGGGCTTTGCCGAGGATGATGCGACCAAGGTGGTACGCCCCGCTGCTTCCGCTGGCGTAGCTGCAAGCTATCTGCGCGATGTGCGGATCACGTGGGATGACTCCCCGACCGGTGCAGGGCCCACCGGTCGCGCTATCCGGGAACGCACTGCGATTGTCTGCACGCGCCTGGATGACGACCCGAACTTTGCCCCCTGGCGCAAGCAAGCTTTAGCGCACGGCTATCAAGCATCGATTGCTGTCCCGTTGATACTGGACTCCGGGCTCGGTGCTCTGATGATCTATTCGGACGGAACCCCTGCGTTTCCTCCGGAAGAAGTCGCGCTGCTGGTGGAACTCGCAAACGATCTCGCCCACGGAATCTCGACGCTACGCAAGAGGCTCGCACACGAACGCGCCGAGGCAAAACTACAGGTCTGGCGCCAGCTCCTGGACAAGACCAACGACCTGCTTCTGGTGGCCGATGCGCAAACGGGCCGCCTGGTCGATGTCAACGAAACCGCTGTGCATCGATTGGGTTATACCCGCGATGAGCTCCTGCAGATGAAACTATCGGACTTTTCCAGTAGCGCCGCCGCACAACCGTGGCCGGAGCGCCTGGAAGCCATACGAAAAACGGGCTCGGTAGTCGTGGAAGGAACACATCGTTCCAAAGACGCGCACTGTTTCCCGGTCGAGACCAGCGTGAGCTATGTCGAGCAAGCGCAGCATGGGTTCCTCATCTCCGTCGCTCGCGACGTCACCGAGCGTAAGCGGCACGAGGAGCAGATTGCCCGTCTGACTCGGGTGCTGCGCATGCAGAGCAGCATCAATGCCGCAGTCTTGCGCATCCGTGAAAGCGACGATCTGCTGCGTGAAGCCTGTCGCATAGCTACCGAAGTTGGCGGTTATGATCGCGCCACACTCTGGATCGCTGACCCGGACGGCCGGCTGGCACGGCCGACGTTCAATTCAGGTGCGAGCGCCGACTTGCCGTACGAACCCCTGGCACTCGGCGAGGGTCCGGAGGGAGACGGCAGTCTGACCAGTCGCGCCATCCGTAGCGGGGAGATCGAGGTATGCAACGATATTAGTGAGTCGCAATCTCCCATTGCCATGCGAGAGCGGCTCATCGCACTCGGCTACAAGTCCCTGGTTGCCATACCGCTCAGCATGCAGGCACGGCAGGGCGCATTACTGCTCGCCTCACGCGCTACCAATCAGGTCAGCAGGCGCGAGATGCTGCTCTTACAGGATATCCGCTCCAGCCTCGCATTCGCACTGCAGTCCGGAGAGGCCGCCGGTGCTGCGAAGTACCTGGCGTACTTCGATCCTTTGACCGGCCTTGCCAAACGGACATTGCTCTGCGAACGCGTCGACGGCGTGCTGCGCACTCTGTCCGGACCGGAGAGTGCGCTGACAATCGCTGCCTTCGATATTCACGGGTTGACAGACATCAACGATCGCTTCGGTTACCGGGTAGGCGACCTGTTGTTGCAGCAAGTGGCCGAGCGGCTCAAGCGCAACATCGAGACTCAAGAGCGCATAGGTCATCTTGGCGGAGGAACCTTTGTGCTGCTCGAGCCTGGACTGAGCGCATCCGCGGAGAACGTCGCTGCTTTGCTTGAAGGCACGGTGTTTGGAGAGCCCTTCGATATCGACGGCAACACTATTCGCGGCTCCTTCTCGGTGGGGATTACACGTTATCCGAACGATGGCGAGTGCGCCGACGTGCTGATTCAAAACGCAGAGGCCGCACTGAAGCGAGCCAAGGGCACTGGCGATCGCTATCTGACATACGAAATAAGCATGCACGGCGAGGCCGCCCGGCGTATAGAGCTGGAACACAAACTGCGCGCGGCGCTGGATCAGCAGGAGTTTGTACTCCACTACCAACCGATTGTGGACGTTGTTAGCGGTCGCATTCAGTCCTTGGAGGCATTGCTGCGCTGGAGCCAACCCGAAGGCATCATGTCGCCAGCGCATTTCTTGCCGCAACTCGAGTCCTCAGGGCTGATCGTCCCGGTGGGCACATGGGTTTTGGAGCGCGCAGTCAGGGATTGTCGACGACTGCAGTCACTGGGATTCGGGCCGGTGCGTGTGGCGGTCAACATCTCGGCGCTGCAGCTACGGCGCCGTTCGTTCGTCGACGAGGTATTGAAGGTTGCTGCGGGCTTGAGCGAGGGAGGCTACGGGCTTGATCTCGAGATCACCGAGTCGAGCTTATTGCAGGACATCGGGGCGACAACGCGCAAACTGCAAAGACTGCGAGCAGCCGGAATCGGCGTCGCACTCGACGATTTTGGCACAGGGTATTCCTCCCTCGGGCTTCTGGCGAAATTGCCGGTGGACGTACTGAAGATCGACCGTTCTTTTGTCAAAGGATTGCCGCGCGACTCTGCGAGCGTAGCTCTGACGTCGAGTATCGTTGGGCTTGCGACCGCGTTTGGTTTGGGGACGGTCGCCGAAGGCGTGGAGACCGCGGGACAGCTGGCGAAGATTCGCGAACTCGGGTGCCGTCGGTGGCAGGGTTATCTGTATTCGCGGCCGGTGGTACTGGATGAGATTGAGGTCATGTTGGCGTCGGGCGTGCCGTTGGCCAGTACCGCGGTCGCCGCGGCCTAACTAGACCGAATCAGGTCCAGCAGTTGCGTTGGCTCAATTGGCTTGGTCAGATGATGATTGAAGCCGGCCCCTAGTGCGCGGGCTTTGTCGCGATCCTGCCCCCATCCGGTCACCGCGATCAGAGTGACCGCGCGCCCGAGCGTGTTTTGCCGCACCTGGCGCGCGACCTCATAGCCGTCCAGCTCTGGCATACCAATATCCAATAGCGCGATCTCAGCGCGCACGGCGTTGATCGTCGTGAGCGCTTCGCGCCCATCCCGGACCACCGTCACTTCATGCCCGTGCATCTGCAGCAATACAGCAAGGCTGTCCGCGGCATCGTGGTTGTCATCGGCAATCAATATCCGTCTATGCCTCGCCGGCGCTATTGCCGCCGCCTTCGTCGTTTCCTGTAGCGCGGCGGCGCTCAAGACACGGTGCGGCAACCGAACAACGAATTCACTCCCCTGTCCGAGGCCTGCACTTGTGGCCTGGATCGTACCTCCATGCAGCTCCACGAGGCCCTTGGACAGCGCGAGGCCAATGCCAAGACCGCCATCCGATCGGTCCTGGCTGGTCTTCACCTGCGAGAACATCGCAAACACGCTTTCGAGCTCCGCGGTCGGAATCCCGATTCCGGAATCAGCGACGCTGATCGTGATCGATTCGCCGTCGCCGCAAGCGCGCATGCGAATCTGTCCTTGCGGATCGGTGTACTTGGCCGCATTGGTCAGCAGATTGGAGAGCACCTGAGCGACCCGCAGCGGGTCGGCCGCAAATTGCACAGCTTGCTGGGGTATCTCCACCGAGAGTTTGTGCCGCTTGGCATCGATTATCGGTCGCGCCGTCTCGATCGCCGCCTCGATGACGGCGGCCAGCTCGGTCGTCTCTACACGTAACTCCAATGTGCCGCGAGACACCCGCGAAATGTCCAGCAAGTCATCGATGAGCAAGGCCATGTAGTGCACTTGTCGGTCGATGACATCCTGACACCACCGTTTCTGCGCCTCGGTTGCCGTTTCAGCCCTCAGGATACGGGTCGCCTGACGGATGGGTGCCAGGGGATTGCGCAACTCGTGCGCCAATGTCGCCAGAAATTCATCTTTGCGTCGATCCGTGTCGCGCAGAGCCTGTTCGGCTCGGCGCCGCTGGGTCACGTCATGAAATACCATCACGGCCCCACAGGTATTGCCCTGCGTGTCGCGGATTGGTGCTGCGCTGTCCTCGATGGGGATTACGCTGCCATCCTTACTGATCAGCGCCGTGTGATTGGCGAGGCCAATGACTTTGCCAACCTGCATGGCTTTCCCGACAGGATTCTCAGCTAACCGGCGCGTGTCCTCGTTGATAATCCTGAACACGCGCTCGAGCGGCTCACCCCTCGCCTCGGCAGTAGTCCAGCCAGTCATCGCTTCGGCCACAGGGTTCAACGACATCACTCTCCCGCCAACGTCGGTCGTGATCACTGCATCGCCGATGCTGTTGAGAGTGACTTCAAACCACTCACGCTGTTGTTCCAGCTCTTCAGTCTTGCGCTCCAGTGCTTCCTTGGCGGCGAGCAGTTCACGCTCGGCCCGTTGGCGTGCGATGACAATGCTTTCCGCCGTCCTGAGGGCTGCCGTGCGCACCCGTTGGTCTTCATCCTCGTCGTCGATCACGACCGAACCTCCAGGGCCTGTGCTGCCATCGCCGTGCCCTGTACGCGCGCGCGAATTTTCGCGAAGGCAATCTCGCGGGTCGTAGAGGTATCGTCACAGAAGGGCGCGAAGCCACAGTCATCGGTCGTGCCAAGCTGACCGAGTGGAATGTAGCGCGCCGCCTCCAGCACACGATCACGCACCTGCTCGGGTGTTTCAACCTGAGGATTGATTGGTGCGATGACGCCCACGAATACCCGCTGATCGGGCCTGAGGTAATCGCGGATCATCTTCAGAACACGGACGCGATCAGGCTCGCCGGCCAATGCGATATAGAAGTTGCACAGGTTGAGTTGAAAAAGACGCGGCAATAGCTCTGCATAGTCCACATCGGCGCTGTGCGTCGAGTCCAAATCTCCCCCCGGACAGGTATGAACGCCAATCCTCTGGCGCTCGGCCTGGGAGAATCGCGACAAGCCGAGGTTATTCAAATCAACGAAGTTCGTCAGGAGAGCGCCGGACGGATCCACCTTGATAGCGAGTCTTGCTTCGGTGAAGTCGATCTGCACTTTGCAGGCACCCTTTTCCAGACAGCGGCGCACCTCGGTCACATGTTCGTGCAGCAGATCCTCGATGAAGGTCGCACGCGAGTAGCCAGGCAGACTCTCAGCCGGATACATCAGGCTCAATGCCGACGGCGAGATGACCGCCTGTTTCAACGGTACATGGGCGTACGTCAGCGCCTGCTCCAGATAGCGGTCCGCGTAACGCTGATAGTGAAAGGGGCCGGCCGTCAGGCGCGGCATGCGGCGTACATGGCCTGCCGAGAATGGAATCTTGAATCCATCCGCTGCGATGTTCGGCAGGCCTTCGACGCTATAGGTCCAGAAATTCTGGTACTTGCGCTGCTCGCCATCGGTAATGACCGGCGATCCGGTGGCTTCGAATTGCTCGATCGTTTCACGGACTGCTGCATCGTATAGCGCATCCAGACTCGGGTGAGTTCCGTCACCGCACGATGCAATCGCCGCGAGCAACTTCGCTGGGCGCGGAATGCTACCGATAGGTTCCGTCGGAATGAGCACGCTGCTAATCCTCTGGCCAACGCCCTAGGAAGCCACTTGGGCAATGGCATCGATGCGTCGCGTCAGCGTCTGCAGCAGCGCCACAGGATCCACCGGTTTCACCAGGTGCAGATCGACCCCGGCCTCCCGGCTGTGCTCGCGGTCGTGTTCCTGCCCCCAGCCGGTTACGGCAATAATCTGGACCGATTTGCCATGCGGGTGACTGCGCATCTCGCGCGCAACCGCAGTTCCGCTCATGTCCGGTAATCCCATATCGAGCAGCACGACTGCCGGGCGAATCCGCTCGAACGCCGACAGCGCGGCAACCCCATCGAAGGCAACCCCTACCGGGAAACCTTCAAGTCGCATCATGTCGGCCAACGTCTCTGCCGCATCGGCATTGTCATCCACGATCAGGACGTGGGGTCGGGAGTTTCGCAGCGGCACACTCTTGTCCTGGCCAGAGGACTCCGCCCCCGACCTGGCCTGGACGGCGACCCGTGGCAGGCGCACCGTGAACTCCGCGCCGCGATGCAATCCATCGCTGTTAGCTTCGATCGTACCGCCGTGCAGTTCGACGAGCCGCTTGACGACCGTAAGACCGATGCCGAGGCCTCCCTGCGCCACCCGCAACGACTTATGCAATTGCGCGAACAACTCAAAAACCCGCGGAATCATCTCGGGCGAGAGGCCGACCCCGGTGTCTTTGACGCGCATCACCACCTGGACATCGACCATCTCCAGGCATATCTCGATGCGTCCTGCCGGCGGGGTATATTTAGCTGCGTTGTCCAGCAGGTTTCCAATTACCTGACGCAGTCGCGCAGCGTCACCGTATACCCACAGCGGATCCGGGGGGATTGAAAGAACCAGGCGGTGCTGCGAGTTGGTGAGCAGTGGCTTTGCAGTCTCGGTGGTTTCGCTGACCAGATCGCGTAAGTCGATGACCGCACGTTTAAGTTCGATCACGTTGCGGGTTACGCGGCTCATGTCGAGCAGATCATCGAGGAGACGGGCCATCTGCTTGCCCTGACGTTCGATCACGTCGCGCGCGTGCTGCAGAGCATGCTCGGGCATGCCTGCCCGCAGACTCGCGGCCGCATAGCGAATGGGCGCCATGGGATTTCTGAGCTCGTGTGCGAGTGTCGCGAGAAACTCGTCCTTGCGCTGTGCGGCGTCGCGCAATGCAGTCTCGGCGCGCCGCCGCTCGCTGATGTCGCGAGTCACCGAGAGCACGGCGCCGACGCTTCCCGCCTCGTCGTAAAGGGGCACGGAGTGCGATTCCATCAAACGCCGTGTTCCTTTTAGACCGACGATTTCAAATTCGCGCGGCTCCTGCAGCGGCTGTCCCGACAGTGCCGCCTGTTGCAGTTCCCGAAAGGCGTCGAGATGCGTGGGCTCGATCAGACTGAATATGCTCCGGCCGCGCACGTCCTCCATTGACTCCGCCCCGATCATGGTCAGGCCGGCGGGGTTCATGTCGAGCAAACTTCCATCCGGCGCGACCACCTTCACGCACTCGGGCTGGGCATTCAGCATCGCGCGCCAGCGGCGCTCATCCTGTCGTATCAACTTCAGCGCATCCTTCAGACTCTCGCGTGTCTGGCGCGCTTCGATCAGCAGCCGACGTGCAAGGAGCGAGATAGCCAGTGCGGTCACTGCGGAGAGGACAAACATCGCCACCGCGGCGATGTCACCCGTTTGCGTGAGGGACAGACGACCGATCGGCTCCATCCAGAAGAGATCTACAGCGAGGGCGCTCAACAGCAGAGCGACAATCCCGGGGCCGATACCTGCGAGAAAGCCGGTGGCGATGACCGCGGGGAAGAAGGGCAGAAACGGGGCCCGTCCCCCAATTGCGTGCTGCATCCAAAAATTTGCGGCAGTCGCGACGCATACAAACACGGGCGCGCTACCCCAGCGCGCAGCGACTCCGGGCAATGGCACAGCGGGCCAACTCTTTAGAATTCGTGGCAAGGCACCCGCCCACAACGATCTCAAGGGGAACAATCAGGTGCTGTACCGGCACCCTCATCCCCATCTTCGATTGACGGCGCCAGCGAGAACAAGAGCCTAAGCGGAACTCTCCCTGTAGGCGCAATCCCACACCGCAGCATGGGAGGCGCAGCGTGCGTCCCCGGGGACGCGGATCAGAGCATTGCCTTGATCAACCGATCGACCTCATCGAGGTGGTAAGGCTTGGCAATGAAGAACAGCCCAGTGGCCTCGGCAGGTGCTTCCGGGTGCACTCCGGATGTCAGGAGTATCCGAACGGTCGGATGCTGCTTCGCGAGCCATTGTGCCAAGCCAAACCCGTCCAGCGATCCCGGCATATTGATATCGGAAAACACGAAGTCCACGCGCGTGCCGGACGAAAGCACGCTGATTCCTTCCGCGACATTTTCAGCTTCGATGACTCGATAGCCAGTTTCGCGCAGATACATCGCGGCGGTGCAGCGGGTCAGAAAGTCATCCTCGACGATCAGCACTACCCGTTTGCGCGGTGCATCTTCAGGCGCTGACCACGGCGGTGGTTCATTCCCCACGTTCGTGAGACTCGGCGGCATGTCAGAGTTTCTTCGCTGCCGATCGTCGGCGCTCGAGTAACAGATTGATTCGCGCAGCTACATCGGCAGCCTTGTAGGGCTTTTTCAGTGGCCCTTCCGCGCACAGCTCCGTCGACTTCTCGGCCGCCCCTGCGACTCCCGAGGTGAGGATGACGTCGATCTCGGGGTGAGTGTTACGGAGCTGTTTGGCAAGGGCGAAGCCGTCGGTGCCACCCGCCAGCCGCACCTCGGAGAACACGATATCGAGGCGAGTGCCGGCGTCGATGACGGTCCTGACATCCTCCGCCACGATTCCTTCGATAACCTTGAAGCCACAGTCGCGCAGAAATTCGGCGATGGCCATGCGCACGAGCACTTCCGGCTCGATGACTATGACCACCGGCTTGGCAGTCGATTCTCCCTGGGTAGTTTTCATAGGCACGATCGCTTCCTTGCGCTCTTGCCCCACCGCAAACCATCCTGCTGTCGGGCACCTGAATGGTCAACCGCAACCGACAGCATCGCCGACGGAGCCGAAGCGGTACCGCAGTCGAGGCGGTTTGAGCCGCATATGCAGCAGGATCAGCCGCGCCCATCAAAGAAAGACTTCACGGCCGCCAGACAGAACGGCGGCACGAGCGTCGCATGGTATTCCCCGAGCACCGCGGCATGTCCGCCGTCGGTGGCGCCGCCGGCGATGGCGGCCACCTCCACGGCCGTGACGGCTGCACTGAATGCGTCTTTCTCACTTACATACGGATCGTTCGCAGTCGGCGCGGAGGCGATGTCCAGGATGGTCACGGGCGCGCTCGGCGCGTTCTTCGACCAGTACCCTTGCATCAGCTGCGTGTTGAAGAAGAAGACTTCAGGATCCTCATCGCCGCCACACAGCAGCGTTGGCATGGTCGGAGTCCAGTTGCGCAGATCGTTCGTCTTCAGATCTTGCCGCAAAGTATTTTTGGGCAAGGCGGCGGGCAGCCCCGTGGTCGTCGTCGGAAAGCCGCCGTCGGGATTAGCCTGCTCATCCTGCAGATAGGAGAGGCGGTAGCTGTTGAGGACAAGGTAATCGCTGCTGGCGAAACCCATTGCAAACACGATGGCCAGATCGGACGGCGTGGTCGCAGGTGTGATCGAGGCGTACTGCGCGGCGGGCGGTGCGCTGCTGAAGAGCGCGTTCTCCGGCAGCAGACCCTCGGAGTAGATGGCGCTGATTGGCGTCGTGCTCGGCAACAGGCCGGCGATATCGTTGGCGTAGGGTATGGCGAAGATGTCCGTCGCCTGCGAATAGAGATTGCCGTACGCGTTCTGATAAGCGTTCGCAAGGAGTGCCATGTTCTCCGTCGCACTGCCGTTCACTTCGCCAAGAAACAGGGCATCACCGAACGCGCCGAGCGCGTAGGGCCCGGACATCGGCGCCGAGGCGGTCACGGTCTGGCCGGCCGCTTGCATCGCGCTGCTCGCGGCCATCGCCACGTAGCCGCCCTGGGAATAACCGGTGACGAACAGCTTGTGATTGTCGGTGACGGTCGGTGCAAGCGCGACCGGCAGCGCGCTGCGCGCGGCCGTGAGCACATCCATCATCTCAGCCGCTTGCTGCGCACCGACCAGGTACGGATGGTAGCTGAGCGTCGAGGAGTCGTAGCCGGCATAGTTTGGTGCGACGACGATGTAACCCTCGGCGGCAAAGACGGCCGCGAGAATGAGCGCCTCGCTGCTGGCGTGCGAACCAGATAGCTGCGCCATGTCGTAGTTCTTTATCGGTGAGGTGCCATGGGCGTACTCGACGATGGGACGCGGACCCTGACAGGCGGAAGCCGATCCGCTCGGCACCAGCAGCGCACCGCTCGAGGTAGTCGACTCGGACTTCGCCCCCGTCGTCTCGTAATTGAGCTGGTAGACGTTCACGGTGCAGACAGGCGCGTAGGGGAGCGTCAGCAGCTCCTGCCCGAGCGCATCGAGACCAAGCAGTCCGAGCAGATCCGACGTGCCAATGGTAGCGACCAGGGTCGGCGGATTGGTCAGCAGCTGCCCGCGCTGCGGCGTGGAAGTTCCCGGTGTCGAGGGTCCGGGCGTCGAGCCACCGTTCATTCCGGAGTTACAACCGGCCAGCATGAACAGCGCCGTCACCCCGACGGTCACGGCAGAGGTCAGATGATCCATGAAGTATCCTCGGGCCGATTGGCGAGTCGTGGCAAGGGCACCCGCCAAATCAGCGATCTCAAGCGGAACAATCAGGTCCTAAACGCGGCACCCAGCGTAAGCGTGAGTGCGAGACCCGAGGCCGCAAGAATGCGCCACCAACTTTCCGCCATCCGGGCTGAGCGCTCTCAGGGGATAGCGCCGCCGCCACCAGTTGGGTCAGCTGCCTCGCGCACATCCCCGCGCGTTTGAATCAGGGCGGGATAGGCAAACGTCGCGAGGTGCGAGTGGATTCGGCGTAGCTCGCGCACCATTCGCAGAAAGAGTCCCGCCCGGCGAGTTCGATCAGTAAGTCGCGAATCTCCCGGACAATGTATCGCCGCGGCGCAGCTATCGATTTCCACGGCGCCGCGGACTATACTCCCCTAGAGGATAGGATCAACCCCGCGAGGCGTGAAGAAATGACCTGGAGAGCCGCAGATGAGAATGCATCGCATTCGTCGTGCGTCGGATTGTCCTCTCCAGGAGGATAGGATTTAAACCATGTCACATACCAAGACGGAAAAGCAGAAGCTCCTGACGCGCATCCGGCGTGTCCGCGGCCAGCTCGAAGCAGTGGAGCGCGCGGTGGAGATGGAGGCGGAGTGTGCGGCGGTTCTGCAGCAGATCACCGCCTGCCGAGGCGCGCTCGAGGGACTGGTCGCGGAAGTGGTCGAACACCATATCCGCAACCACGTCGTCGACCCTTCCGCTGCGCGCAACGATCCGCGTTCGCAAGCCGCCGAACAGCTCGTCGAGATCGTCCACTCTTATCTCACCTGAGTGAGGTTCGATTTCGTCGCGCGCTTATGTCGTAGCGCAAGAACAGAGCCGTGAATCTCTTTGCAAGACTCTATTACCCGCTTCGCAAGGCGTGGAAAGCGATCGGACTCTACCTGGTCATCGCCGGGCCCGGTCTGGTCGTCATGGTTGCGGACAACGATGCCGGTGGCATTACGACCTATGCCGCGACCGGGGCCAAGTACGGCTACCACCTGATCTGGTTCCTGGTGCTGCTGGTGCCGGTCGCCTACTACGTCCAGGAGATGACGGTGCGTCTCGGCGCCATCACCAAGCGCGGACACGCGGAAGCGATCTTCGACGGCTTCGGTGCGTTCTGGGGCTGGTTTTCGCTGCTGGATCTGATGATCGTCGACTGGCTGACGCTCGTCACCGAGTTCATTGGCATGACGGCCGCGCTCGCCATTTTTGGCGTTCCCCCGTGGATCACGGTCATTGCGGTCATTGTGCTGATGGCCGTGATCGTAGTGCACGGTCGGTATTGGACCTTTGAAAAGCTGGCACTGCTCTTCTGTGCATTGAACCTGGTTTATATCCCGGGCGCTTTCCTCGTTCACCCGTCCGTTCGCGATGTAATACACCAGGGACTGATCCCAAACTTTGCCGGAGAATTTAACGGCCAGATGTTCTTCTTCCTGATGGCCAACATCGGCACCACGATCGCGCCCTGGATGCTGTTCTTCCAGCAAAGTGCCGTAGTCGACAAGGGCATGCTCGAGAAGGATATCCCCTGGGGTCGGTTCGACACGCTGCTGGGTTCGATCATCACGGTGGTGGTCGCCGTCTTTATCGTCATCGTGACCGGCACTGTGCTGCAAGGCATCGACATCGACGATGCCGCCCAGGCGGCTCACGAGTTGATGAAGACCGACCGCTATGTAGGCACTTTTCTGGCCATTGGCTTGTTTGATGCAGGACTGCTCGGCGCGATCTGCATTTCGCTTGCAAGCTCATGGGCTTTCGGGGAGATCTTCGGTTGGGCGCATTCACTCAACACGAAGATTCGGCAGGCGCCGTGGTTCTACGCGACTTACTTTCTGATGCTGGTGACCGCCGGCCTGGTGGTGCTGATTCCGCGAGCGCCGCTGGTCCTGATCACCCTGTTCGTGCAGGTGATCGCCGTAACACTGCTGCCTGCGGCCCTGGTTTTCCTGATCCTGCTGCTCAACGACCGCAACACGATGGGCGAGCGCTGCAACACACCGCTGCAGAATCTCATCGGCGGCTTTATCGTTGTGTCGATCATCATTCTATCGACGCTGTACGGCTTCTCGGTGCTGTTTCCCCATCTCTTCATATAGATGAGTAGGCCGACATGAGTGCATTCCGCAATCTCTTCGCCAAGATCCGCTCGATCAATGTCCGCTATCACGAGCCGCGCATTGAGATGTCCGGGGCCGTGCGGCTGTCGCTGCTCGTGCTGCGCGTCTATCTGTTGGCTCTGGTCGCCTTGATGATTTACAAATTCGTCCTGATCGTGACGCAGGGATAGTGCCGTGGTTACCGTCCTCGAGCACGAGTTCTATTTGAGCGAGATCCTCGACCGCCGTGTATTCGCAATAACGAAGCGGATTGGACGCTTGAGCGATCTGGCGATCATCGAAACCGGCAAACTGCCGGAGGTCACGCAGGTGGTGGTCGACCGTCCCTACGGCTACCCCGCGTTGACGATTCCCTGGGACAAGGTCCTGCTCATCTCCAATCATGAAGTGGTGCTCGACATCGCGGAGGAAAACCTGGCGCCATTCGAGCGAGCCCCGCAGGAGCACCTGATCCTGTTGCACGATCACATACTCGATAAAAAGATTATTGACATGGACGACCACGACGTCGAGGTCGTCTACGACGTGAAACTGGCCTTCCAGAACGGCAAGTTATACGCGGCCGAAGTCGACTACAGCCGCTACCGAGCGCTGCGCCGCCTGGGCCTTCACAAGCTCGCCAAGCTTCTGGCGGATCGCAACAAGGAGAATCGGGTGTCCTGGCTCTATGTGCAGCCGCTCCCGGAACAGCTCGGAAGTTTCGCCGGCAACCTCAAACTCAAAATTCCCAAGGCGCAGCTCAACGAGATTCATCCGGTGGATCTCGCCGACATCCTCGAGGAACTCGAGGGTGGTCAGCGCGTCGCGCTGTTTAACGCACTTGACCCTGAACAAGCATCCGACGCGCTCGAGGAAATTGAACCGCGGGTGCAGCGGCAGTTGATCCACGACATCGAGAAGGAACGCGCGGCGATGCTGATTAACGAGATGAGCCCGGCGCAGGCGGCGGATATTCTGGCGATACTGCCCCGCGATGAGGCCGACACAATCCTGAAGCTGATCGACCGGGAGAAATCTTCCAAGGTCGAGCACATCATCGGGGAGCACAACGAGCAGATTCTGCTCTATGCGTCCCCCGAGCTCATCCGCTTGCCTGCGACGACACCGGCCGCCGAGGTGCTTGATCGCTACCGTGAGCTTGCGACCGGCAAGAACGTGGTGATGTATGTCTACGTTACCGACGCCGCAGGTGCGCTGAAAGGGGTCGTGGACATCCGCGAGATCGTCGCGGCGGAGCCGGGGCAGACGCTTGCCGACATCATGACGGAGCACGTCATCGCGCTGCCGAAGGACGCGACTCTGCGAGATGCCAGGATGTTATTCGAGCGCTATGACTTTCGCGCGCTCCCTATCACGGACGAGAACGATCAGCTGCTCGGTGCAGTGTCCTCCCGGGATGTGCGCGCTTTCCGGCCGAGGCTCACGTGATGGCCGCGCGTTCTGGCCGGACACACCGCATGACGCTTTGGCAGCGTGCCGAACTGTGGCTATTGAATCTGGCGGAGCGACGGATCATTCCGCTGCTTCCGCGCGGCACGCTGCGCAACCAGCTTCGCGCGCACATCGATCGCTCCCAGGCGCGCTTGCACTCGCGCGTTCACGATCATGGTGAGCGCCCGTAACGCGATGATCCGCATGGGGGCGGGTTTGCGCGACGCCGCCGCTATTTGGGGTAGCTGATAATGACGTTGACCCGGCGGTTTTCCTGCTGCCCCTCGAAGCTGGTGTTATAGGCGAAACGCCGGGTGTCACCGAACCCTTGCGTGGCAAGCCGCGCAGGGGCAATGCCAAAGTTATCCACCAGATAGTTCACCACGCTTTGCGCGCGGCGCCGGGAGATGTCCAGCGCCTGTTCGTGTGTCGCCTGCAGATTGGCGGTGTGTCCCTCCACCGTTGCGGTCACGGTGGGATTCGCTTTCAGGAAATCCGCCAGCTTGCGCAACTCGTCTCGGTATTGAGGTTTGATTTCGAACTTGTTCCGGTCGAACTCGATCGTCAGAGCCATGGTGATCCTGGCGGGGATTACCGTCAGACCCTCGATATCCACCACACACGCCATCACGGCATCGATGCGCCGGTTCAACCGCTTTCCCTCCTGGGTGTGGTTGTCCGCGACGGGGCGCGTGTCGCCATACCCCACTGCCGTCAGCCGGGAAGCGCCGATGGGAAAATTGCTCTCCAGGTAGCTCACCACGCTTTCCGCACGGCGCCGGGACAGTCTCATATTGTCCTGAGGCGTTCCCACGTCATCGGTGTGACCTTCGATCTGTGCCGTGGTGTCGGGATATTTCGTCAAGAACGTTCCGACGACACGCAGCTTCTCCTTGTCCTCTCGCTGCATCTGGTCCTCGTTGACATCGAACTGGATGTCAAGAACGCTGCAGTACTGCTGGTCGGCGCTCGCAACCGGTACGATCTCCAGTATCGGTTCTGCTATCGCCGGCGGCGCAGCGTATGCGGCACGCGCGGCGTGGACCGGGGTCGTTCTACCGAACCGGTAGAACAGGCCGAGCGTGTAAAGATCGATGTCGCCTTTATTGCCGACAGCATCGTTGACCCGGTAGCGCTCGGCTTCAGCGCGTATTCCCACAGACTGCGTGAATTCGTACTGAAGCCCTACGCCGAACTTGTAATTAGCGGCGTGCGTGCTGGGGTTCGGATCGGGCACAGTGACTGTTCCGGTTCCGGCGAAGGCGTCTTTGGTATAAGCGTAGTTCAAGCCAACGCGGGCAAGCGCGGCGAATTTTTCAGTGAAGGGTAAGAACCCGACTGCATCAACGTTCAGACCCTGGAACTTCGCGTTGCCGCTCAGAGCGCCCGCCGGCAGTGTGTCCGCGGTAAAGCCAAACCGACCCAGATTGAAGTAGCCGCCTTCAAGGGCAAAATATCTGTTGAACTCGTAGCCGGCAAAGAGTTTGAAGCCGAAGTGGCGATCGTCGTCGTCGATCGAGGTGGTGGTAAAACCTGCCCCCAGCAGCCCGTCGATGATGCGAGCGTTGTCGATGTTCGCTCGCGAGAGACCCCCGTTGGCTCCAACGTACCAGCCCGAGTCGTCCGCCAGCGCTGAGGAACCGGTGATCGCGGCAAGCGCCGCCACGCCGAGCACCGCTGCGCCTCTTGCTAGTTTCATGTCATCTCCTGGAGAAGTTACTGTCCGTGGACTACGGAGCAGGCACGTTGATGACGGTGTCGACCAACGTGACCGACGCAATCAGGGACATCACTCTGCCGTTGAGCGTCAGGATATGGGTGTTGCCGGCGGTGGAGAATTCGGCTCCTTGCTGGGAAATGATCGTTCCCACCATAGTGCCGCCCCCTGCTGCATTGATCGTCGCGTTAGAGCCAACCTGCCAGAAGACGTTCTTGGCCTGGGCCCCACCGGTCAGGATGACGCTTTGAGGGAATGCCGCTCCCGGACCTCCCACCGTCAGCGTGGTCGACATCTGGAACACCCACACGGCATTTGCATTGCCTTGGGCGTTGAGGGTGAGATCCCCACCCTGAATGAGGAACGACCCCGCGGGCGCGGTATAGACACCAGGAGCGAGGGTGAGCCCGGCCAGGTTACCGCCTGGATTTGCGCCGGGGGCCAGTGCCGCCATCGCCAGATACGCTTTCTGCGCGTCGAGACGGGCTTGGGTTGCAATGCTGCAATATGCAGCATTCGGTCCGGTGGATGTTGGTCCCGTAGTGGAGTTGGTGCATGTGTAGATCGTTCCGTTCACTGTTCCGATGTTGGCTCCCGTTTCCGTGTAGACGTCTCCTGCCGTGTCATTGAATCCGGTGATCGACGAAGTGCCTGTCGCGATGGTCCCGATGTCGCCATTGATCACGGTCAGAGTTCCCGTGTTGGTCATCCCGGCGGTGCCGCCATAGGTTGCGAACGGCGCAGCTGATGCAAGCGCGATCGGTGCCAGACACTTCCCCGTCGCAGGACCTGTGGTGAAGCTCCACGTGAAGTTGCCCACCATCTCATTCCCTGGGACTGCCAGATCCTCGACTCCGTTGGCGCCGCCCAGGACGGTGGCCGTATAGGTTTGCCCGGCCTCAAGAGCGACTTGTGGCGTGAAGGTCGCGATGAGCCCCGTAGCAGCATCAAGAACCACTGATGCGGCGGTGACGGAAGTCACGGCGGGCGCCGGGCCCGTTACGGTGAAGGTCGTCGCGTTGACCGTAAGAGGGTTGATCCGCAAACCGGGGGGCACGTTGAAAGTCGCGTTGATGGTCGCGTCGGGACACACGCCGGTCTCACCGCTGAGGGGGTTGGTGGAATGCACCGAGACGTTCCCCGCCGCGACTGCGGTGACCGTACTGAAGCTCCATATGTAATCGCTCGCCGCGGGCAACGCGGCTTGGTTGCCCGCCAGCGCGTTGCCTGCGACGTCGGTCGCCGCGGAGGTGATCGTGACGGTATAAGTCATGTCGGCCGCAAGTGCTGACGTTGGCGTGAAGGTTGCGGTCTGACTGCCGAGCGCATAAGTGACATTACCCGCGGGGGCAACGCACGGTGCGGCGCACGTCACGGTGAAAGTCGCGGCGCTGATCGTTGCCGGATTCATATCCTCGCTGAAGCTTGCAACGATCGCAGTGTTGCTCGGTACGCCGGGCGTCGGTCCGGGAATCGTGGTGACAGGGACGGTGAACGTCACGCGGGGCCGGGTCGTGTCCGATGTTGCGCCCGTGGTAAACCTCCATACATAGTTACTCGAGGCGGGCAACGGGGCTTGATTGCCTGCCAGCGCGGTGCCCGCGACGCTCGTCGCCCCGACGGTGATCGTGGCGGTATAGGTCGTGTCGATCGCAAGCACCTGCGTCGGCGTGAAGACAGCGGCTCTGCTCCCGGCGGCGTAGACCACAGTGCCTGCGGGAGCGACGCAGGGCGCGGCGCAGGTCAGCGTGAACGTGGTGGTGTTGATCGTTGTCGGAGCCATGTCCTCGGTGAAGCTCGCGGTGATCGCGCTATTAACCGCCACGCCGGCGGCCGCATTGATCGGCGTAACGGCAGTCACCCGCGGTGCAATTGCAGCCTCGCCTGCGCCGGTACCCAGGATTTGAGATCGTCCTGCGCTCCCACATCCTGCCACCGCCAAAGTGCTCAGCAGCACGGCCATGAGCCATGCTGCGCGTGTCGAACAGTTTTCGAATTTGATCACTTTGCTTGCCTCATACTTCCGATCCGAAGAAGAGTCGTTGACACCATCGGCCAGCTCTAACCGGCACGCATTTGCCTCCGCTGCACCCGTAGGCTCGAGGTAAGGATTTCAGGAACGGTAAGCTCGCATTCGGCGCCGCGCGCGAGACCGCAATGCTGGCGCGTTGCGCGTCAACGCTGCTCGCTGGCGTGCCGACGGCATTGCTGCCTCGCGCGGCGGCACGCGGAAGCTATCAACTCAGATTCAGTCGCTACGCAATGCCATTCGAAGTTGCGGCCGTCGCGTGGCAACGCGTGCTGAGCGGGCGTGACGCCCATCTCCTCTATAAAGGGGACTCCGATTGTTTCGCCCACTACATCCCCTCTGAGGTGCCAGCCAACCGTGCGTGTCGTCGTCTTGAAGAAGACTAAGCAGAGACGAGCGGGAAGGCTGTCGGGAATGTTGGACAGATCGCGTCGTCATAGATTTGACATAATGCTGCGCCGGGTGGGCGGCCGGTCACCGGACACTCTTCCTGATGCTCAGGTCCGCGCCGATACCGTCGCCTATCTCACGGGAAGCTGAAACGAACCGAGAGTTGCCGTTAGCGCCGTGACAGCGTCTTGTGACGCCGAGATCTGACCGCGTGGCTTGCGGCCGCACCAAAGAGCCGTCCCGCTATTCGTGAAGCAGCGTTTGCCAGTTTGCAGGCACCGCGCCGGCCGGTCCCGGCACCGATTGATCCGACGGATGCGCGTGAGGAGCGTGAAGCTGCGGGCCGGCGAAGGATTCCTCTGTACGATAGTCGTAAAACCACCGCTCGCCCGGCTCGAAGCTCGTGATTATCGGGTGACCCGTAGCGGCGTTATGTTTCGATGCATGTTGATTTGGTGAACTATCACAGCAGCCGATGTGACCGCATTCAGCACACCTGCGAAGATGCAGCCACCATCCACCCGCAGCCAGGCATTCGACGCAACCTGTTCCGCTTGGCTTGGCCGCTGGGTTGATACCATCCCTCTCGGGCTTCATAGGCTCCTCTTTAGACTTCCTTTTGCTTCATCGCCGGCCCAACAGCGCACTGTTATGGCGCGGCGACACTGCACAATACATGGATCGAGGAAGGCCCTATTTCTTCAAGACCCCCCTGCCCTCGTGCTGGACGAGCAGATCGTGCATGTCGTTCGCGTGCTCTTCCTCCTGCGCCAGAATGCGCTCCAGCATCGTGCGGGTCGTGGGGTCCTTCTCGCCAAAATAGCGCACCATCTCGCGATAGGTCTCGATGGCCACACGCTCAGCGACCAGATTCTCCTTGATCATGTCGACGAGGTTCTTACCCTCGATGTATTGCGACGCGGCCCGTGACAGCAGCCCTTCCGGGTTCATGTTCGGCTTACCGCCGAGCTGATTAATGCGTTCGCACAGCATGTCCAGGTGCTGTTCCTCTTCCTTGGCATGCTGCGCGAACTCCCCCTTCACCGCATCGCTCGAGATGCCGGTCGCAACGGCCGCGTGATACTTGTAACGCAGCACGCAGACGATCTCCGTGGCTACGGCATGGTTCAACAGCGCGACCGCCTGCTGCACGCTCCCCTGGTAATTGTCGGTGACCGCGCCGGCTGTGAGCTGCGCCCGCGCGCGGCGGCGAATGCCTTCCATGTCAGCGAGAAACCAGTCGGCTTGCCGCGGCTCGCCCTGCCGACCGATGGCCTCGGCCGCCGCCATCTCCTGCGCCTCGCGCTTGTTCCTCGGCGCGGCCGCGCGTGCCGCACGCTCGATGTCCGCGTGCTGCACGAACTTGTGCACGTTACTGTCATAGCGCCGGGCTGCCACGTAGTCTCCCTCTCCCTGCAGTTTCGCGCTCGGCCGAGTCTTGGCGAGAATGACATTGGCCTTGGACTTTTTCGGCGTTTGTTTGCTTTCCATTCCTCAGTCTCCTTCGAAGGTGGTTCATCCCTGCGCTAGCCCCGAGGCGGCTCGCGCTGGCTGTCCGGGTCTGATGGCCGCTAAAAAATACGGTCGCGTGAGACGCGAGTATCGCACTAGCGCGCTTTGCACGGGTAACGCAGTTGCCGTCCCGCTCACGCTCTGCGGAAAGCCGCTGAATTCGAGTCGCTCGCACGCACGGAACCCGGGCGGAGCCAGCTCGCGGCGCGCGGAGGAATCCATGGGACGATGGTATCGATAAATACCCTGTGACAACATTCATCCCACAGCGTAGATCGATTGGTCGGCGCGCTTTGTTTCCTGTCGCCCGAGACGGCGCTATGCGGTCCTTTTAGCGATGGCTCACACCGAGGACGAATAAGGAGAATCGAGCCATGGGTATCCAAATCAGCGTCACGTCCGATTTCATCTGTCCGTGGTGCTACATCGGTGAAAAGCGCCTGGCCCGCGCCATCGAGAGTCTCCCGACTGGGATTGAAGTTCAACTTCAGTGGCTACCCTTTGAACTCAACCCGGACATGCCCCCCGAGGGCATGGACCGCAGGACTTACCTCTCGCGGAAGTTCGGAAGCTGGGAGCGCGTCCAGGCGCTACAGGCCCAGATCGTGCTCGCTGGACGGGACGACGGAGCCATCTTCGACTATGGGGCGATCAAGCGCACCCCGAATACCTTCCTCGCGCATCGCGTTTCGTGGCTCGCACAACGCGCGGGCCAGCAGCGCGCCTTTGTCGAAGCGGCCTTGCAAGCGTATTTCGTGCAGGGGCGCGATATCGGGTCCAAGGAGGTCCTGGCGGAAATCGCCAGCGGGAGCGGTCTCGATCCGGACGCCGTCGCGGCGTTCGTCAGCTCCGACGACGGCGCGGCGAGCGTCCGCGCTCTGGAGCGCACCGCGCTGGAGAGGGGCGTCCAAGGCGTCCCCTATTTCGATATTGGTGGGACCGCGATCGTCGGAGCTCAGCCGGCGGAGACTGTTCGCCAAACCATCATCGAGGCGGCGGCCCGGCTCGCGCCGCGCCCTGCCGCTTGAGGTCGCAAACATGAAAGTCGCGGTCATCGGCGCGGGCGCCGTAGGTTCTGCCTCACTCCTGTGCTTGGTGATGCGAGGCCTCGCCTGCGAAATTGTGGTAGTTGACCGGAATCGGCAGCGTGCCCAAGGCGTGGTGGCAGATCTTCAGTACGGCGCCACGCTGTCACCGGCGGTGGTGCTCCAAGCGGGCGACTATCCCGAGCTGACCGATGCGGTGTTGGTGATCATAACTGCAGGAATCAACGAGAAGGCCGGTGGCGCAACCAACCGCAGCGATCCTGCGGGTCGATTGAATCTTCTCACGGTTAACGCGCAAGTCCTTAAGGACATCATCCCGAATGTCGTGGCTGTCGCCCCGCGGGCGGTGGTACTCGTCGTCACCGATCCGCCCGATCCCCTGGCCGCTCTCGCACGGCGCCTCGCCGGGCATGGGCGGGTCTTCAGCAGCGGCACCTTCCTCGACACCTTGCGCTTTCGCTTCCACCTTGCGCGTCGCTTGAAGGTGAACCCGCGCTCTGTGGCGGCCCAGGTCGTGGGCGAGCACGGCACTTCTCAGGTCTTTTTGTGGTCCTCGGCCCGCGTTGCCGGGATGCCGGTGACCGCGGCGCTCGCGGAAGGCGGTGAGAGTATCGAGGAATTTCGCCGGCAGGTGGAAGACGAAGTCCGGTACGCCAATATCAGCATCATAGAAGGGACCGGCGCCAGTCAGTTGGGCATCGGGATGGCGACGGCACGGATAGTTGAAGCCGTCTTGCGCGACGAGCATGCGGTCATCCCTGTCGGCTCGTTCAATACGACCTACGGCACCACCCTCTCGCTGCCGAGCGTGCTGGGCCGCACGGGGGTCACGCGCGTCCTCGAGCCGGAGATGTCCGAGGACGAGAGACAGGCTCTTGAGCGCAGCGCGGCCAGGTTGCGGGAGGCGGTAGCGCGTCTCGAGGTCTAGATGCCCCCAAGGGGATTCGAACCCGCGTTACCGCCGTGAAAGGCGCAGCCGCTCCAGGACCTCACCGAAGCGGTGAATTTCGGCAGGCGTGTTGTAGTGGACAAGCGAGGCGCGCACCGCGCCGCTCTCGACCGCGAGCCCAAGGCGCTTCATGAGACGCGGCGTGTACATGTGACCGTCGCGAATGCCGATGCCGGCACGTGCGGCGGCTTCGCTAACGGCCGCCGGGGCGATCCCGGGTAGCGTGAAGCAGACCGTCGGGACGCGCTGCTCCAGCTGCGCCTCGTCGCTGACGCCGTAGATGGTCGCCCCCGCTTCGCGCAGTACCCGCAGCAGCTCGAGCGACAGGCCCTGCTCGTAGGCGCGGATGCCGTTCATCGCCGCGCGGCAGTCCTCGCGCAGGCTACGCGCCCCGCTCTCTCGATCGGTTCCCGAGAGGGTGCGTCCGAGCTCGGCAAGATAGTCGACCGCCGCTGCCATGCCGGCAACGTTTTCGTAGATGAAGGTGCCGGCCTCGATCTTGCCGGGCGGCTGGTCGGGGATGAAATCCTCGCGGAAGGTCGGCAACGCCGCAAGTAATTCGTACCGTCCCCAGAGAAACCCCATGTGTGGCGCGAAGATCTTGTATCCCGAGCACACGAGGTAATCGCAGCCGAGTGCCGCGACGTCAATCGGACCGTGCGGAGCGTAGTGCACACTGTCGAGGAAGATCTCGCCGCCCGCCGCATGCACCAGCTCGGCGGCGCGCCGCACATCGACCAGCGAGCCGAGCGCATTGGATGCATTGGCACAGGCCAGCAGCCGGGTGCGTGGCCCGAGCAGCAGCTCCAGGTCGGCGCAGTGGAGGCGACCGTCAGCGCGCATGCGCCACCAGCGAAAGCTGGCCCCCGCCGGAGCAAGCGCGAGCCAGGTCGCAACATTCGCCTCGTGATCAAGATCGGTGACGATGATCTCGTTGCGCTGCCCGAGGGTCTGTCCGATCGCGAGGCTCGCCAGACGGAGGAACGATGTCGCGTTCATTCCGAAGGCAATCTCCTCGGGGCGGCGTGCATTGAGAAGCGCCGCCACTTTCTCGCGCGCGCCCTGAATGGCGGCATCCACCGCGATGCTCTGCGAGTAGCGCCCGCCGCGCTGCACGTTATGCTCGAGCAGATGGGCGGTCACCGCGTTCAGCACCCGCTGCGGCACCTGTGCACCGGCGGCATTGTCGAAGAAGATGAAGTCCCCGGCCCGCTGCAGCGCGGGGAATTGTCCACGCAGGGTCTGCGCGGGAAATTCAGCAGCATTCGACCCGGTGATGGTGCTCGGTTCGCTCATGGCGTGCGCGGGCGAACCTGCGGGTGGTGCCTGGCGCGGCTGGCCTTCAGCGCCGCGACGAAGCAGTCGATGTCATCCTCGGAATTGTAGAAATGTATCGTCGCCCGGATGTTGTCATCGCGAAATGAGATCACGATGCCCTGCTCCATCAGCGTGGCAAACAATTGCGCGACGTCGCGCGCCGGCACACACACCATCGGGCCGCGCCGCTCATCCTCGGCCGGCGTGACGCTCGCCCATCCGATGCTCTCGAGCCCCGACATACAGCGGCGGGTGAGCGCACGTATGCGCTCCTCGATGGCGTCGGTACCCGCTTCCAGGATGATCCTGAGACCGGCCTCGGCCGCATAGCAGTTGACCACGGGCGGGGTGCCCGCCTCAAAACGGCGCGCGCTCGGTGCGGGCCGGTTTGCCGTGATGTCCATGGCGAAGATGTCCTCCTGCGCAAACCACCCCGAGTGGGTCGGAATGAGGGTCGGGATCAGCGACCCGCGCACGTAGAGAAAGCCGATGCCCGCCGTGCCGAGCAGGTACTTAAGCATCCCGCCGACGGCGAAGTCGACGTCGAGCTGCTTCACGTCGACCGTGAGGCCGCCGACCGCCTGGTAGCAGTCGAGCAGCACCCGTGCGCCGCGCTCGCGTGCCAGGCGCACGATTCCCGGGATGTCGAGCCGCGTGCCGTTGCGGAAGCACACGTGGGTCACGGCTACGAGCTGTGTCTCCTCGTCGATCAGCCGGGCGAAGCTTTCGAGCGGGATATCACCTTGCGCGGTCCGCGGCACGTGCACGATGCGCGCGCCACGCGGTTCCTGAGCGTGCCAGATCTGGGCATTGGTCGGAAACTCGAAGTCACTCACCACGACCTTGTTGCGCGGCCCCGTGAAATCAAACGCGCTCGCCAGAGCGTTGAGTCCGGCTGAGGCCGAGGCGGTAACCGCGATCTCGTCGGTGGCCGCCCGCAGTACCGCGGCCATGGAGCGGCGCACCGCCTCGTTCTTCGTCACCCAGACATCCCAGTTGGCACCCACCTGCAGGCGATCGTCCATGTAAGCATTGATTGCCTCGCGCACACTGTCGGCGAGTGCGCAGTAGGATCCGCTGTTGAGGTAGGTCTTGCGCTCGAGCACCGGGAAGCGGCTGCGCAGCGCCTTGAAGTCAGTCATACGCGCTTTCTCACTTGCGACCCCACCGCGCTGCTTCAGGCCAGTGGCGCGGCGCGCGCTGCAGCGCGGGTGGTGGTGGCCCGACGCTCGCGCGCCCGCCACAGGAAATACGCGGCCGAGATCAGGATCAGCCAGGGAACTCCGTACACCCACGATACGTAGAGATTGGGATCGATCCCCATGGTGACGAGGATGGCGGCGAGCATCAGCAGCCCCGCGAGCTGCATCCACGGAAACAGTGGCATGCGCACCGGCAGCTCGCTCGCGGGGTGCTGCCGACGGAAGCTCAGGTGGCTCAGCAGGATGAACATCCACACGAGGATGGCGCCGAACAGTGCCACGCCGAGAAGGTAGCCGTACGCGTTGGGCGTGACGATCGAGACCCCGGCCGAGACCAGGATGCCGGCGCCCGAAACCAGGACCGCCGCGACCGGTGTGCCGCGGGTACTGAGGCTCCCGAGGCTCTGGGGAGCGTAACACCCACGTGACAGCGAGAACAGCATGCGGGAACACAGGTAGATGTTGGTATTCATGCTCGAGAGCGCCGCGCTGATCACCACGAAGTTCATGACACCGGCGGCGTGCGCGATTCCCGAGTGCTGGAACACGCTGACGAACGGACTCTGCGCGACGACCTTGACGCCGGTAGCCGTCCACGGCGTCGTGGTCACGATGATCGTGACCGCGAGCACGTAAAACACGAACAGCCGCAGCAGCATGCTGCGCAGCGCGGCAGGGATGGCGCGCTGCGGATCGCGCGCCTCTCCGGAGGTCACGGCGATGACCTCGATGCCGTTGAAGGAGAAGATCCCGACGATCACCGCCATCCACACCCCGGCGAGTCCCTTGGGAAAGAATCCGCCGGGAAGGCCGGTGAGATTGCGCAGGCCGGTGGCCGCGTGCCCGCCGCCAAAGATGCTCACCGCACCCAGGATGATGAACAGCACGATCGCCGTGACCTTGATCAGCGCGAACCAGGATTCCACGGTCCCGAAGTTCATCACCGAACGCGAGTTGAAATACAGCAGCACCACGCTAAAGCCGAGCGCCCAGGTCCACACCGGTACTGCGGGAAACCACAGCTGCATGTACAGCCCCGCCGCCACCGCCTCGCCGCCGATGGCGATCACCTGCGCGATCCAGTAGGTGTAACGCACCACGAACCCGGCCCAGGGATTGAGATAGGTCTCAGCGTAGGTGCCGAACGATCCGGCGGTCGGATGCACCACCGCCATTTCCGACAGACTGAAGACCATCACCAGCGCCACGAATCCCGCCAGCACGTAGCTGAGGATCACGGCCGGTCCCGCGTAGCCGATGGCCAGCCCGCTGCCCATGAACAGCCCGGTACCGATCGCCCCACCGAGCCCGATCATTACGATCTGCGTCTTGCCCAGGCCGCGCTGCAGCCCGCTCTCACGCTCGCTGATCAGGAGGGATTTCACGCGCTGTGGTGCCGGGACGGGAAGGATTGAACTTCGGGGTTCCAACCTGGAACCGCAACGAGCCCCGCCTCAGTCATAGTAGGTGATGCTGGGGTTGTCCCCGGGACATATCACGCCGACGACGTCGATGCCGTCGGCCGAGGTCGCCTCGAGAGAGTGCAGCTGCTTGCGCGGCAGGAAGATCACATCGCCGGCTTGAACCCGCGCCTTGCGATCCTCGGTCCACATGCAGCCCTCACCTGAGAGCACGATGATCGCTTCCTCGTAGAGATGCCGGTGGGGCGCGGCCTTCGACTTGGGTATGTGCCCGATGAACTGCGTGATGACCTGCGAGCCGATGCGCTTGTCCACCAGGAGTTGAAAGTAGCGCGGCCCCGTCGCCCGGCGCTGCGCCTCATCGACCGAGACCACGCGTTGCGTGTAGCTTGCGTCGAAAGTATCGGGCATCGACTCGGGCCATTCGAGCCTCCCGGGCGGGCAGCTCAGCGCGAACACCTCGAGGGTCTGCGATCGTGCGGGAAGCAGTTGCAGCGCCTCGGACGGGCGCACGTAGAGACCGTCGGTCGCCTTGACGTCGAACGGCCGCCCCGAGATGTTGATCGTGCCGCGGCCGGCCATCACGAAGAGGATCACCTCGCGATCACCGAGTGACATCAGCGGCGAGGCGCCGCCGCTGACCTGCAGCAGGATCTGCGTCTGGTACGTGGCACCCAGCTCGTCCGAAACCAGATAGCGGTAGCTGAGGGCGCCGCGCTTCGCTGTCTCGGCAAGTGGCGGGGAGACGACGTAGCTGGCGCCGTTCAGCCGGATCCGCGGGCCGTCCCGCTCGGTCACCCATGGAATGCTGCGGTTGCCCGGGCTCGCGGGGTCATCGAGCGGTGAGCCGCCGGGAAGGTTCGTATGGGTGCCGTCGCAGAACGGCGCTTCGGCGCTGTGTTTACAGCCGCACAGGAGGACTTCCTCGTCGCTGCGCACGACGAACGGCTTCGGCTCCAGGCCGGTACCTCGGTGCGAGCCGTCGCAGAAGGGCTGGTTGGCCGAGCGGCCACAACGGCACCAAAGATAGGTGCGACCGCCCTTCAGGCTGACCAGACAGGGTTTCGGCCGGGCCACAACCGGATCTGCCACGCGCGCGCTTCCTCAGGCCGACTGGCCGGCGCTGCGGACGGCGTCCGGCGCCGGATTGTATGCGGCGATCTCGCGGGCCAATGCGCTGCCCTCCTCGTCGGCCAGCGCCGCCTCCTGGAGCCGGGACAGCAGCACGGCGCCATCCGCACGAGAGGCGAGCAGCTCGAGCTGCTGCGTGAGAGCGGAGAAATTGCGCCAGCCGCGTTCGTGGGTCTCGCCATACCCCTTGACGAGGCGCTGTGAGCGAGCGAATTCCACGGCGAGCGCATAGCGCGTCGCGGCGTGCCGTTCGATGGCGGCCAGCCACGCCTCGATCCGGGCGTTCTCCTGCCGGAAGCGCCAGGTGGCGCGCCGCCAGCGCCGCAGACCCGCCAGCGCACGCAGCAGCAGGAAGCCGCTCACTGTCGTGCTGCGAATCTGCCTGCCGCCGGTGAAGCGATTGAGCCGGCGGATGACGCGCGGCGAGCGCATCACCCACGATCCGAGCGCCGCGGGCAGCGTGCCGGCAATCTCGGCCACCCCGGGTCTCAAGAACTCGGTGATGCCGAACAACTGGCGCGGCGCCGCGCCGATCTCGGTGCGCACGCGCGCGAAACGCTCGGATCGGGTCTTGAGGTCCGCGACGCGAATCGTGTCCTCGAACGTCATCCACAACGCGAGCGAGCTCGCAACCGCCTGCGTCAGCGAGCCCGCCTCGAGCGCCGGTCGCTGCGTGTCGAGCGCCGCGATGCGCTCGAGGCGCTCCAGGTACAGCTCCGCGTACAAACGGTCCTGGTAATCGAGGGTTCGGCGCACCCCTTCCAGGACCAGCGGCTGCACCGCGGTGGGCAGACGGCGCACGCGATCGAGCAACGGCTGCAGTGTGACGGTGCGCGAGGTCTGCGGCACCGGGCGCAGCCTGGCGCCCTTCTCGGCGGCGGCCTCAATCCCGCCGCTCTCGGCCTGCCGGTGCGCATCCTCGAACGCGGCAAGATTTGTCGCCACGGCGAGCCCGCTGCGGGATACGGCCTCCGCGAACCTGCTCTTGGGAAAGGGCAGCACCTTAGCGCCGCTGATCGCGCCGAGCAGGACCGCACTGATGACACTGTGATGCTTCTGCGCCGTTTGCTCCATGTCGAAGAGAATCGACCGTTTGCCCTGAGTGCGCACCAGCTCCAGCAACTGCTGCCAGTCGCTGACACCCCGACCCAGTGCGCTCTTCTCGCCGATCGCATAAGAGCGGTGCGTCGAGGAGATGAGCGTGGTGCGCTCGGGGCTGACCAGGCCGCGCGCAATCGCACGGCCCGCTTCCGCGAGCTCCGAGGCGACGACACAGTCGACATCACCGGCGACGGGCATGAGCGCCATGACGGGCTCACCGCCGTGGTGTTTGGCCTCCGCCCTCGGGAAGAACTCCAGGTAATAGAGCGTGGCGCCGGTTCGCTGCGCCACACCGGGCACGGAAGTAGACTGAACGATGTAGTCGTTGGCCTCGGCAATGGCAATGAGCCAGTCAGTCAGGACGCCGCCACCCTGGCCTCCGAGCGCCGCGACCGTCATCTTTATGGTTCGCGTGGTCATCAACGGCGCAGCCTAGAGGCTGTAGCGCAGGCGCTTGCGGTCGCTGCGCCGCTGCAACAGGCCGATCACCGCCGCGCGCGCCGCATGCAGGAAGCGATCCCAGCCCGAGGGGTTGTCAATCAGCTCAGCCCGATAGAAGGAGGGGCACAGTGCGGCGGCGTCTGCCACCTCGCCGCACACGCCGCAGCCGACGCAGGTGTTGTCGACGTGGGCGACCGGGTCGCTGCGCAGCGGATCGGGGTTTTCCTTCACGGTGAGCGACGGGCAGCCGGACAGCCGGATGCAGGAGTGATCGCCCGTGCAGGTATCCGGGTCGACGCCGAACCGCTCGGTCACCACGCGTTCGCCGTCCTGGATCGCCTGGCGCCGCAGCGGAGCCACGCGCCGCTGGCGATTCAGCTGGCACTCTCCCTCCGCCACGATGACCTTGGGGCCGCGATAGTCGGTGCTCAGGGCCTCGCGCAGCACTTTGAGCGTCTCGCGCATGTTGTAGGTGTGCGTGCGCCTGACCCACCGGACACCGACGCCTTTGACTGCATCGACAATCGAGTTGTTGCCCTGGCGATGAACGTTCGCCGCGCGCGAGGAGGGAATGTCCTGGCCACCGGTCGCGGCGGAGTAGCCGTTGTCGATGATCACCGTCAGGTCGTCGTGCTTGTTGAAAACCGCGTTGCCGATGCCACTGGTGAGCCCGTTGTGCCAGAACCCCCCGTCACCCATGACGGACACCGCCCGTTTGCTGTCCTCGCCTCCGAAGGCGGACGCGGCTGCGGCCCCCAGGCCGTAACCCATGATGCTGTTGCCCATGTTGAACGGCGGCAGCGTCGCGAAGGAATGACAGCCGATGTCGGCGCTGATGTGCAGCGGCCCGGTTTCCTTCTGCAGCAGCTTCAGCGCCGAGAAAAACGGGCGCTCCGGACAGCCGGTGCACAACCCCGAGGGCCGGGCGGGCACGAGCGCGGCCAGCTTGGCCGCCGGCACCAGCGGGACTTCCCTGGCCGGC
>Ga0210393_10000249_pt1 | contig 48841 bp, 44 predicted proteins | sample IncBWC27OmetaG_FD_160068 | JGI IMG/M metagenome (GOLD analysis project Ga0210393, IMG submission 160068) | Forest soil microbial communities from Barre Woods Harvard Forest LTER site, Petersham, Massachusetts, United States - Inc-BW-C-27-O ... | reverse complement strand
GCCGCCTGCGGCGCTGGTAGGACACGAGTTAACGGTGTGTGCGTGGCCAGAACCACCATGCGCCAGACCCGCCGAGCCGTCCGCAGGTGTGCGGTCGGAGTGACTTGCTAGCGCTGATGTTTTCAAATTGCCGGTGCTTGGGGTGGTCGCGCACCTGTCAAGTCTCTCATTTGGTCACCCGAAAGGAGATCAGTCATGTCACGTCGAATCATCGTCTCGGTTGCTGCATCCGTCATCATTGGCATTGGATGCATTGCGACGATTTCAACTGACGCCTTTGCGTACCGCGGTGGCGGTCGTGCTGGTGTTGGTCGTGCTGGCGTTTATCACGGTGGCGTCCACCGCGCTGGCGTTTACCGTGGTGGCGTTTACCGTGGTGCAGCCGTACGCCGTGGGGTGGCCGTAGGCGTCGGAGCTGCTGCGGTCGGTGCTGCTGCTTATGGCGCATATGGCGCATACGGCGCTGCCCGCTGCGGATACTATCCCTATCCAGCCTGCAACTACTAGCTGGTGCGGAACTCGGTGCCCTTGGGCCAGGCGCTGGCTTAGAGCAACAACCTGATCGACCTTTGTCAGGCTTGAACAGTGAGGCCGCCTTCGGGCGGCTTTGCATTTGACGGCATCACTCGGAAGTGCCCCTCAGCTCTGGGCCCCGACATCTCTTCATGGCACCGAACGGACATGCCGCGATGCCCGAGCTGAGTCTGCTTCCGGGGGCAAATCGGACCTCACAATTGCAAACGCTGACTTCCGAGTTTGACCCAGAGCTGACGTCGCCGACGTGCGGGACTTACTCGCACGAAATAACCAAGGCAAAAGCGATGCTAGTCGTCGCCTTTGCCCGCGAACATCGGCATCCGCTTCAATGCGTTATCGAGCTCAAGTGCCGGCCGTCAGAAAGCTGCTTTTGTGCACTTTTGCGAAGTGGCGGCCGACACCGTCTGATTGTTGGGGCAGACCGGAAGTGATCCGCGACCGTCACAATCGCGCTTTTCACGGGGACCTAGCACAAGCGGCACGCTCCCCAGGATGCGCAGCAGCCCCCGCCAACCGCGCAGCCTGCGCAGCCCACGCACCCGAAGCAGCCACCGAAAAAGAAGCCACCGCCACAGCCGCAGCCACGGCAGCCGCCGCCGCAACCTCGGCAGCCAGCGCACCCGCCGCCGCCGCAACCACGGAAGCCGCCGCACCCGCCGCAACCTCGGCATCCGCCGCAACCACCACCGCATCCGCGGGCCAGTTGCATGCCGCTGCCAACGTTTTCCCTATCGAAGACATAGAACGTGGCGAGACTGACGTCGTGCATTTCCTCTTCGCTAAGGACCAAGCGCGGATTGGGCGAGGTATTGTCAGATTGCAGGATACCAAAAGTTGGCATCGTGGACGCGGATGCACTATTCGCCAGCGAAAAACTCAGTCCGGCGGCACCCAGTACCTTCACGGCGGCGGCTTTGGTTGTGCGTTTCTGCTTCGAAGCTTGCTTGACCCGTGACATGGTCGCACCCTCCGTAAGTTCTTGTGAAATCGCCTGACAAGCGTGCGCCCGGCGAAACCAGCGCGCAAGTGTTACCTTTGCTATAAAATGCGAAACATCTCGTCGAGTTCCATTCATCTCTTCAACAGCGATGAACCTGCGGTTCCCAAATTCAGGCCATCCCCGGCTTCAAATTTGGCGGCTTCGCTGGCCAGCCGCTGCTGAGGTTACGACAGCGGTGCGATTTATGAGGCTCTAAAGCTGCTTTGCCGCTGCAAGCAGACATCACGGTGATAGGCGCACCGGGCCAACCACCGACGTCGTCGGTCCCGTCAGCCTTGCCCGCTCTACCCCTGACACCATACATTATGGCCATCACTTCGCATGTCGGCTTGAGCACAGAAGCTAAAAACCGATCAAGAGGTGGCATGACACATTGGACCGCAAGTGCCGTCGCAATCTTGCTGGCGAGTTCTCCCGACGTCGCGAGCGCTCACGTGAGCTGCGACGCGATACCTCACGGACCGGCGCGCACCGATTGCTATCTCGCCCTAAGTCAGTTCTATCGGGGACAATCAGACCTTGCCGCAGCTAGAGCGCGCGTTCAATCAGACGCTGCGTGGTATCGGGCAATTACCGGTACACACCCGCCTAAACATAGTCTGCAGCGTCAGTAATAAAGCTGTCGATGCCTTCAAGGTGAGGCGGTGTCGGGCACAGTCCTCCTAATTCTGGCTAGAAGTCCGCTGTCGGTCACCTCGCGTCGCGCACCGCCTGTGCCACTCTCGTTGATTGTGACACCCGCCCGATTTTTGCGCCTGTAATGATCTTTCTTCGGCGTATGCTCGCCTTCGACACCGTGCCTTCGTTCGCGGTAGCTCCGGCAGCGGGATAAGTCGTGAAGTTCGCGGCTCGATGCAGCGCGAGAGCTTTTCGAGCCGCTTCGACATGCGCGGTCCGAGCTACCAGGTCGTGAAGACGCCTGAACTCATTGTTCACCCGCTTTAGCGCCGCGGCGAAGACTTGCTTGCGTTGTAATGCGTGCTCGGCGGTTCCTGGAAAGCTTGCTCCGCGAGTCTCGCCTTTTCCGCGCCCTTCTCGCCGCTTTTGTCGGCCGAGCGTTCGCTCCTTATCGCGCATCTTGCGCAAGCGGGGTCGCATGGCCTCAAGCTCATCCGCCTTGATGTCATAGATGGCGGGATGGTGCGTGAGGCGGACCGTCTCATATTCTTCGTGGCTGAGGAGGCTGCGTTCGAACTTGCAAGGGATCGACATTTTCCGTTCCTCCATTTGATTTCATGAAGTACGCGTCCATGTCCAGTTTGATCATGCTACTACACGCAGGCGTTGCTTGGCCAGTGGTCGTGTTACCGCGCTGACGCTCCTTGCTGACCACTACGGATTTATGGACTCACGCCCTATTCCGCCGTCGCCGCGCATATGAGGTGATTTGCCCGACGGGCAAATCACCTGAGATCGTGTCCAGCCCTCTCCGCAAAAATATTTCGCTTCGCCGTTTGCTAGAAACACCTTTAGTGATTCCGGCCATCCCGCCTCGCTGAGAGGGGCGTATCGCGATCGTCACGAACGTTGGGTGCGGGATGCGGTGGACGCGGGTGGCGGCGCAAGACGGGCGCCACCGAGGCGGACGGCGAAGTCGTGTGGTCCTGATATCCCGACGCTGATATCAAGTAAGCGACAATGCTACGCATTGCGCTGGCGATGGTGACAACAAGCCCGGCTCACCAGGGAGAGCGCGAAGGAAACCGTTAAAACCATTGCGCAGGGAAGGCCGGGCGCTTCCGGCGAACCTGTGGTGACTAACTTGCGTGTTTTCTATTTTTACACGCAAGGCTGCGGGTGCGCTTGGGCATCCGGCTTTCCCTGCGCCCTCACCCAAGAGGGGTTTCGTTCAAGCCTCGGGCGCCATCGCGCCGCGAGATCGCGTTTCGCTGCGCGTGGCTGTTTGACAAGTGAATAGGACAAAGACCCGCCTTGCCAGAGCCCATTCGGTTCTGATTGAATCAGAACCGGGCTCTAGTCTTTTGTTTTGACGCGTTTTCTTCACGCGAACCGGTTTCCACTTCGCTCGAAAACGCTTCAGGCTGCGTGAAGGCCGGTTGCCGCTCTCGTTATCGCCTACCGGAAGCCGCGGCCTTCGAGGGCGCGGTTTCCGGCATGAATATCATGGCACAGAGCCCGGCCGCCGTTGCCAACAGCAAGTACCAGGCGGGCGCCAGCGCGTTGCCGGTTACCTCGGTCAGCCAGGCGACGATGAGCTGAGCAGTGCCGCCGAATATCGCGATCGCAACCGCGTAGATGGTTGCGAAAGCGCCGCCGCGGATGTTCTTGGGCAAACCTTCGGCAAGGGCCACATAGAACGCGCTGTAGGGTATCGAACCGATCAGGGCCAACAGACCAAGGCCGCCAAGCAGTGCGAAGGAGTTGCGGCTGTCCACCACCCACAAGAAAACCGGATAGGTCAGCAGGAGTGCAGCGATCTGCGGCCATACCATGATCGGCCAGCGACCCGCACGATCGGCAAGCCAACCGCCCAGCAGCGCGGCGGCAACCCCGACACCATTGACGACAACCGTTGTCGCGAAAGCGAGCGGAGCATCCACGTGCAGGGTATGCTGCGCATAGGTCGTCATATATTGCGCCACGTAGGTGATGATCGTGCCGCTGGCGAGAATGACGAGCCCCAGACCCAACAGACGGGTGTTGCCGCGCAGTGTCTTTGCGGTCTCCTTGTTCTCAACCGCTATCGCCGGCGATTCAACGCGGTGCAGCGTTTCAGGCAAGCCGCGGCGCAACCACAATCCGAACGGCAGCGTGCCGGCGCCGAGCAGAAAAGCGATACGCCAGCCATAGGTATCCAGCGCATCGGTTGTCATGGTCAGCGAGAGTATCTCGCCCACCAACGCTCCCGCCGTCGCCGCGATTTGCTGGCTGACAGGCTGCAATGAAACCACAAGGCCTCGACGCTCGACCGGGGCCGCCTCCATCAGGTAGGCGGTCGTCGGGCCGACCTCGCCTCCCAGCGAAAATCCCTGTGTCAGCCGCGCCAAAATAACGACGATGGGAGCAGCGACGCCGATCGAGTCATATGAAGGGGTAACGGCTAGCACGAGGATGGCGATACCCATCATCGCAAAACTGAGCGTCATCGCGGGCCGGCGTCCGACCCGGTCCGAATACGAGCCGATCACGATAGCCCCGATCGGTCTGGTGACGAAGCCGGCGCCGAAGGTCGCCAGCGAAAGCAGAAGACTGGCGAATTCGCTCTTGGTCGGGAAAAATGCGTGGCCGATTTGCGTCGCGAAGAAGCTGTAGGTGACGAAATCGTAGAACTCGAGCATGTTGCCGATGGTCGCGCCCAGAACGGCGCCGAAGGTCAGGCCTTCATCCTTTGCCTCGCTCGAGAGCGGCTGCGAGTTCGGGTGATCGGATGCTGATGCCATGGTCCGCTATCTTCCAAAGCTGGGCGACGCCGCGTGCTGTTTGTTGATAAATTGCCCTTGGTTGAAGCGCGCGATCAAGCCTTAGTTGCGATCCCGACTCTTTTGGCCGCACCGGCATCCCAAAGCTTGAAGCCTCCCTTGAAAGCATTGGCGTTGTTTCCCAGTCGCACGTTGCGAGGCAGGCGTCCGAGCTTTTCGGCATTTCCGCCCCCGAGAACGACGTAGTCGGGCTCCAACGCCGCGACGAGATGCTTGACGACGTCGGCGACCCTTCGCCTCCACTTCTTCTCACCCAGTCGTTCGAGACCGGCCGCGCCCACATAGTCCTCGAAGGTCCGGCCCTTGCGGTAAGGCAAATGGCCGAGCTCCATCGGCTCGAGGATGCCATCAATGATCATGGCGGAGCCCAGGCCCGTACCTAACCCGAGGAACAGCATTCGTCCGCCTTCGTAGCTGCCGAGAGCTTGCATCAGCGCATCGTTGACCACCTGCGTCGGGCGGCCAAATGCTTTGGCGAAATTAAAACCGACCCAGCCACGGCCGAGGTTATGCGGTTCGGCCAGGGGTCTGTTATGAGCGACCGGTCCGGGATATCCGATCGAAACGACGTCGTAAGACCAATCTGCTGTGAGAGCCTTGGCCTGCTTCACCATTTCTTTGGCTGACAGATGCGGCCCGGACACGAACTCACGCTTGGTGAGATCTTTGCTGTCCATGACCTTCACATGGGTGCCACCGACGTCCACCGCCAAAATGGCTTTTCGCGATAGCCGCTTTGCTGGTGCCCGCGTTGCTGACGGCTTTTTCATCGACGGCTATTTGTCTCGGCGCTGCGATCGGCGGTTCCGATGGAACTCCCGCACAGAAACGCAGCCGCTGCCGTTAGGTTGCGATGCCGATGAAACTTTCGATGCTGCGAGCACGGCAAGTCAGACGCGAAAATGACGGCGGCGGGCTTAAGCCTTCGCCTTGACCTTACGCTTCTTCTTTGTGTCGGCCGGAGCGGAAGCCTGGGTCTTTGCTTCCTCGACTTCCTTGGCTTGCCTCAAGGCGCGAAGGCGTTCCATGTTACGCCGCACCGCGACGGCCTTCTGCTCGACATCAATCATCGCGCGCACGCCCTCTTCCGCCGCCAACCGTTGTCGATTGACGCGCGCAAGGCTCTCTGGCGATTTTTCGGTCGGCTTCTTGTCGGCCATCGGGTCCAATTCTGCACAAGCAAAACCCGCTCAATCCAGAGATCGAGCGGGCACCACGCCATTTCAGTACATCCGTGAAATGGCCCTATCAGGTCAGGCCAGCGACAGATTCTCTGCGCTTACCTTGCCCCGCATCTTGTCGGTCTTGAGCTCGAAGTTGACCTTCTGCCCTTCGTTGAGGCCGGAAAGGCCCGCACGCTCAACCGCGCTGATGTGCACAAAAACGTCGTTTCCGCCGTCGTTGGGCTGAATAAAACCAAAGCCCTTCTGGCCGTTGAACCACTTTACTGTACCTGTCGTCATTTAACTTCTCCAAAGACAATCCGCACGACGATCGCGCGTTTCGAATTCAACTGGTCGAGGTCTTTGGGAAGGAGCCGGCAGGCGCATTCAAAAAGGCACAGCGGCTAATCGAATAAGCATAACTTATAGGACTTTGGGACCGGTTGCAAGCCGTCCAGCAACATTATTTCGCCGAATGCGGCGGTGGTCAAACATGGTGAAGAACGAGCCCCCTCCGCTCCAAGGTTCTTGGTGTGCATTCGGACCGGCCGGGCGCTTCGTGGCAACGGTTCTCTATCTTCGTCACTGTCGATCGACGCATCAGGGATCAGCCGCATTGCTTGCCACGTTCGCCGCGGTGGAGCTTTTCGCGACAAGTTTTCGCTATCGGCGCGAACCTTGCCGTAGTCAGGTTGTCGTCTGCACAAAATTTGAATTTTTCCGCAACACCTCGCTACGCTAGGATTCCCATTATCTACGAGCACGCCGAGTGCTGAAGCTGCCAAGGTACCAGTTAATATGAAAACCGAGATTCGATCGTTGACCGGTATACGAGGTGTCGCCGCCGTCATTATCGTGATTTACCACTACGGCAAGTTTCGTCTCGATCACGTCAGCGACGTCTGGGACATTCCTCACGGGTATCTCCCGGTCGATCTGTTTTTCATGTTGAGTGGGTATGTGATTGGCTACGTCTATCGGGATCACCTTCATCCGGAATCGTCATCGGACTACCGAATTTTTCTCATCAAAAGATTTGCACGGCTCTACCCTGCCTACATCGTGATATCGGCTTTCTACGCCCTGAAGATCGCGCTTGGCTTGACCGGTGACGAAACGTTCGCGCGGTTCGATTGGCTCGATGCCGTCGGCAATCTTTTACTGCTGACGGGCTGGGGACTGAATATCTATCCGCTGATCGGCGTATCGTGGGCATCGAGCGCGGAGTTAGGTTCTTACTTCGCGGCACCCGTCTTGATGAAATATGCGCTGGAAAAAGATCTCCGCTGGTGCATCGCCTGCGTCGTTCTTTCCTTGATCGGCATCTATCTGATCAGCACCAGCGGCCAAGGCTCGAGCGGCCCGCTGGATGTCGTCGCGCGGAATTCCATCCTCCCGCTATGTCGCGCCATTATCGGGTTCACCCTCGGCCTCGCGACACTGCGGTTCGCAGTCTATCTGGACTGTCTTTCCGCAATCGTTCAGGACGTTCTCGTGATTGCCATACTAGCCTTGATGATCGCTCTCGCCGTCTTTACGACCGAGGATCTGCCGATCTACCTGTTATTCGTGCCCTTTATCGCGGTGCTCTCGCGCGACGGCCGCGTTGCGCAGGCCCTGTTCGGCAACCGGCTCGTTTACCACCTTGGGGTCATCTCCTATTCCATCTATCTTTTCCATCCGCTTTTTTTCACATTCGCCGAGCGCTCGTCGAGGCACCTGGGCAATAACTTGACGGCCTATGTGCTTTGCACGGCCACTGCCTTTGCGACGATCTGGCTGCTGTCATATCTGAGCTATCGATTTATCGAGATGCCCGGACGGCAATTCGTGCTCCGGCTATTGAGCCCGAGAGCCGCCATCGCACCCGCAGGAACTTGACCTTCGATCCGCGGCTTCCGCCAAGATTTTTCCGAATTTAGCTTTCGGCGTGCAGCACGCGCCCGCGCGTTTCAGGCAATGCGAAGGCGGCAAGGAAAAACACGGCGTAAGCCGCGACCGCAAAGATCGCAATAGCATTTGCGAGCGACGTGGAGTTCGACAGCGCTCCGACCAGGAATGGGAACAGCGCGCCGATTCCTCGGCCGAAATTATAGCAAAAGCCCTGACCCGAACCGCGCAACCGCGTTGGATATAGCTCAGTCAGAAAGGCGCCCACGCCGGAGAAGTAACCTGAAGCAAAAAAGCCGAGCGGGAAGCCAAGCACCCATAGCGCTTCGTTGGGTAACGTCAGTTGAGTGTAAAGCAGAACAATTGCGATCGCGCCAACCGAAAAGATCAGGAAGAGATTGCGTCTTCCGATCCGATCGGCAAGCCAGGCGCCGACAAGATAGCCCGCGAAAGAGCCGATGATCAGCGCCGACAGGTAACCGGTCGAGGAGACGATCGAGAGTTTTCGCTCCGTCGTGAGGAAGCGCGGCACCCAAAATGTAATCGCGTAGTAGCCGCCCTGGCATCCCGTCGCCATCAACGATGCCAGGAGTGTTGTCTTCAAGATCGGACCGGAAAAAATCTCCCATATCGATGGTTGATCTCCGGCTTGCGCTTGTTTGGCGCGCGCCGCGGCTGCCATTTCCGGTTCTGTAACGTAACGGCGCAGATAGAATACGAGCAGCGCCGGCAGAGCGCCGATCACAAACATCCAGCGCCAGGCGGTCTCCGGCGGAAAGTTGGAATACAATACGGCCTGGGCGAGCACGGCGAGACCCCAGCCGACGGCCCAACCCGATTGCACCGAGCCGACTGCACGGCCGCGATATTGCGGGCGGATAGCTTCGCCCATCAGCACGGCGCCCGCCGCCCATTCGCCGCCAAAGCCCAACCCGAGCACGGCCCGTGCGATCAGCAACTGATCGAAGTTCTGCACGATCGCGCAGACCAGCGAGAAGAACGAGAACCAGAGGATGGTGAACTGAAGTGTCCTGACCCGGCCGATACGATCTGCGATGTAGCCGCCCAGCCACCCTCCAATTGCGGACGACAGCAGCGTTACCGTGCCGGCAAGGCCGGCGTAGCCGGCATCGACCTTCCACATCGTGATGATGGTGCCGATCACGAGCGGATAGATCATGAAGTCCATGCCGTCGAGCGCCCACCCGGCGGCGCAAGCCCAGAACGTACGGCGTTCCGACGTATTCATGTCGCGGTAAAACGCGACGAGGCTGGTGTCTTCGATCACTGCCGTTTCGAAGACCTTGGTCTGATCGGCTGCGCTCATGTCGTTTCCTCGGGATTTTCTGGACCATTATTTGAATTAGGTCTCGCAGACTATCTTTTAGTGTCTGGGGGCGAACCGGCAAGTGCCGGTTTCCTGCGCCGTGCCGGCGGTTTCCAACCCATTACCAGTTCGGCGCTCCACCGCGCGTCGGCCAGTTCGGAGATCAGGAAATCGGCCAAAGCGGAAACCTTTGCGGGACGCGCGCGAGCCGTCGGCGTCACGAAGTACAATCCGCCTGCCGGGAGGCTCCAATCCGTCAGTATCGGCTCAAGCTGCTTCTCCGGAAAATATTGCGTGGCAACGAACTCCGGCAGCTCGGTGATCGCCAGCCCCTCCAGTACCGTCGGCAACAACGCCTCGACGCTTGTTCCCCTTAGCTGCCCCTTTGGCGTCATCGAACATTCCTCGCCGGTTTTCCGATGAGCGAAGCGCCAGATGTCGTGCTTTGCCCTGTTGGCGTAGGTCACACACTGATGGGAAATCAGGTCGCGGGGGTGCCGCGGACGGCCATATCGGGCAATGTAGTCCGGCGACGCCACGACAAAGCGCCGGACCGCTACGATCTGTCGCGCGACAAGCGATGAATCCTTCATGACGGCGATGCGCAATGCGGCATCAAAGCCGTCGCCGATCAGGTCGGTCTGCGCGTCGGTCAGATGAAGATCAACGGCGATGTCGGGATACCGGCGAAAGAACTCGGGCATCAAGGGCGCGACCCAGCGCGCGCCAAAGGACAGCGGCGCTGCGAGTTTGACGAGGCCCCGCGGCCGGCTGGAGGCTTTGCGGGCGAAGTCCTCGGTTTCCTCTGCGTCCGCGTAGATCCTGGAGGCCCGCTCGGCCAGCGTGCGCCCGTAGTCCGTTAACGCAAGCCGCCGTGAAGTCCGGTTGAACAAACGCCCGCCGAGTCGCTCTTCGAGGCGTGTGACAGCCCGCGAGACGGTGGCCACCGATACCCCCATGGCCAGGGCCGCGGCGGCGAACGATCGCTCCTCCGCCACCTTGGCGAACATCGCGATCCCCTCAAAATCCGGCAATTTCGACATCGACAATCCTGCAACGATATCTTTCCATCATTTCTATTTCGAAAAGTCGGTTTTCGCCACAGATTTGTTGAGCCCGCCCAGAGAGGCGGAAACCCCGTTTCAAGGAGACTTTCAATGAGCACGACCCGTTACCTTCCCTTCGCCGGCAGACTGATGATCGGCCTGCCTTTCGCCATGAGCGGCCTTGGCAAGCTCGCCGCCTACGGCGCGACGACTGCCATGATCAGCGCTGCGGGATTGCCCGTCCCACCGCTGGCCTTCGCCTTTGCTGTCGCTGTCGAACTCGGAGGCGGCCTGCTTCTCGTCGCGGGCTATCGCACTCGCTTTGTTGCGGGGGCCTTGGCGATCTTCGCGCTGGCGACGGCGGTTTCGTTCCACAGCAATTTCGCCGACCAGAACCAGATGAACCACTTCCTCAAGAACGTGATGATGGCAGGCGGTCTCCTTCAGATCGTAGCCTTTGGGGCCGGCGCATTGAGCGTCGACAACCGGCGCAACACTGGCGAGTTGCATTCACATCCGGCTGTCGCTTGACTACGTCTTGCCCCAGTCCGGCGACGACCGGTTGGCTAGCGGCCCAGATAATCCCTCTGGGCCGCTAGTCGCATTTTCAGCTCAGCGGAAGTCGAACAGCCGCCGGAGTCCATCAGTGCTGGTACGGACCAGAAATTCGTAGAAGCTGTGCCGTATGGGTGCCCAGCAAAAATGACTGAGTGCACTGCCGCAGGTGCTGGCATACAAATTGCTGTACAAATCGCGGTACGTTTTTCGAACAGTTCATCAGAAAACCTGCGGAGATCTGGAATGCTTGACGGAGCCGAAGTGCGGCTGGCCGTGGATATCGGGGGTACGTTCACGGATATCGTACTGGACGTCGGGCGCGATCGCAGGACACGCAAGGTGCTGACGACGCCCGCTCGCCCTGAGCAGGCAGTGCTGGACGGGATGCGTCTCATTTTGGCCGACGCCGGCGCCCACATCAGCGACGTCGATGTCTTCATTCACGGCACCACGCTTGCAACCAACGCCATCATCGAACGTCGCGGCGCGAAGACCGCGCTGATCGCGACCGAGGGTTTTCGCGACGTGCTCGATATCGGCACCGAGAGCCGATACGATCAATATGACCTTGCGATCGACAAGCCGAAGCCCCTGGTACCGCGCTCTCTTCGCTTCACGGTGCCCGAACGGGTAGATGCGCATGGCGGCGTCAGGCTGCCGCTTGACGAAGCAGCCGTACGGGCGCTGGTGCCAAAATTGCGTGCGCAGGAAGTTGAAAGCATCGCCTTCGCCTTTATTCACGCTTACGCCAATCCCGCACATGAACAGCGCGCCGCTTCGATCCTGCAGGCTGAGATGCGGGATATAAGGGTGACGCTTTCATCGGCAGTGTGCCCGGAAATTCGCGAATATGAGCGCACCTCGACCGCGGTCGCCAACGCCTATGTCCAGCCGCTGATCGACGGCTATCTCGGGCGTATGGCGGAAGCCCTGCAGGTCCAGCAATTTCGCGGCGCCATCTATCTCGTGACCTCGGGCGGCGGCGTCACGTCGATCGACACGGCGCGGCGCTTTCCGGTGCGTCTTCTGGAGTCGGGCCCTGCGGGCGGTGCTATTTTCGCAAGCCAGATCGCTGCTAGCCTTGGCGAGAGCAAGGTGCTGTCCTTCGATATGGGAGGCACCACGGCAAAAATCTGCCTCATCGAGAAGTATCAACCGGAAACATCGCGGGTGTTCGAGGTCGATCGCGCCGCGCGCTTTCTGAAGGGATCGGGCCTGCCGGTGCGCATTCCCGTCATCGAGATGGTCGAGATCGGCGCCGGCGGCGGCTCGATCGCGCGGGTCGATGCCTTGAAGCGTGTCACCGTAGGACCGGAGAGTGCGTCCTCCGAACCGGGACCCGCGTGCTACGGCCGCGGCGGCGTGCGTCCCACCGTGACAGACGCGGATGTCGCGCTTGGCAAGATCGATCCTGATGCCTTCGCAGGCGGCACGATGAAACTCGACGCGAAGCTGTCGCGGCAGGCGTTACTGCGTGACATCGGCGAGCCGCTGGGGCTAACGGCTGAAACCGCCGCCTACGCCGTGCATGAGATCGTGTGCGAGAACATGGCGAGCGCGGCTCGCGTGCACGCGGTCGAACGCGGCGCCGTCGTGGGGCAGCATACGTTGATTGCGTTCGGCGGCGCAGCCCCCCTGCACGCCGCGCGCGTCGCCGAAAGAATCGGCGTCTCGCGGGTGATCGTGCCGTCCAATGCCGGCGTCGGTTCGGCCGTGGGATTTCTCGCGGCTCCCATCGCCTATGAGCTGGTGCGCAGCCGTCACGTTCGACTGGACGAATTCGATACCGTGGCGGTTTCCGATCTGCTGCACGAGATAGCGAGCGAAGCCCGGGCTCTGGTAGAGCCCGGCGCCGCCGGCATGCCGGTGCGCGAACGGCGCACGGCCTTCATGCGCTATGTCGGACAAGGCCACGAGATCACGGTCGAATTGCCGAACCGGCGGCTCACCGAGGTTGACCTCGCCGGCCTGCGCCAAGCCTTCGAAAAGGACTATGCGGCGCTGTTCGAGCGCCCGATCCCGGGCGCGGCGATCGAGGTGCTCAGCTGGTCGGTGCTCGCGACCACCGAGCCACACAATCCGGTGCGGGTCGCGGAAGTCACGCGCAAGCCGGCCGGCAAAGCCGCAGGCCACCGCATGTTTTTCGATGGACGCGCCGGACACATGGTGGAGATTCCGCTTTATCTTCGTGACCAGATGTCGCCAGGGGCGACCATCGCGGGTCCCGCCGTGATCGCGGAAGATGAAACCTCGACGTTCGTTGCGGTGAGTTTCGAGGCCCATATCGACGGTGCCGGCAGCATCGTCATGGAACGGAAGGCAGCCTGATCATGAGCGAAACCAACGGTGCGAACCTCATCGATCTGCAGATCATGTGGAACCGGCTGATTGCCGTTGTCGAGGAGCAGGCGCAGGTTCTGCTGCGCACGGCCTTCAGCCCGATCGTGCGCGAGTGCGGCGATCTCTCGGCCGGCGTCTTCGATGCGAAGGGACGGATGCTGGCGCAGGCGGTGACCGGCACGCCCGGCCACGTCAATTCGATGGCCGAGTCGGTGAAGCATTTCATCGCGCATTTCCCGCTTGAGACGATGAAGCCAGGCGACGCCTACATCACCAACGATCCGTGGATGGGGACCGGCCATCTCAACGATTTCGTCGTCACCACGCCCTGTTTCAAGGACGGGAAGCTGGTCGCGCTGTTCTCCTGCACCAGTCATTTGATGGATATCGGCGGCATCGGCTTCGGACCGGACGCCACCGACGTGTTCATGGAAGGGCTCTACATCCCGATGTTGAAGCTGATCGATCAGGGCGTCGTCAACGAAACCCTGATGTCGATGATCCGCAGCAACACCCGATTGCCGATCGACACGGAAGGCGACACCTATTCGCTCGCGGGCTGCAACGACGTCGGTTGCCAGCGTCTGGTCGAGATGATGGAGGAGTTCGGCATCGACACGCTCGACCCGATCGCCGATCACATCTGCGATCGCTCGCGCGAGGCGGTGCTGGCGGAAATCGCCAAGCTGCCGAAGGGCGTGTGGCGCAACAGCATGGTGGTCGACGGCTATGACGAACCGGTCACGCTTTCGGCGACGCTGACGATTTCGGACACAGGAATCCATGTCGACTTTGCCGGCACCTCGGCCGCATCGAAGTTTGGCATCAACGTGCCGGCATCCTACACCACCGCCTACACCGTGTTCGGCCTCGGCTGCGTCGTGGCCTCGCAGATTCCAAACAATGCCGGCTCGCTGGCGCCGCTCACGGTATCGGCGCCCAAGGGGGCGATCCTCAATGCATTGAAGCCTGCGCCGGTGTCGTCGCGCCATATCATCGGCCAGATGCTGCCCGACGTGGTGTTCGGCTGCCTCCGCCAGATTATTCCCGAGCGGGTGCCGGCCGAAGGAACTTCCTGTCTGTGGAATCTGAATGTGCGGGGGCAGACGCGCAGCGGCGCCGGCGGCAACTATGGATTCTCGATGGCGGTGACCAGTAACGGCGGCACCGGTGCACGGTTCGCCAAGGATGGTCTGTCTGCTACCGCCTATCCCAGTGGGGTGCGCGGCACGCCGGTCGAGATCGCCGAGACGCAGACCCCGCTGGTCTTCTGGCGCAAGGAGCTGCGTCCGGATTCCGGCGGTGCGGGCCGCACCCGCGGCGGCCTTGGTCAAATCATCGAAGTAGGCAGCGGCATCGATGCGCCGTTCGAAATCCTCGCAGCGTTCGATCGCATCGATCATCCGCCGCGCGGACGCGACGGCGGCCGCGATGGCCAAAACGGTTATGTCGGACTCAAGTCTGGGCAGAAGTTGCGCGGCAAGGGTTTTCAGATCGTGCCGGCGGACGACCGGCTGGTGGTGATGACGCCCGGCGGCGCCGGCATCGGCGACCCCAAAGAGCGTGCTGCTGCGAGCGTGCGTGACGACATCGCAAGCGACCTGGTATCGAGCGAGAAGGCGACTGCAGTTTACGGTTTCACGCGCTGATCTCGCCGGATCGTCTTGTTCGGCGTCAGGTCGCGTCTTCCCTGTGTCCAGTCTTTTCCTCGATCAGCAGAAGTGCCTCGTAGGTCATGTAGGCCGCCAGGTGAGCCGCCATGCCGTTGACGTCGTGCGGCGGGCTCACCGTGTTGATGTCGACCGCGACGATATCGAGCCCCGATAGCCCGCGCAGCAGCTGAAGGCCTTCGCGTGCGGTGAAACCGCCCCAAGTCGGCGTGCACACGCCCGGCGCAACCGACGGATCGAAGGAATCCATGTCCCACGACAGATAGACGGGACGTCCTTTCATCGCGGCATGTAGTTCGGCGAGCACATCCGCCTCCCCGCGTCGCATATAGTCGCGCATGGTGATGACGTTGTAGCCGAGGCTTTTGGTGTGGGCGGCGACGCCGGCGCGATAGGTCGGGCCTCGGATCCCTACGTGATAGGAAGCGCCGGCCGATACCCGCTGCTCCATTGCCACGTGACTGAACTGGCTGGCGGCGTCGTAGGGATGGTCGGGATTGACCGGGTGACAATCGGTGTGACTGTCGATGTGAAGCACGCAAAGGTTCGGCCATTTGCGCGAGGCGGCGCGGACCAGCGGCACTGAAATCGAGCCGTCGCCGCCAAATCCGACCACGGTCGCTCCATCGGAGGCGATGCGCCAGGCGGCTTCTTCGATGCGCTCGAACGCGACTTCAATACGACTCGGGGTGACGTCCACATCGCCGCAATCCACGAGCTTCAACGCAGCGCGAATGTCATAATCGGCGCGTTCGGACTCGAAGGCGCGGACCAGTCGCGACTGTTTGCGGATGGAACGCGGCCCGTCCCGCGAGCCGATACGGAATGCATGCGTGCCGCAATCAAAGGGCACGCCGAGGATCGCGGCCTTCGATCCCTTGGCCGACAAGGCCCAGGGTACGCCCATGAAACCAGTGCTCGTGCGAAACAGATCAGCCGTTGAAAGTTCTGATGCTTTCATTGTTCGTCTTTCCAGTCAGGCTTCGCTCAGGAAATCAAAGGCCGCGAGCGTATGAACTTTCGCGACCGCGACCAGCTCGTCGACGAGGATGTATTCGTCCGGCGCGCCCATATTGAAGGGCGTGCAGCCGAACACCACGCTCGGCACGCCGAACATGCGGTAAAGCCTCGCGTCGGACGCACCCACGCGCATATTGGCGACCGGCGCCCTGCCCAACACCTTCGTCGCCGCGGCAATTGTCCGCGTGACGATCTCGTGGTTCGGTGGCGTGAAACTCGGCGGATAGGCACGGATGATGCGCCAGGTCACACCCTGGCAAGGATCAAGTTCGCGATGCAAGGCTGCCTCGACGGCTTCCAGACTGACACCCACCGGCAGCCGAATGTCAGCGGCCGCGCGCGCTCGCGCCGGCACGAGGTTCGGCGAGATTCCGCCCTCCATCGTGCCGATATTGACCGTCACGCGCTGTAAGGTTTCCGCCTCGCCCTCGCCTGACAATTCCTCCGAGATCGGCTTGGCGGCCATGATCGCCGAAGTGACATCAGCGGGAGCCACCACAGGAAGGTCCTCCAACCGCTTCAGCCCGTCGAGCGCTTGTCGAAGCCGATCGATGGCGTTCGTACCCTTGTGAACATGCGCGCCATGGGCGGGACGGCCTTCGGCTTCGATCTCGATCCAGCAAAGCCCCTTCTCGCCGAAGCGCAAGACCATCGGCGAGCCGACATCGCCGCACAACATCGCGTCGCCCTTGGCTTCCGGCACATGCTCCAAAAGCCAACGCGAGCCGAGCGAACCCATGTTCTCTTCGTCGCCGGCAAGCGTCATCACCAACTCGCCGCGCCAACGTTCACGCAGACCGGCAAGAATTCGAAAGGCGGTGAGCGCAGCCGCAATGCCGGCTTTCATATCGGAAACGCCGCGGCCGTAAATCCGCCCGTCTTTCAACGTGCCACCCAACGGCGGCACCGTCCACTGGCCCTCCCCGATCGGAAACGTATCGAGATGCCCGTTGAAAATGAGCCTGCGCCCCAGCCCTGCGCCCGCAATCGACGCCACCAGATTGACGATGCCTGGTGCTGTTTCGTACCGTGTGATGCTGACACCATCGATCGCCTTCAACAGCTCGGTGGCGACTGCGGCAATCTCCGTCACCTCACCGGGCGGATTGGGCGACGCCACGGCGACGAGCCTTTGGGTGGTCTCGATCAGGAAGGCGCGCTGCGCCTCGACCTCGGCTTCGAGGCGCGCACTCAAGAATGAAACGTGATCAGCGACGGGCAAGACGGCCTTCCCAGATACGGATCGCCATCGCGAGCGGCCAGCAGATGAAGAAATAGACCACCGCGATGAAGGAGAAGATTTCCAGCGGCCTGAAGGTGGAAGACGACAATTCCATGCCTCGCCGCGTAATCTCACTCACCGAGATCACCGCACCCAGCGAGGAAAACTTGATCAGCTGCACGAAATTCGACGCCAGCGGCGGCAGTGTCATTCGGATCGCCTGTGGCAGGACAATCCGCATAAAACTCTGCGCCGGCGTGAGGCCGAGCACCTGTGCGGCCTCACGTTGGCCCTTGGGAACGGCCTGGATGCCCGCCCGGTACACTTCCGAGATGAAGGCCGCCATATAAAGGGATAAGCCGATCAGGATGCCGGCCAGCGAGGAGACGCGGATGTTGAAGACGATCGGCAGGACGTAATACACCCACAGAAGCTGCACGAGGATCGGCGTGTTGCGGATGATTTCCCCGAGCGTGAGACTAAAGCCCCGCAGCACGGCGAATCTCGAGAGGTCAAACAAGGCCAGGATGAGGCCGCCGATCAGCGCAAATATCAGCGATGTCGCCGAGATGAACAACGTCATCTGAAGCCCCGACATCAGGAAGTCGAGATTGTTCCAGATAACATCCCATCTGAACTGATAGGTGACCACGGCGTCTTACCTGCGTTCAGGGAGCGATAATCGGACCGAGCTTGTTCTTCTCGGCATATTTCTTCAAACGACCGTCGAGCTTGATGGTGTCGATGAAGAGGTTGATGAAGTTGAGCCAGACCTGATCGCCCTGCGGCACGGCATAGGCATAAGGGGTGACAGCCAGTTTCTCCGGCGGCTCGATGCTCTTGGCCCAGTCGAATTCGTCGGTCACCTTCACCGCGGTCGGGAAGTCCGTCATGATGACGTCGACACGCCCGGCAACCAGTTCGCCTTCGCGCGTATTGGGCGGCGCCACCGATATCAGCTCGGCTTTCTTCAGATAGCCCTTCATGAAGGGCTCGATGTAACTGCCGAGCGTCACAGCGGCCTTGATGCCGGGCTTATCGACGTCGTCCCAGCTCTTGACCGGGCCGTCCTTGCGGGTCACCGCATAGACGTTGGTGATGAGGTAGGGTTTTGAGAATTCGACTGCTTGCGCGCGCTGAAGCGACGCGCCGAGCGCAAACATGCCGATGTCGCACTTGTTGGCCTGAAGATCGGCGATGAAGGTCCCGAAGCTGCTTTCCACGATCTCGAGCTGCGCACCCAGGTCCTTGGCGAGCTCCTTGGCAAGATCGGCATCGATGCCCTCGATCACGCCCGTCTTGGGATTGCGGAACGAAATCGAGTAGTAGAGCGGAAACTGGCAGACGCGCAGCTTCTTGGATTTCGTGATTTCGTTGAGCCGGGAATTCACCTCGGCTGAACTTGCCGGCGTGGGTATGAGAAGCGCGGCGGTGACGGCAAGCACGGCCGCGTGAAGCAAGAATGGGCGCAGATTGGATTTCATCCGGTTTGTCCTCTCGCTGGCTTTGATCGTGATCCCTTTGATCTTGATCCTTGGGACTAATTCTGGAGCTGGGAGATAAAGCGTTTCGCGCGTTCACTCGACGGCGCGGTGAAGAAAGTCTCGGGCGGCGCCTCCTCGACGATCTCCCCGGCGTCCATGAACACGACCCGAGTGCCGACCTGGCGCGCGAAGCCCATTTCGTGGGTCACAACAAGCATGGTCATGCCCTCGCCCGCGAGCTGGCGCATCACCATCAAGACCTCCTGACGCAATTCGGGATCAAGCGCAGAGGTCGGCTCATCAAACAGCAAGACCTTGGGCGACATCGCCAACGCGCGGGCGATCGCAACCCGCTGCTGCTGTCCGCCGGACAATCGGTTGGGATAAACATCCCGCTTGTCGGAGAGGCCGACCTTAGCGAGCAACGCCTCGGCCATTGCAACGGCCTCCGGCCGCGACATGCGTTTCACCCGCAGCGGGGCCTCGATCAGATTGCCGAGCACGGTCATGTGAGGCCACAGATTGAAGTGCTGGAACACCATGCCGATATCCGGCCGCACCTCGCGCGCCGCGCGGCGCTCTTCCGAACTGCCGCGCGCGGACGCAATGGTGACGCCGTTCATGGCCACCGTTCCGCCGGTCGGTTGTTCGAGCAGCGCGAGGCAGCGCAGCAACGTGGTCTTGCCCGAACCGGACGGTCCGATCACGCAAACCACGTCTTTCGGTGCAACCGCGAGGCTGACGTGCCGCAGCACTTCGGTCGGGCCGAAGCTTTTCGATATCTTCTCGGAGGCGATCAACGGTGCAGCCAAGTCCAGACCCCGTTGCAGGACCAGCACAAAAAACTCTAATGCTAGGCTTTGCTAAATTTAGCGTCTTTGCTTAAGCTAGAGCAATAGAAGCCAAAATAGCAATAACCAAATTTTATGCAGATTGACCCTCGCCTTCTTGAAGCGTTTCGCAGCGTCCTGGACAGCGGTTCCATGACCCATGCGGCTGCGTCCCTCGGTCTAACCCAGCCGGCGGTGAGCGCACAGATTGCACGACTTGAGTCTGATGTCGGCTTCGCCCTCTTCGTCCGCTCCGGCAACCGGGTGCGCCCGACCGCGGAAGCCATTGCGTTCCGCGACGAGGTCGAACAGACGCTTACGAAGATCAACGATCTGAGCCGGGTTGCCGAGCAAATCCGCACTGGCGAGGTCGGATCGCTGACGATTGCGAGCCACCCGATGGCCGGCGTCACGCTGCTACCGCCGGTAGTGGCAGCCTTCGCCAGGGAGCGGCCCGACGTCAAGGTGGAGCTGTTCGTTCGCAACTCCGACGTGGTGCGCGGAATGTTTCCCTCACGGACCTACGACATCGGTATCGCCGAGCCTCCGGTCGATCCTTCCGGGCTGACTATCGTGCGCTACCGGATGGACTGCGTCGCGATCCTGCCGAAAAATGATGCGCTCGCTGAACACGATGTCATCACGCCTGAACTGATGTCGGGCCGCCCCTTCGTGAGCATGTCGCGGTTATGGACCGCCTATCACCTGGTCGAAAAGGTATTTTCCGACGCGCAGGCGCGGCTGAATGTGGTCGCGAGCTCGGAAATCTTCGCCGCCATCTGCGCGATGGTGGCGAGCGGGTTGGGGGTCTCGATCGTCGATCGCGCCTCGGCGCTGCAGTTTCAGTCCGCCGGACTGGAGATCCGACCCTTCAGACCCGCCGTTCTCTACGACATCGCCGTTTTTCATGCGGCCGACCCGAACCTTTCGACGCTCGCGCGCAACTTCCTCGATGCGTTCGACGCCCATATGCGCAACTTTCTCGTAGATGGAGATTAGCCGATGCATCTCCCACCGGATGTATTTGACCGGATTGCCGCCGATGGCACCATGGCCGAGGAGTTTGCCGCACTTTGCAATTTCGGTGGTCGTCTCGCCGGCACCGAGAGCGAGCGCGCGGCGGTGGAATATGTCGCCAAACGCGGCAGCCTTGCGAACGGTGTTCCCTGCACCTCCCTTCCCGTCAGCTACGGCGGCTGGCGCGCCGTAAAAGCCGAGTTGCGCCTTTCCGACGGAGTGCTCGCCGCTTGCCATCCGCTGGTGCGCTCGACGCCGACCGCAGCGGGCGGACTCAAGGCCGAAGTGATCGATCTCGGCCGCGGCACACCCGAAGAGTTCGAAGCCCATCGAGGGGAAATCAGAGGCCGCATCGTCCTGGTGCGACATGAACTCATGTTTGCAGCCGGCACGATCCATCGCCGCCGCAAATACAATATGGCGCTGGAAGCAGGCGCCGTCGGCTTTCTCATCGCCGGCCCGTTGGCAGGTGCGCTGGTGACGGGATCTTCCGGCAGAAACGAGGGCGATGCAGGAATCCCGGCCGTGGGCATCGCTCCCGAAACCGCCGCGCGGCTGGCGCGTACGGCCGCAGGATGGCCGCTAGCCACCATGACGATCCAAACCGAAGAATACGAAGCGCGAACCTCGACATTGCTCTTCGACATGCGAGGTGAAACCGACGAGGTCGTTGTACTCAGCGCTCACGTGGACGGTCACGACATCAACGAGAGCGCCATGGACAACGCCTCAGGCGTTGCCACCGCGCTGGCGGTGATCCGAACGATAGCCCCACACGTGCAAGGTTGGCGGCGCGGCGTGCGTCTCGCCTTTTTCAGCGCGGAAGAATGGGCGCTGACGGGCTCGGCCCGGTACGTCGCAAGTCTGTCCGAGGTTGAAAAGCGTCGCATCGCCTTGAACATCAATCTTGATACCGTCGCCGGCGGCGAGCGCCTCACCGCACTGACCAGCGGATTTGCAGGGCTGGAGCCGTTCCTGCTGGAGACTGCTGAAGCGAACGAACATGCCTTGCGCTGCGTGCGGCCGCTCCAGATGAATTCCGACCATGCCAACTTTGCGCTGGCGGGTATTCCCGCCTTTCGACTGGTGGCGGGCTACGATAATCCCAGCGCAAATGTGCGGCTCGTTCTCACGCCAGGCGATCTCAGGGACAAGGTAACCGAGGCCGAACTCGTTAAGGCGGCACAGCTCACAGCCGCTCTTCTTGCGGCCAGTTGTAACGCCCCCTCCTCGGCAGCCTCGCAGTGGCGAGAGCTGAGCAAATAGCAGAACGTCGGGATTTTACTTCATCGGCCAGATCGCCTCGGCAATCGCGGCCTGCGGCGGAAAGATCGTAACGAACTTGCCGCCGACATATTGCAACAGCACCGGGTCGGCGTCGTTGTTCTGGCCCGCCTCGTCGAACTTGATGCGGTGCCACGGCATGATGGTTTGTTCTCCCGGAATATCGGTCGCGGCCAACGCATCGCGGATCTTCGGGCCCTCGGTCGACTTGGCGCGGTTGATCGCGTCCGCCAACACCAGAAGTCCCATAAATTCTCGCGAAGTAAGGTCGTTGAGATCCTTGCCGGACCTTTCCTTGTACATGGCGTTGATGGTCCCGACCATCGGCCGCTTGGTGGCGAGATCGAGCGAGAAGGTGCTGCGCGAGATCGCGGCCTCGAGCTTGTCGCCGACCGCGTCATAGAGCGCCTTGTCGGAGAAGCCGGCGTCTTGCGCCACGATCGCATTTGCCTTGTAACCGAGCTCGACCATGGTCTTGATCAGGAGAATGCTGTCCGTGGTGTAGCTCGACGGCATCAGCACGTCAGCATTGGAAGCCTTGAGCTGTTGCACCTCGGCCGAGAGCGAAGGCGTGTTGGCGCGATACTTGATATCGGCCACGATCTTGTAGCCGCGCTCGCCGGCGAGCTTCGCCTGTGCGTTGGCGGAGTCGGTACCGAAGATCGTGTCCTCATGGAACAGCGCCAAGGTTTCGATCTTGGTGCCTTTCTTCTTTATCGCATCGAAGAAGTCGAACATCGCCGCCGAATACATCTCGTCATGCGGTGACGGGCGGAAGAAGAATTTCAAACCGCGCCTGTGCAGGCTGGGTGAGGAATTTTCGGCCGAGACAAACGGAATCTGGTAACGTTCGCAGATCTGGCTGACGGTGACTGCGACCGCGCTTTGATAAGTGCCGATGATGGCGCAGACTTTTTCCTGGGTGATCAGGCGCTCGGCTTCGGCGCGCCCCTTTTGCGGATCGGATTGATGGTCGGCGAAGATCAGTTGGATCTTGGCGCCGCCCAATCCCGGCAAGCCTGCGCCTTTTGCCAGCGGTAGATCGAAATCATAGTTGTTGTTGATGATCTCGGCCGCGGTCTCGAACGCCCTTTGTGCGTCGACGCCGATCTGCGCGGCATTACCCGATAATGGATAGGTTAAGCCGATCCGGATGTCGCCGGTGTTTTGGGCGCGTGCAGGCAAGGTGCTGGCGGCAAGCGCTGCCGTACCACCCAAAAGAAGCGTTCTACGATCCATGATCCTCAACCCTCCTGTTTCAAACCAATCAGACTTGCTTCATTCCACCTGATAGCCTTGCTCGCGATCCCGCCGCCGTGCAGATGCCGGACGCTCGCCAGGCGCGCCCAGGCCGCCGCCGCCGGAAGTAACGAGACGGACCACGTCGCCTTTGCGCAGCGGCATATTGGAAATCTTCGAATGCAGCGCCTGCACTTTCCCGTCGCGCACGAGTTCGAGTTGGCCCGCAGAACCGGGTTCGCCGCCATCAAGACCGAACGGGCGAAAGCGGAAGCGATCCATTTGCGCGGTAAAGGTCGCGGCCTCACTATCGATGCGCCAGGCTCGGCGCAGGCCAAGGCCACCGCGATGGCGCCCATCGCCACCTGTCCCCGGCGCGAGGCCGTACTCGACCATGGTGATGGGAGTGCTGCTTTCGATCATCTCGATCGGGATCGATGCGTTATTATGCATCCCGAACGAATGAGCGCTGGCACCATCACCATTGGGATGGGCGCCGCAGCCGCCGACTTCAATCTCGACCAGCACCTTTCGCTCGCCACTCGTTTCCATCGTCTGGAACGAACAGACGTAGCTGACGGCATAATAGGCGGCCGGCAGCCGGCCCGGGATCGCCTTTGCGAGAGCACCAAACAGCACGTTGAGCAGGACGTGACCGGGAGCCAAGCGATGCGCGACAGGAGATGGATGCTGCGCCGAGACGATCAAGCCTTCAGGAGCAACAATCTCGATCGGACGGTAGCACCCCGCGTTCGGAACGATCACGCGGTCGGCGGCGGCGACGATGGCGAAATAGACGGCAGACGATGTCGAACCCAGCGTCGCATTGATCGGTCCCGGGACCGCGCGGTCCGAGCCTGAGAGATCGACGACCAATCTGTCGCCGGTCACCGTGATCTTTGCATGGATGCGTACCGGTCTCGTCACATCGATGCCATCGTCATCGAGAAAATCCTCGAATTCGTAAGCACCGTCAGGGATTGCACGAATGGCTTCACGCATCGCCGCTTCGGAGGCGTCCAACATCGCCGAGCATGACGCGATCAAGGTGTCGGCACCGTATCGCGCCGTCAGGATTTCGACCGCACGCACGCCGACGCCCAAGGACGCGATTTGCGACTGCAGGTCACCCATGACGGCCACCGGCTGGCGAACATTCTGCGCAATCAGTCCCCACAGCACATCGTTGCGCACGCCCTTGGTGAAAAGCTTCGAGGGCGGAATCCGCAATCCTTCCTGATAAATTTCGGTCGCATTCGCGGCGTAGCTGCCGGGCGACATGCCGCCGACATCAAGATGATGGCAGAGCGTGCCGACGATCGCGACGCGTTTTCCTCCCGAAAAAACCGGACGGAACGCCGCGATGTCAGGCAAGTGCTGCCCGCCGCAATAGGGATCGTTCGAGATGATGACATCGCCCTCTTCCCACAGGTCGGCTGGAATGAACCGGTCGAGGATCGTCTGGAGAAAATAACCCATGGAGTTGAGGTGCTGCGGAATGCGCGCCGACTGCGCCACGTTATTGCCGTGCGCGTCGAAGATGGCCGTCGAGTAGTCGAGCATCTCGCGCACAATGGTCGAGCGGCTGGTTCGCCACATGGTGACGTCCATCTCGGCAGCCGCAGCCGTGAGTGCGTTGCGCAGCACCTCAAGTTCGATTGCGTCGAGCACGCTCATGCCAACTCCTCGCTGCGGGCCGCCACGAGATGACCATCACGCCCGAGCGTAAGCGACCAGCCAGGCGCAACATAGATCGCAGTGTAGTCCTCCTCGACGATCGCGGGCCCAACGATCCCGAGCGACCCCCCGATCGCATCGCGCCGCCACGCGGCGACCTCTTGCCATTGACCATCGACGTAGACGCGGCGGCGGCCTACTACGACGCCGTCGGCGGATGAAGGCTCTTCAGCCGAAATCTGAGGACGCGCCATCCGGCCGATGGCAACAAGCCGCAGGGTGACGAGTTCGACGGTGTCTTCGGGATTGGCGTAGGAAAATCGTTGGGCGTGCCGGGCGTGGAAACGCTGGCAGATTTCGCCGATGCCAGCCTCGTCGATCGGGACCTCGCCCCAGGGCACGTTGAGTTCGAAGGCCTGGCCGCGATAGCGCAAATCGGCAGACAGTTCGAACTGTCGATGAGCCGGCGCAATGCCGTCGACCTCTAACCGTGCGGCTCCCTCCGCCTTGAGGCTCTCAAAACATGAACGCACCCAAGCGACGGCGTTGCCATCGAACAACCGCACACCCGAACGGCCAAAAGCGTGCTCGATATCGGCCATCAGGATGCCGCGTGCGGAGAACGTGCTGGCATCGACCGGAAAGATGATGCGTCGAATGCCGAGTTCGTTCGCGACCGCACAGGCATGAACCGATCCCGCCCCGCCGAAGCTCAACATGGTAAAATCGCGTGGATCGAGTCCTTTCTCGAACAGGCTGACGCGGATCGCGGCGGCAAGATTGGTATTGGTCAGACGGAGAATGCCGGCGGCGGCCGTATCGGTATCGAACCCAAGCGGCTCTCCGGCCCGTGCTGATATGGCGGCGCGGGCGGCCTCTCGATCGAGCGCCATGGCGCCGCCGAGGAAGGTCGCAGCATCCAGCCGGCCCAAAGCGAGATTGGCATCGGTCACCGTCGGCTCCGTGCCGCCGCGGCCATAACAAACAGGACCGGGGCGTGCGCCGGCGCTCTCCGGGCCAACCGTCATCTGCTTCGTTGCGCTGACGCGTGCGATCGAGCCGCCGCCGGCGCCGATCGTACGAATCTCGATCATCGGCAGCCGTACGGGCAACCGGTCAATCTCGCTCAAGGTGACGATCTCGAGCCGGCTGTCGCGGACGACGGACACATCAAAGCTGGTGCCGCCCATGTCGACGGCAACGAGATTCGGCTCGTCGAGCCGGCGCGCGAGCTCAAGCGCCGCCATGGCACCACCGCTCGGGCCCGACAATAACAGACGGGCGGGCTCGGCCGCCGCGGTCGCCGGCGTGCATACTCCACCGTTCGACTGCACGATCAGGAGATGAGGCGCGAATGCCTCGGCGCGCATGCGCGCCTCAAGGCGTTCGATGTAGGCGCGGACGACGGGCTGCAAAAGCGCATTCAGCACGGTCGTGCTGGTCCGCTCGTATTCTCGAATTTCAGGGCTGATGACCGACGACAATGAAACATCGAGCCTCGGCAGCGCTTGCCGAATACGTTCGGCAAGACGTTGCTCGTGGTCGGAGTTGGCGTAGGAATGAAGCAACGCGATCGCGACAGTTTCGATGTCGACAGCGGCCAGCCGCGCGATCACGTCATCGACGTCGGCCCCGGTCGGCACGCGTTCAGCGGTGCCGTCAAAGCGCATCCGCTCGTGAAAGCCGAAGCGCCGGTTGCGAGGGATCAGAGCGGGTACGGGCTGCGGATGGATGGAATAAACGTCGCGACGATAGTGACGGCCGATCTCAAGCACGTCTTCGAAGCCAGCCGTCGTGACCAGCGCCCCGGCTGGAAGCTTCCGCTCAAGCACGGCGTTGGTGGCAATGGTGGTGCCGTGCATGAGATAGCCGACGTCTGACAAGGTAAAGCCGTAGCGCCCACCGGCAGTCTTGATACCCTCGACCAGCGCGATCGAAGGATCCTCCGGCGTGGTTGGCAGCTTGTGAGCAACGATCCGGCCATTGCGCGCATCGAAGATCTGCAGATCAGTGAAGGTTCCGCCGATATCGACCCCGATCCGTACCGGCTTGGTGGAGGCATTCATCGATCGATATCCAACTGCATGTGCAAACACGTGATGCCGGTGTCCGCCTGCATCATCAACTCTCTCCAGATACGGTATAGGTCAGTTACGCCGAACCGCGAACTGCCGAAGGGGCCAAGAACAACCCCTGCAATTCGTGTGCCGTGCTGGAAAATTCCCTGAGCAGGCTATCAGCGAAGCTTTTCTGAAGAACAGAGAATTTCGAATGGATAACAGGGATTTAGGCCTTGATTCCTGACGTGCTTTTCGGCGGCATGGCCTCTCCGGCTTCGCTAAGGCGCTCGACCCCCGCCAACGCGACCGCGGACAAGAACGGGAGACTCTGGATGATCAAGATCCCTGCGAATAAATCGATCTCGAGAAGCCGGTAAATATTGGTCACGAGCACCGTGATGCCACCCGCAAGCAGCAGCGCACCAAGCACCGCTTCGGGTATCGCTGCAAAGCGCGCGCGAGCGATGTAACCCCCGCCCTTGCGGGTTCGATGGAAGTAGTTTTTCTGTGCCGGAAGCGCAGCTTTAAACGCTGCACTCGCAACCGTCCACTGCATCGACATGAACACCACCATGGCGCCAAGCATCTGCGGGTACGAAATCGCGACGCGCGTCCGGTATGCGCTGACGAAATGAAGTAGCGATACCAGGAAGGCCGCAATGCTTGGCAGCAGCAAGAGCGGATCGGGGATCGCGACAAGCTGAAAAGCGATAAAAGGCAACCAAACCAGATTGAGCATCGCTGCCGCAACCGCAACAATTTCGGATCCGAACCAGCTAAGCCAGCCGAACGCAAATTCGCGTTTCTGATCGTGGTCGAGCAGGCTCCTGCCTGGCAGGAACTTGCGCCAGTGCTTCTTCACGATCTGCACAGCGCCGCCGGCCCACCGCGCGCGTTGGATTTTGAACGCCAGATAGTCTTGCGGCAGCAACCCCCAGCCGTACCGGCGATTGGTGTAGAGGGTACGCCATCCCAGCTCCAGGATCGTCAACCCGAGGTCGCTGTCCTCGCAAATCGTGTCGCTCGACCAGCCACCGGCTGCATCCATCGCGGTACGACGGATCAGGCACATCGTGCCGTGGACGATGATGGCGTTCACTTCGTTGCGCTCGACCATGCCTATGTCAAAAAAGCCGGCATATTCGGCATTCATGGCAGCGTGGATGGAGCTTCGGCAGCCGTCGCGGTGATCCTGCGGCGCCTGAATCAATCCAACCTTCGGATCAGCGAAGCCGGGAACCAGATCCTTGAGCCAATGTGGATCAACTACATAGTCGGCGTCGATGACGCCAATGATCTCGGCATCGTCGGCGGTCTGCACCATCGCGATCCGCAGTGCCGCCGCCTTGAACCCCTCAAGATTCTGGACACAAACAAACTTGAAGCGTGGGCCGAGTTCGCGACAGCGCTTCTCGATCGGCTGCCAAAATGCCGGATCCGGCGTGTTATTGATGACAACCACACATTCGAAATCCGGGTAGTCGAGCTGCGCCACCGAGTCGATCGTACGGAGCAGCATGTCCGGCGGCTCTCGATAGGCAGGAATGTGAATCGAAACTTTGGGCGTGCGCGCGCCAGGAACCGGCGATAAAAAATTAAACAGCCGCGTGGGCTTGTTCCCGAGCGCGACGGCCGTCATCTCGCGCACCCGGAACAATACGATCGGCGCCAGTAAGCCCAGGAGCGGAATCGCGATCGCAAAGGTGATGACCTCGCCATGCAGGAGGTAGTGGTCGTGCCAGTACATCTGTACGCCGGCGCACCAGTCGCCGATCAAATGATCGGCGCCGGCAAGCACGGCTGCCTGGCTGACGGTCGCTCCCGGGAGCGCAAGAATCGAGAGGGAAAAAACGAAGCCAACCAGAATGGCGACCAGAGCCGCCTTCCAATAGTCGGCGTCGACAAGCGGTCCTGTCCAGGCAAACTTAGGCCGCAACGATGCGTCGAAGATGCCCCAATATGGACCGACGTTGCCCTCGAAAAGTTTTTCCGGTTGATCGATCGCCTCGACAATATTGTAGTCGATGCCAAGCGGGTTAGCCTCCGCAACGAAGTCGCGCAGCACGCGGGCTTGGCTAAACGGACCCGGGACGGCGCTCTCAAAATTGTGCCCCGCGCTCGGCCACCCAAACTCGCCAATGACGATCTTTTTGCCTGGATAGGCCGCACGCAGCCTGTCGTAGAGCGCAAACGATCCCTTCACGGCGCTTTTTCTGGAATAACCTTCCCAATAGGGAATGATATGGGCGAAAACCTGGTCCACAGCGTCAACAAGTTCGGGGTGGTCAAGAAATGTCTTCCAGTGATCTGCGGTCGCCACCGGCACCGGACTGTCTCGCTTGACGCGGCGGACGATTGCAGCAATTTGCGCTGCGGTGTGTTCACGCCGGAAGATCGTTTCATTACCGACGACCAGCCGGGTGACATTGGAGTAGTGCCGCGCCAAGTCTAGAGCGGTCTCGATCTCCCGCTCGTTTCGGGCCTCATCTTTATCGATCCAGATGCCCAGCGTGACCGCCAACCCGAGTTCAGCAGCGATCTCCGGAACGTGCTCAAGGCCTTTGGTCGAGCCGTACGTGCGTACAGCTTTTGCCTGTTTGGCGATCGCGGTGAGATCGGCGCGGATCCGCTCTTCAGACACTGTCAGATTCACGGAAGACGGCCTGGCAAATCGGTTGTACGAGACGCTCGGCAGTCGCCCTTCGACCTGTGCGGCGACCGCGCGTGGCTCTGCCAGACGCCAGAATGCCAAATGCACAGCCGCGACCAAACAAAGAATGAGGACGACGGTTGCGATCGGCAGGTTCTGACCGCGGCCACTCGCTGCGCCGATCCATCCTTCATAACTGGCGCGCTGGTCCGGCGTCGTCATTTACTTGCTTTGCTCCGCCAAGACTCGCTACGGGCGTTTCGCTTGCGCACGAGGCCCGCTGCAGCAGTACGTAAGCGTCCCTGAGCGAAAATTCAGCGTCCGGCAGGGTTGTGGACGCGCTCAACCTCATTTGAGGTGAAGGCGTCATAGACCAGTTTCCGGAATGCGACCCTGATGGGACCGCGCTCGTTATCGGTCTGCTCCATCAGCAGGTAGAACATGTCGAGTTTGGGATCGATGCCAATATAGGTGCCGCTTAAACTGTCCCACTTCAGCTCCCCAATGGAACCCGGCTGGTTGGTTTCTCCCGCACTGGTGCGTACAGCAAAGCCATACCCGTAACCAAAGCCGTCACCCGGGAAGTAGAAAAAGTCATGATCGATACCTGTGTCCGGACCGATATGGTCGGCCGTCATGTCCTTGAACGAAGCCGCGCTGAGGTAACGCTTGCCTTCGAACGTGCCACCGTTGAGCAGCATTTGCGCGAAGCGCGCATAGTCAACGGTCGTCGAGACCAGCCCACCACCACCGGATTCCCACTCCGGATGGGATCGGCGCCTTCGCTCCTGGTCGACGAGGTTCACGTCGCTCGGTAATGGCTCCGCCATCGATTCATGCTCTTCGGGCGTACCTAGCACGAACTTGGTATGCGTCATTCCAAGCGGGTCAAAGATCGCGCGTCTCATGAATTGAAAGAGGCTCTCGCCGGACGCGACTTCGATCACACGCCCAAGCACATCGGCGGAATAGCCATAACGCCAGAACGTACCGGGGTGCCGCGTCAGCGGAACTTTGCCAATACGCTCTGCGAGATCGGCGTTATTGAACTGCCCGTCGAACAGATGACCTTCCGCATAGAGCTTTGCCACCCAGCCGCCGACGTAGCCCCCGGCGATACCCGACGTCTGCAGGAGCAGATCCCTGATGGTCGGTTGCCGCGTCGCGGGGACAAGTTCGAACGGCGGCTCGCCCTGCGCATTGGTTTTCGCAAGCGCCACCTTCGCGTCCGCAAAGGACGGAATGTATTTTGCTACGGGATCATCGAGTGACAGTTTGCCGGCATCGACCAGCATCATCGCCGCGACGCTCGTGACCAGCTTGGTCATCGAGCGAAGGGCAAAAATCGTATCCGTCGTCATCGGACGGCCGGTCCTGACATCGCGCAGCCCAAATGTCTTCAGGTAGACGGGCCGGCCATGCTGCTGGATCAGAACGACGGCGCCGGAGATCTTCCCCGTAGCGACCTCGTTTTCGAAGAAATCGCCAATAAGCTGAAGTTTCTCGGCCGATGGCGCATTCGCTTCAGCCCCGCAGGCTGCTGTGCTGACGTTCACGGAATACAGGATCAAGCCGGCGATCAGGGCGTAGCGTCTCGCATAGACTGTGCGCTGAGGGGGCAAAGCGGGTCCCGCTGGCTGAGTCATGAGTGCGATGGTTATTCGCAGTCTAGCATTTAATGGCGCCAGAGATCGACCACCAACCCGACCACCAACCGGCCCGGCGCGAATTCTCGGATGCCGTCAACACGCCCCGGGCGCCGCGACATTCTCGGGTTCCGATCAGGGCCGGCCATGGTTCGGTCGGCGCGATCACCGAGAGGCGGCTGCCCCGTGAGGTTCTGACCTGAATAGTCGGATCGACCGGCTGCAATCTTGCCTAGAGCTTGATGTCAGCCTGGACCAGCACGCGGTGCTTTGACCCGAAATGCTCCGCCAAGGCTTTGAGCGCTGCGACGGCGCAAGCCGTATCCTGCTCGCCATTGCCGCCGCTCAAGCCGATGCCGCCGACCACCTCGCCATCGACCACGATCGGGAAACCGCCCACGAACACCGCAAAGCGGCCCTCGAAGCTCCATTGGATGCCAAAAGCCTCGTTGCCGGGAAGCGCTGGGCCGTTCGGTGTCTGGTTAAAGAGATGGGTCGAGCGCTTGTGGCCGGCGGCCGTGAATGCCTTGTTCCAGGCGATCTGCGGACCGGTAATTCGCGCGCCGTCCATGCGTTCGATCAGGAGGGGATGGCCGCCGTGATCTGCGATGCAGACGGTCTCGAAAACCTTGATCTCCTCAGCCTTCGCGATGGCCGCCGCCGCCATCAGCCTTGCCTCGGCGCGCTCGAGTTGGAATATCTGTCGCATGTTTGGGTCTCGTCTGCCTTTGAAGTTAAATACCGCGATTGATGGTTTTGGTCTGGGTGTAAAACTCAAGTCCGGTAAGCCTGGACTCGCTCAGCAGCAGGTCGGCACAGCGGCGGGTCGGCAAGAAGGCTCATGGGTTCAGCTCCAGAACAGGACCGCACAGACTGTCGCAACGAACAGACCGGCGAGGACCGGCAATAGCAGCGCGCGCACCGTCTCAAGCACGGAGACGCGAGCAAAACCGGCGACCGCGATCAGTGACGACCAGGCGATCAGCGTCCCGCCGCCGGTCCAGACCGCGCCCATCTGGCCGACCGCGCAGAGCGTTGCGACATCGAGACCGACGGCAGGCCCGAGCGCACCCGAGAGCGAACCAGTTAGCGGCAGGCCGGCGAAGCCCGAACCATCGATGCCCGTGATCATGCCGACCAGGAGCACGCCGAATGCAACCAGGTAATGGTTGCGCGGGATGAACGCTTGCGCGGTCTGAACGAGGTCGAACAACAGCGGCGGAGCCTGGTCCGCCGGCACGTTCAGGATCCCGGCGGCAAGATCGCCGCCCGCGCCCAGGAAGAAGAAGCCCGCGATCGGCAGCACCGATCCCATGGCTTTAAACGCGAAGACAAAACCATCGGTGATGTGATCGGCGCAGACGTCGAGGCTCTTGCGGGGGCCCTCGGCTGCGATCGTCGCCAGGATCATCAACACCGCGCCCATGCCGCCGACGAGCGCGGCAGCATCGCCGCCCTTCAGTTCGGGAAAAATACCCCGAAGCCCGAGCTTCGGCAGCACCATCACAGCGATCACCGCGGCAAAGCCGAGCGGTGTCAGAATGGCGAATAGCTTGGACCAACCGGCGCGGCGTTTTTCGATCAGCGGCAAGTGGTGGCGCAGCTTTTCGTCGATCACGAGCGGCTCCTCGTAACTCGTACCGCGCGCAATCTCGGCCTTGTCGAACGTGCCCTGAGGCTCCAGCCGCTTGGCGTCTCCATTGCCGGACTGCCGCTGCCATTGCTCGAGCAGCGCTTCGCTTCCCGGCTGGATCAGCTTGCGGTTACGGATTGAGATATAGGCGAGCAGCAACGCCACCGCGCCGGCGATCAGCGAGAGCGCGAGCGCACGATCGGCAACGGCCGCTGCGCTCACGGCCGCTCCGGCCGCCTTGGCGCTGATGGCGGGCGCGACGCCGATCACGTAATCCGAGGAAAGCGCCATGCCCTGGCCCGCAATGGCAATCGCCATCGCGCCTGCCAGCGGCGAGAGCCCCACCGCAATCGCAGCCGGCAACAGCACGGCCGAGACCAGCGGGACGGCCGGCGTCGGCCAGAAGAACAGCGAGATGACGTAGGTAACCGCAGCGAGGATGAAGAAGGCCTGATGGCCATTGCCCATGATCGCGCGGAACGGCTGTACCATCAGCACGTCGGAGCGCAGCGCCTTCAAGGCGTTCAACAGCGCGGTGATCAGGGCGATCACCAGGAAAATGTTGAACAGCTCCTTGGCGGCGACGAAGCTCGCGTTGAAAATGCTCGAGACGGCGCCAACCGGACTTCCCGTCCAGGTCAGCGTGACGACGAAGGTCGCGACGATCGAAGGCAGCACGACGTTGGCGCGCAGCACCATGGTCAAGACAACCGCTACAATGCCGGCCACATAAGCCCAATGAGCAGCCGTTATTACGATAGGGTGAGTCATTCGGCGCCGCCCGCTTGATCTGTATACAAAGGTCTTCTTTCGGCCAGCCCGTAATGGCCGACCGTTCCCCTGATTGACGCTCACTCAGCTATTTTCAACGACTTCTAGGCCACATTGACACGGATCTAAATTGTATACTATATACTAAATAAAATGCAACCTGATCGCTTCCCGCGATCCTCACGACCTGGCCCGAGGGAGTGCCGACGATGCCCGAATTGATGAACCACGTGGATTTTCGCAGCGCGCTCGAGAACGCCATCAAGGGTAAGAGCGCCAACAAGGCGCCGTTCAGCGTCGCCTGGGCTAGCGGCAAGCTCAGCCGCGCGCATCTGGCGCGCTGGGCGGAGAACCACTTTCACTATGTCGGCCCGTTCGCGGACTATCTTGCTTACGTCTATGCCCGCATGCCCGACCGTTACACGGAAGCGAAGGATTTTCTGCTCGCCAATATGTATGAGGAGGAGATCGGCGGCGATCGCCATACCGACCTTCTGATCCGCTTCGCCGAGGCCTGTGGCACCACGCGTGAGCGCGTCATCGATCCAGACAATATGTCGCCGACCACCCGCGGCTTGCAAAGCTGGTGCTATGCGGTGGCGATGCGCGAGGATCCGATCGTCGCCGTGGCGGCCCTCGTCGTCGGCCTGGAATCGCAGGTGCCGTCGATCTATCGTCGGCAGACCCCGACGCTCCGCGACAAGTATGAGTTCACCGACGAAGAGGTGGAGTTCTTCGATCTCCATATCGTCTCGGACGAAATTCATGGCGAACGCGGCTATCAGATCGTGCTTGAGCACGCCAACACGGTCGAACTGCAGCAACGCTGCCTGAAGATCTGCGAGGTCGGCGCGCAAATGCGGCTGCTCTACACCACCGCGCTGTACTGGGACTACGTCGCCAAGGAAGTTCCGATCGAGCAGCTCGAAATGACCGAGCGCAAGGTGGCGTGACACGGTGCCACTCGTCATCCTGCATCGCGAGGGCCAGACCCATCGGGGCGAGGTTGCCGGCAACAGCAATCTCGTCGTGAAGGCGGGCGTCAGGCAGTTTCCCTACCCGCATCTGCGCTATGGCTGCGGGATGGGAAAATGCGCCAAGTGCGCCTGCCGTGTGCTGAAGGGCGCCGAGCATCTGCCCGAGCCGAACTGGAAGGAAAAGCAAAGGTTGGGCCCGCATCTCGAAGAAGGCTATCGCCTGATCTGCCAGCTTTGGCTCAACCATGACATCGAGCTCGAGCAGGACAAGGAGCCGCTCCAGCCGTTGAAGGCCGAAGCGTCGACAAGCCAACAGCCGTAACGGCCGCTTCATTGAAGCCGACAGCGAGGGTGCCATGTATGTGATCCTGACCAGCAAGCCCGGCCAATTCAGGACTGAGGTCACCGAAGGCCTGAAGCCGCTCGAGGCCTACGACTATCTGTTCTACGGCCAGAAAAAGGCGCACTTCGTCATCGCCGAACTCGTCAAAGACGATACCCGCATCCGGGTGGTCGAGGAGGTCAGCGAGATCGTCAACAACGTGCCATGCAAGTTCCTGGAAAAATTCGACTCACGCGATCGCGCCTTCCAGGAGCTCAAGCATCTGACGACCTTCGGTCACATGGAGACGAGCTTGCGCAAGACGGCTACTGCGGCAGCTGCGTGATGCCTCGGCCGAGCGAACGATGATCAAGGTCACCTTCATCACGAATAACAGCAAGACGGTCGAAGCGCCGGAGAACAGCAATCTGCTGCGCGTCTCGCTGCGCGAACAAGGGGGCATTCCGTTCAAATGCGGCGGGGGACTGTGCGGCACCTGCCGCTGCCGGATCGAAAGCGGGCTCGAGAACACCGATGCGATCAAGCCGAAGGAACGCAAGCATCTGACTGAGGAGGATTTCCGACAGGGCTATCGGATGGCGTGCCAGACCTTTTTGAACGGTGATGTCGGAGTAACCTGGATACCCTTGTCGGAACGCGGCACCAATTCGCAGCGGAGCACCGAAGGCGCGGCGGCGACGACGGCTTCAGCGGTCGATGGCCAGACCGGTTCGTAAGCTCTGACCGGACGCCCCTCTCGCAGCGGTGCGACTGCAGTTGACGGCAAAACGGTCAAGGCCGGTCGCCTCGGTGCAGTGGGGCAGCAAAGCTTGTAATATGGTCACCGATCGCTACTTCTGATTCGTTGCGCTGGATGGATTCAAGACGTTTTCACGGTGCAATCACGTAAAGCAGGCGACTACTCATGGCTGTTGGTTCTGGATCGTTCAAGCGCCGGCTTGGTGAGGAGCATGCTTCGTTGCATGGGCAGGTCATTGCCGAGCTGCGCCAGGCCATCCTGACCGGCCGCCTTAAGGCCGGCGATCGCCTTGTAGAAGGAAAGCTTGCGGACGAACTTGGCGTCTCGCGCAATCCTGTGCGTGAAGCCATCCGCGTGCTGGCTTCCGAGGGGTTGGTCGATGTTGCCGCCCGCCGCGGCGCTTCGGTTGCGGTGATGTCCGATCAGGAAGCGCGAGAAACCATCGAGGTGCGTGCACTCCTGGAAGGACAAAATGCTCGGCTTGCCGCGCGGCGCCACGACAAGGAATTGATCAAGCGCATCGATGCCGTCCTGAAAAAGGGAACCGCGGCGGTCACGGCCGGCCGTTTCGATCAACTGTTTCAGTTGAACCAGCAATTCCACGACGCGCTGGCCGCCGCGGGCCAGAACAGAGTGCTTGGCGAATTGCTGCAGAAGCTACGCGACCGCACCGCCATGCTGTTCGCGCCGATGTCTCCCACGCGGCAGTCGCGATCCTGGAATGAACATGCGCAAATCCTGCGCGCCATCATTGATGGCGACGAACGGGCGGCTGCGGAACTGGCCGCCGAGCATGTGATGCGTGCGGGTGCAGACTTTCTGGCCGGGCTCGACGTCATAGGCGAGTTACCACAATCCTCATCGCGGCGCGCAACCCGTTCCAACAAAAGCGTCGCGGCGGATATCTAGTGCGGCTTCACGTGTAGCGCCGCTTACCTTAGGCGATTGAGAAAGCGAGACCGCCCTCACGTTTTGGCGAAGATCGCCAAGACGCCGTCCATGAGCGAAGCCGCCAGACGAGCGCGGATGCTCCAGCTCAATCAGCTCCCGGCTTTGCCGCGTCGTAAGGTTTGAAGCCGTACCTTTCAAAGATGGCCAATGCTTCCGGAGAACGAATGAAATCGAGCCAGGCCCGTGCTGCTTGCGGGTGCGCGGCGCCCGCGACTTCCGCCCCAGCATAGATCGCTGTCGTGTTCTGAGTGTCGGGTATGTCAATATGAGAAATCGGGTTGCCAACCTGCTCCTGAAAGATCGCTTCCGATTGCCAAGTCACGCCGGCGTCGACCTTGTCCTGCATGAGAAAGAGCGGTGTCTGCCGGTGGTGAATACGCGTCAGCATGGCGCTGCCCTCGGCGACTTTGGTCTCGTAGACGGCCTTGGTCAGCGCCTCGCCACCAGCTTTGCCGAGGGACGCCTTGATCTGCTGAGCGACGCCCTCGAATGCGGGATTGGGCATGGCGAGACGCAGGTCGGGTCGTGCGAGATCGGCGAGCGTCGCGATCTGCTTCGGATTGCCCTTTTGCACCATGATGGCGAGCTTGTTGGTAACATAGGGCACGGCGGGGCCAGTCAGCAGCCCCTCAGCAATCAGTGCATTCACGGCCCGCAGACCAGCGAAATAGGCGTCGGCCTTCGCTGTCCAGGTCATGTTGCCGGAGGTGATGCGCCCGCCGGCCTTGATTTGCTCCACCAGCAAGCCTGGCGGGATCGTCTCCCAATAGATGCGTCCCTTGAAGTCGGGATGACTGGCCTCGAACGTCTGCACCAGCGGCGCCATCGCGAAGAAGTAGTTTCCACCGACATAGAGGACGAGCTTCGGATCCGATAGGTCGCCATGGAAGTCAGCAAGATCGTCGATTTGTGGAACAGTGAAGTCGACGCCGCGGTCGACCGCATCATTGTTTGCGCCGTGCTGCCAGGGCGGAAAGATGTTGGGCTCCGGCGCGAGTCGTTGGGCCATGGCCGATTGAGCAGCCATCAGAAAGATGACGCTGGCCAGCAACGTGCGCGCCGCACCGATGAGCGGAGGTACACTACCGCGCATAGGCGAATCCTGCGTGTTGTAGTTCGGGAAGGGTCCCAACCGCACCGGGTATCAGCACAACACCTGGTATCAGATGGTTGGTGAGCTCCGCCGCGAGCGCGTCGACGGCAAGTTTGTCAGGATTGGTGCCCGCTTCAATGAGTTTGGAAGCTTGCTCCCAGATCGCATTGTGACACGACATGAATACGGCACCGCGCTTCTGAAGAGCGGGAATTGAACTGTTGGCCGGGGAGAAAACACCTGCCGGGTCTTCGTAGTTTTGAGGATCGGCCTTGGCCGCCCCACGTTCGACGATAAGTGTATTCGTCTCGAATCCTTTGCCGGCGAGCTTGGCGAGGCTGTATTTGTCCCACATCTCCTGATCGTACAGTGCAAATTGCGCCGATCCGTGCGTTGCCGACACAACAAGAAAGTCCTGATGGCGGAATGACCAGACTTGCGCGTTGATCGAGTTCCGCATCACATTGAGCCATGGGCCCCCGATCTCGGTGTTGTCCCAGGCCTGCTTTGCGGCCGGCTTGTAGGCCAGCACTTCGGACAACGCCTCGTGATCCCATTGGTCCGGGTTGTTCAGGATCATCGGAACGGTCTTGAAATTCCGTCGGCGCGGGGCTTCGGAAAGGCGCTTCGTAAGATCTGCCAACGCCGCGGCCCCGTGCGGTACAAGCTGGTCACCCGGGCCGGGCGCTGCCTGTGCTTTGTTCGATAGAAGATCGGCAGCGCCGGCGGCAAGCGCGACACCGAACGTCTGCATGACGATCCTTCGGTCAGGTGAGTCACTCATGGATACTCTCTTTCATTAGCTGTTCGATCCACAATCCGTTCGTACCGCAACTTATTCACGTCACGTCGTCTCGTGGGACATTTCGGACGATCATGGATGATCCGTCTTCGGCGGAGCCTGCGATGGGCGAACTGCCAACTCCTTGATTGCGTCACGAATAGGTTGGAACGGGCCGAGTTTGTGCTGTGTGGGGTCGAGACCATCGGCGTAGGGCCCGTAGGGCGCGTCAACGGGCTTCTGGAGCCTGTTCGGAAAATCGCGATCAAGCTGCGCCTTGTGAGGCCGCGGCTGTGAATCGACGAAGGCCGCTACATCCCATGCATCTTCCGTCGACAGTGCCGGTGCCTGCCAGGTCACACCGTTCGGCATGTTGTTGTGGACGAAGTTTGCGGCATTGATCAGCCGGGTCATCCCCGCGCCGTCGTTGAAGCTGTCGGGCCCCCAAAGTGGGGGTATCGCATAACCCTGCGCGTCTCCCAGGGCGCCTGCGCGCTGACCTTGCCCCTGATCGCCATGACACGCCGCGCAGTTCTGAGCGTAGACGGCCTCGCCGTGCGCCGGGTCAGCGGCGCGTGTCAGTTCCGGCATCCGTCCGGGACCACGTCCATGCGTCGGCGCGCCAACAGGGCGGCCGCTCGAGAGAAATTTCAGATAGGCCACGATCGCCGTCATTTCCCGGCTGTCGGCGGGAAGCGGCTTGCCGTTCATGCTGCGAACCATGCAACCCTGGATGCGGTCTTCGACCGTTCCAACCGCGCCTGAGCGAGCGCGGTAGTTCGGGAAGTCGGCATAGACACCGACAAACGGCAGGCCTAACTCCTTCGTGCCCGCCTCAAGGTGACAGCTTTGGCAATTCAGGTTGTTACCTGCGAAACGGTGAGCCGGGTCGGAGACTTCGGGGCCGATCAACGACGCTGTCTTGGCGACGAGGTCTCTGCCATACCGCACCGTCCGACCCCAATCGTCGTCTGCGAGTTTGTCGATATCAGGAACGACCCAGGACGTCTCGACCGGAATCGTGGAAGCGGATGCTGCCGAGGTGGGCGAACCCGGCGCCGGGGTCTGAGCGCGGGCATGACGGAGTGCAAAGACAACCGGGCACGCCAATACGGCAATGCCAAGCAAAGCAATCAAGAGCCGATTTATCCTGGCCATCCGCAATCTCCTGGGCGGGGACCTTCCAGCCTTGACGATCCAAACGCTCGAAATGAAGGCTATCGACCCTCGTATAGTCGTTCCAACGGATTGTTTTTCTTAAAATGAACGATTGAACGGATGAGTCCGACTCAGTGCTTTCGACCGTAGTCTCCGCAAAACGGGAATATTCGCGCAGATGGCCGGAGACTTTTGGCGGTTGGCGCTCCAAAATCAGAGAACTGGGAGTCTGGAAACGAAAACGAGAGCGCGAAAAGCTGGGATTTCCAGCCCAATCTCGCGTTTCCCAGGACGCCTTGCCGGACGCTGGAATGCCTGGCTGGCGACGCAGTGCAGATCGCACCGGTCTCCAGCCAAATTCCCTGCAAACAGGGAATTTTACGGGGAAAATCACGATTTCGGGCCTCAAGGCGACGATGTTAGAGCAGGAAACCGCTTTGCCGCAGGGACTTTTCAACGAATTCCCTAAGCAAACTATCAGGGAAATTTTTCCGAAGAATAGGGAATTCTAAGCGGATAACAGGGAATTTTCGCGGCTGTAAGCGTCAATTTCTTACACGCTTGTTGGGCGGTTTAGCCGAGGTTCGAACAGCCCTGTCCTCGTCCGCTTCAACCTCAAAAGCGGACCTTCACCGACAGATCGAAGACGTCGGCTTTGGGCCAATGAAGAGACATCGCACCTTCTAAATGACGGCGCCGAAAGGCCGACTGGACCGACCCCGATGCGGCTAAATCGAAGCCCGACGATTTCTATCGGGCGGGCTTATAACCTTTGACGACAGACTCCGACTTCTTCAGGGCCGCCACAAGTTCCGCCCCGGTCATCAATGCAGTGGTTTGGCTGGACTTGATTGCGCCGCCCGCCGCAATCGCTACGGCGATGGCAGCCATGCTCTCGATGTTCGGCACGTCCGCGATCAGAATAGCGTCATAATCGCCCAAGCAGTACCAACCACCGATCATTTTGCCTCCGACGGCCTCAGTCACCTGCCGTCCAACGGATTCAACGCGGTTTTGCGGATTCTTCATTTGCGCTGCCCATGATTCTGCTGTGTAGGCTGCCTGATACATATAGAGCGGCATGTTCGAACTCCCTTAGCAGATTATCCTGACCTTTCACCGGAAGAAGAGCGCGAGCGTCGCCGTTTTCACGGCACGGGCTAACTTTATTCGCGCGATGACGCCGGCGGCGATCTGCATGGTAGCGCCGATTGCCCAACTCAAACATATGATGCCAGCCGTGCTGGCTTCCACGGTTTCACCTAAAACGATACTGGAGATGGACACCACCGCCGCCACCGCGGTGAGGAAGATGCCGGCCGCAGTTAACAGCTCCAACATATCCGCACTGGTGCCCAGCCCGCGCCATGGCGGCAGGTGCATGTGGTGATCGGGAGGAGCCTGGGGCAGATCGATCCCGAGATAGAAGCCGACGGCCCCGTAAAGCATCATGGCGAGCGTGGCTTCAACCGAAACCAGGTCGATGTTGCGGGCGCTTACCTCGGCAACGAACAGCCCACAGGCGGTCCCGGTCAAAGCGAGTCCGATCCGTGCGATGACGTGGGCCGACCTGCTGAGGGTCGAGCGGGCATGCCATGGGACGCTGCGTTTGATGATCATTTGATGCTCCCTTTCCGTTACCTTTTTGCATGCGCAGGGGCCGTGGGCATGTCTCAAACGTGCCAAACTCAGACATCAATGCTGGCAGTGCTTCATTGCGTCCGCTCCAACGGCACGCAGTCCACTTTCCCTTCAACGCTTCTTTTTCGGCCAGCAGAGGTGCATGACCGTGAAAGCTCGAAGTCGAGCTGGCCTAAAACCAGCAGCGCCAGACCAATCCAGGCGGCTTTGCCTAGACAGTCCCGGAGAGGAAATGTCCGGTGAGGCATTACTAGCTACGCCCGCGCGCCCCTTATATGAACCATCTCACAGACGCCAAAAAAAGCGCCCGAAGTCGCTCTCATTTTTGCTCCAGATAACACGGTAACTGACGACCAACAGGCGGCTCCGGTTCATTCGGGGCCGCCATTTTTTGGATTTAGGGCTTATAGCCGCAGTGAACCGCTCGGAGTGATGCTTGCCCCACGCCGTCTTGGATATCTCGCTTACGACAAGCTGCTGCACCGCCCTGTCGTTCCGGCGCTGGCTTTTTGGATAACGGATAGATCGCGGTGGCCCGTTTTGATCTAAATCAACACCCAACCGCTGGATGCGACCTTGGGTGGAATTGCCTGTGCGTACTGCGAGGATTTTGCAATGATTATTCGCAAAGCCTTTGTTGCGCTGATCTCTGCCCCTGCCCTCTCGGCGCCGGCATTCGCGCAGCAGACGCAACAAGGCACACCCCCAATTGGCTCGCCTGCTGCGACGACTACCATTCCTGGCAACCAGACCCCCCGCTTTGGGGGGCTTGTTCACACTGAAGTACTCGATCTAAACGGAGGGATCCAATGGTAAGGAGAGCAATCACGCTTGGCGGTGGTGGTCCGGCAGCAGGGCTGCACATTGGGGTTCTCGACGCGCTGGCCGCCGCTGATAAAAAGTTTGATATCTGGGCATTGTCCTGCATCGGCGCTTGGGTCGGGATCGTTTATAATCAGTTCGACAAACAAGAAGTAAAAGATAAAGACAGGCCCGAACAGACCTATCAGTTCTTCAAAAACGGTGTGTTTCGAGACGATGAAAGCTATGAACGCTTTCCGATCAATAGGGTGTTTGGGCCCGACTGGCGGGCCAACACGAAGGCCTTGAGCAAATTCATCGGCGACTCCGACAACTACAAGGATTTTGTATGGGACCCATACAAAATGATGGATTCATTTCAGGAGTCGATGTCGCTCTTCTTTAATCACATAGGCGAGAAGAAAAAGCCGAACTTCGAAAAGTTGGACGAGGGAGACATTAATGGTTGGATTCTCAATCAAGCGATGGCACCGAATCCCTTCGTGCGTTACCTGACGTCGCTATTGTACTTGTCCAATGTCACCGGCCTGTCCAGGATCAACTATCCGAATAGCGCTTTTATGAAGAGTATAAAGTTCGAGCGGCTATTTCCGGAGGAAAACGAAGACGACAAGCCTTTCATTTTTCACAATGCCTGGAATCTGGATAAACAGAAGCTTGCGCTTTTCTCCAATCGTCGGACAGGCGAAAAAGCATATCAAGGCGCTATCAACGCATCGACTTTGTGCGCGTGTTCGGCACTTCCTTTCGTCGAAGAAACGGTAAAGATAGATGGCGACACCTATTGCGAAGGAGCGCTGGTCGATACCGTCAATTTTCAGACCTTAATCGAGAACCACGGGCATGAAATCGACGAAATATGGGTGAGCCGGATTGTCGACTCGAAGCAAATTCGCAAGCCGAAGAACCTTCACGATGCCCTGGCGAATCTCTGCCAATTGTTTGCGGCGACGGTGGGCGAAGACGACGTCAAGCTCTTTAAGTACCATCTGAAAGAGGAGAACAATTGGAAAGGTACGGTAGTCGAGATTCACGTACCCGCCCACATCGATTTCAAATGGAATCACAGCAATCTGGATCAAGGGCGAAGGCTTGGGAGGGCCGCGGCAGAGAAAGCAATCGCTGCATATGAAGCTGCGGCTACGACGACTGCAGCTGACAACACAGTCCTATTCATAAACGAGAGGAAAGACGAGAGCGAAGGACAGCATCTCGATAGGGATCGACTGGCAAAAGCGATCGCAAAGGTTAAGGGCGATGCCGATCCGAAGGCGTACACGACGTACTTGAAGAAGATGGATTGGCGGGTCAACGCCAAGACCGGAGCCCATGTCAAGCCGAACGACAAGGGGAAATATTCGAACGGCTCGATGCCATATCCCGCTTTCGCAATGAGCAACGCCGATGTGAAGGAAATCTATCGCCTACTCGGCCAGTCTGGCGCCAATACAAACCAACTGTAGTACGCGCTTATCGCAACTATCCGAGCAAAGCCTTATCCGAGCAAAGCCTTATCCGAGCAAAGCCTTGGCCTGCTTAAGGTCCGGCGTATCAAAGCCTTCGCTGAACGAGGCGTAGACAGACGCGAGCAGCCCGAGGGCGTCCTCGCGTCTGCCTTGATCGATCCACAACTGGGCAGTGTCCGACGCAGCTCGAAGTTCAAGTGCTTTTGCGTGCTGGCTTCGAGCTGTATTCAATGCCTGGTCGAGCAGCGACTGCGCCTCAGCCTTGGCATCCGGCGCGCCACGGACGAGCAGCGCGCGCGCCTTAAGTCTGTATAATTCGGCCTCGAAGATCCGCTCGCTGTTGCGACCGGCCGTCGCAAGGCCCTCTTCGATCAGCTCCAGCGCGGCCTCCCAATTGTGACTGGACAGGAAAGCCGGACACAAGAGGACGTATAGCGCCGTGATGCCAAGCTGATAACCTGCCCCCCGATATTCGTCCAATGCAAGGCGGATCTCCTCGAGTGCGCTGGATGAAGGGTCGAGCGAGGTTACGCATATGCCTCGAATGGCGTGCGCCAAGCCGCGCCATTGCCGGAATCCGTGTTCCTCCGACAAGGCGATACAGCGTTCGGCATAGCGTTGCGCAGCCTCTAGCTCGCCGCGAAGAGCGTGCAGAATAGACGCATAATAACAGGCATAGGCCTGCGAATGCGGATGATTGATGGTGTCAGCGCGTTGAATGGCGCCGCCTATTCGTGTCATTGCGGTATCGGCCTGGCCGAGCAGCCAGAGCGCCCACGACAGCAGGGCCAGGTCGGCCACGCCAGCATCCTGGCCGGCGGCACGCGCCGCCAATCTGTCCGCCTCATTGCTTGCGTCGAACGCATCGACGGCCCGTCCAATCGCTTCGTGGGCACCAGTGAGATGTCCCATGAAGAGACGAATCATAGCCTGACCGCGCATCGCGTTGAGCAACGCTGGTCGGTCACCACGCGCGTCGGCGAGATCAAGCAGAGCCGCAATCGTCTCCTGGGCTAGCGGCAACTCGCCGCGAATGACGCTCGCAGTGGTCAGCCAAAACATGACCTGGAGTTGCTCGGGGGGCCCTCCGATGCGCTCGCACAACTCACGCGCGCGGGCGAAGGTTGCCATCGACCTATTTGAGGCCGGCCCTTGGGTCGCGATCAAGCAGGTCCCAAGGGTGAATTGGAAGTCCAGCTCCAACCTGTCCTTTCGGCTGCCGTCGGGCAGATGGCTTGAAGCCTCGATACCTTGTTGCAGGTGTGCGATGGCCTCGAGGTTGGCGGAGCGCATAGCTGCGATCTTGCCGGCCCGAAGCCAATAGATCTCCGCCTTTTCGAATAGTCCGGCCTCCGTGAGATGATGCGCGAGTGTTTCGGGTTGGGCATCCACCATCTCAGGGAACCGTTGCTCAAAGGCGTCTGCAATCGTGGCATGTAGTGCTGCGCGTCGGCTTCTCAGAAGTCCTGAGTAGGCCGCGTCCCGCACAAGTGCGTGCTTGAATGTATAGATCGCCTGGGGTGGCTGGCCTCGGCAGAAAACCAACTCCGACCTAACCAACTGAGCAAGCGCGTCCTCAAGTGTCTCTTTTGAAAGCCCGGCTACGGTGCTCAGCAGTTCGTAAGAGAACTCCCGGCCCACAACAGCGCCAATCTGAGCAACCTCCCTTACCGGCGCCAATCGGTCGAGCCTCGCCATCAGCGAGGCGTGCAATGTCGACGGAATCGCCATCGAAGGGAGCGGATGGCTGAGCACATAGTGGTCATCCCGCTCCTCCAAGAGGCCGGTTTCCAGCACGGATTTGGTGAGTTCTTCGACGAATAAGGGCACGCCATCGGTACGGGCCAAGATCTGGTTCATTACCTCCTTTGGGAGCGTTTTGCCGGCAGTAATGCGGTCGATTATTGCCGCCCCATCGTTCCGGTTCAGGCGCGTGAGTGAGACCGTCGTCACATGCGCATGACCTGGCCAAGGCGGCGTAAACTCCGGTCGCGCGGTGATAAGCAGCAGGACCGGAAGCCGCTGGACTTGTTCCAAAGCGATCGAGAGTAGCTCCAGCGAGGTCGGGTCTGCCCAATGGACATCGTCAAAGATGACGAATACCGGTCGCCGCGACGCCAAGCCGCTGAACTGAGCCAAAAGTGCCGCCAATGTCATCTCTTTGCGCTTCTGTGGGCTCATCTCTGGCACGTGATAGCGGTCGCCAAGAGGTAGCGACAGCAGGCTTGCCAGAGGTGCAACTACACGGTCGGCGTCGGCTCCGGACCGCATGAGTAGGGCCTCAAGCTTGGCGAACCTCCCCGCAGGCGAGTCGCCATGCTCGAACCTGGCCGCCCGCTCGAGTTGGCGGATGAATGGATACAGCGCACTGTTGGTATGGTGCGCCGAGCAGAAATGGCGCAGCGTGATGTGGGGCTCGGATTGGAGCCGCTCTTCAAGCGCCAAGGCAATGTGCGACTTACCGATACCCGGCTGTCCGGTGAGCACCACCGCGCAACCTTCACCCCGCTTGGCATGCTGCCATCGACGCAACAGCAACTCGAACTCCTCGTCACGCCCGACGAGCGGTGTCAATCTGGCCTTGTGCTGCGCCTCGAAGCGACTTTCCGCTCCGGTTGCTCCCAGCACCTGCCACGCGGGGATTGGGTCTGCCCATCCTTTAAGCGCGACAGGACCCAGATAGCGGTGCTCGAAATGCCCATCCGTGAGCCGGTACGTACTTTCGGAAATCAAAACCGTGCCGCACTCCGCGAGCGTCTGCAGGCGCGCAGCCAAATTCGGCGTCTCGCCAATGACCCCCTGCTCTTTAGCAGTGCCTTCGCCGGTCAAATCGCCGACAACTACCATGCCGGTAGCAATGCCAACGCGAACCTGTAGTTCGGTTCCTATATCGGTCTGGAGATTAGCCACGGCATCGACCATCGCCAATCCCGCGCGTGTCGCCTGTTCGGCATCATCTTCGTGCGCCTGCGGATAGCCGAAATAAGCGAGTACCCCGTCCCCCATGTAACGCGCGATCACGCCATCATTCTGGGCGATAACTTCTGCCACGCAAGCGAGATAGGCACCGATTACGACGCGTAAGTCCTCCGGATCAAGACGGGCCGAAAGTGCCGTCGAGCCCACCAGATCGCAAAACATGACCGTAAGTTGACGCCGCTCGGCGCCGTCCCGGGGTGCCGGTGTGGTCCCCGCTTGGGATGTTCGTAAAACATCCCCCTTAAGCTCTTCGATCGCGCGCAGCATCTTGCGGCGATGCCCAAGCAGGACTCCAAGGTCCTTGAGATCTTGCTCCGTGAGATCGCGGAGGACCGAGAGGTCAATGGCGTTGTTGTTGAAGCGCTCGGCGTACTCTGCCAAACCGATGGATGCCAGCCATTCTGCAATACCTGTCATGGCACACCCTCGCCTCCCGCCACCGGGCCGACGCCGCAGGTGGATCATCCGGTGCCATTACGAAACTGTTGCTGCGCTGAAAGTCACGCAGCCGCTCTGTTCTTCATGGCGCCGATGATCGCGGTCAGTATGGCACCGCCTGCGCCGCCGGCGGCCGCCTGCGAGACAACACCGCTCACACTGAAGTTTCCTGATTGTGCCTCCGCCAAGACGGAAGGCAGCAAGAGGGTAGCGACCTGTCCCAGAAGCCCGCCTCCGACCAGGCCCGAGACGATATTTCATTTCCAGCCGTGCCCAGATCAAATGTGGAGGACGATTTGCCGACGCCAACGCCGCCTATCGCGCCTGCGACGAGATTGATCAGAATCTGTTCCATGTCGATCTCCTGGCAAATGCTCGATGGGTCAAACCAGATGCCACTGGATGCGGCGTCATCAGATGACGCGCCCTTGGCGTCCCATAATGAGGCCATAGACGAAGAGCAGGATTATTGCGCCAACCACGCCGCCGATGAATCCGGTGGATTCTCCCGCCTTGTGCCAACCAACGGCCTGACCGAGATAAGTTGCAACGAAGGCGCCGACGATCCCCAGAATGGTCGTCAGGATAAAGCCCCTCGGCTCCGCCTTGTCACCGGGCATGATGAATTTGGCAACTACACCAACGATAAAACCAATAATGATGGTCCAAAGGATACTCATTTCGCCGCTCCAGCGCTAAACAATCGCAATTGCAATTCTGCGACCCCGCCAAGCAGAATGGGCTTGATCCAGATCAAGGGTTCAACCCCGCTGCGAACTCCGGCTTGGTTGGACATCGCCAACAAAACCCGATGTCCGGACTGGGTCATTCGCGTCGTTTCCGCGATGTCGGTGGTTGGTCCGCTTTGCCCCCACGAACCGACATCGTCAGTTAGACCGACCAGGTCGGAAAAGAGTCACAACCGGAAGTGCCCCACTCATTTAATCAGTTCGGCGCGAAGCGGCCGCAACGGCGATACGGGATGCCAAGGGCCTTTGCAGTTCTGAACGTTCGGCTCTACATTCGGAACCTGCGGGCCTGCGCATTTTCAGAGGTCTATGGAGTGCAAAATGAAAAATGGTTTTGCGTTCGCGATCCTTGGCATTGCCGTGATGATGGTCCTTGTTACGTCCGACGCTTTTGCTGGCGACGAAGAAATTTGGGGAACATACAGGCTAATCACCGCAACGAACAAAATTCTCGATACAGGCGACGTTGTGAGCGCTTTTGGAGAGCATCCGAAGGGCTACATTATTTACGGAAAGGACGGCCGTATGCTGGTCCTGATTACGTATGATGGAAGAATTAAGCCCCCAGACGTTACAAAACAACGATCGAAGAGCGTGACGCTCTATATCGCAGCATGCTGGCCTACGGAGGCACCTACACATACGGCGGCGATCGAATTGAGCATCACGTTGACATATCGTGGGATGAAACTCGGAGCGGTACTACCGTCGTTCGTCACATTACTCGGAATGGCGATCGCTTGACTTACGTGACAGAGCCAACTCGATCTCGCAATCAGGAGACATTGGGAAAAATGTTCGTTCAAACCCTAATCTGGGAAAAGGTGCAGTAGAACCCAAGAACCACCGTAAACGCCGGGCGTACGAACGGTTACCAAGGTCCGTTCCTGGTCAAAAGGCGACCTGACGGCCCTGAAATACGACTTCCGCTATACCTCTGAAAGCGGACTCAAGTCGGACATCGCGGCATGTCAGCTTCGTGCCCAATCGGCGACATTACTCATTAACAAGGCGGGCGATGGTCGAAGCCTCGCGCGCACTTTCAGGTTGCATAAAATTGCCATGATAAGAGAGCTATCTGTCGGGTGCCCGACGTAGGGCATTTCCGACAAAGTGATCCGTATCGACGTTCCCGGCGATTGCCGGGCGCGCAAAGGGGTCACTCATTCTCACTCCCCGAAGGAATGCATGCCATGTCCA
>Ga0210393_10000246_pt1 | contig 49697 bp, 42 predicted proteins | sample IncBWC27OmetaG_FD_160068 | JGI IMG/M metagenome (GOLD analysis project Ga0210393, IMG submission 160068) | Forest soil microbial communities from Barre Woods Harvard Forest LTER site, Petersham, Massachusetts, United States - Inc-BW-C-27-O ... | reverse complement strand
ATGGTGCTCGATGCGCACGACACCGTGGCCGAGCAGGACGCCAGCGTGCTCGGAATCGCGCTCGAGCGTGGCCGTGCACTGGTGATCGCGGTCAACAAGTGGGACGGCGTTGCCAGCGAGCAGCGCGAACAGATCCACCGCCAGCTCGCCCTCAAGCTCGATTTCGTGCCGTTCGCCCCGCTGCATTTCATCTCGGCACGCCACGGCAGCGGCGTCGGCGAGCTGGTGCAGTCGACGGTGCGCGCTTACGAGGCCGCCATGCGCACGCTGCCGACGCGCGAGCTGACGCGCACGCTCGAGCGGGCGCTTACCGTCCACCAGCCACCGCTGGTGCGCGGCCGGCGCATCAAGCTGCGCTATGCGCACCAGGGCGGCCGCAATCCGCCGCGCATCGTGATCCACGGCAACCAGACCAACGCGGTGCCGGAAGCCTACACGCGCTATCTGGCGAACGTCTTTCGCAAGGCCTACGACCTGTTCGCGACACCGGTGTTCATCGAGTACCGCACCGATGCCAACCCCTACCAGCGGCCGCAGCGCCCTACGGCGCGCTCCACGCGGCCGCGGCAGCGTACCGAGCGTAAGCGTCGTAGCCGCTAGGCAGTCGCGCCGAAGGAGTAGAGCACCGTCTCGGCGCCGGCCGGGGTGAGTCTGAACAGCGTGCCTGAGCCGAACTGGCCGCCGGCGCTGGTGGTGCCGTAGAAATTCCCGTCAGTTCCCTGGATCAGGGCGGAAGGGCCCGGGGGTTGGGCGCCGGTGCTGGCGCTCGGCGCGAAGAGATAGAGCGTCGACTCCACGCCCGCCGTGGTGATTCTGAAGACGCTCCCGCAGCCGCCAGCGCAGGCGCCGTCGCCGCCGGAGCTGGTCGTGCCGTAAAGGTTGCCATCGCTCCCCTGCACCATGGCGGTGAAAGGGTTGGCGCCATCGCTGTTCGTGCCGGCGAACGCATAGAGCACCGTCTCGGCGCCCGCCGGCGTCACGCGGAACACCACGCCGTTGCCGTTCTTGCCGCCGTAAGGCGTCGTGCCGTAGAGATTGCCGTCGCTACCCTGCGTCAGCGGCAGCTGCGGCAGCGCCCCGTCGCTGCCGCCGGCGAAGGAGTGCAGGACGGACTCGGTGCCCGTCGGCGTGACCTTGAAGACGGTGCCCGCATTGCCTGATCCGCCGTACTGCGTGGTGCCGTAGAAATTCCCGTCGCTGCCCTGGATCACGCTCGCCGCCAGCGCGCCGTCGTTCTGGCCGCCGACGAAGGCGTACAGCGCGCTCTCCACTCCTGCCGGCGTGACGCGGAATACCACCCCGCAACCCTGCTGGTTACAGAAAGTGTTGAACTGCCCGCCGAAAGCGGTGGTGCCGTAGAAGTTGCCGTCGGTACCCTGGATCAGGCCGTTCGGCGCGCCGCCGTCGGCAGCACCGCCGAAGAAGTACAACACTGTCTCCGCGCCGTCCGGGGTGATCTTGAACACGGTGCCGCAGCCGAACGGGCACGGGCCGCTGCCGCCGTTGCTGGTGGCGCCGTAGAAGTTGCCGTCCGCGCCCTCGATTACCCCATCGGGGGCTGCGCCGTCGGCGGGACCGCCGACGAAGGAGTAGAGCAGAGTCTCGGCGCCCGCCGGGGTGACCCTGAAGAACGTGCCGGCGCCGTAGCGACCACCGTAGTTGGTAGTGCCGTAGAAGTTGCCATCGGTTCCCTGGATGAGCCCGGTGGGACTGGCGCCATCACCGCTGGGGGGAGGGGACGGAGGCGGATAGTAATGGTCGTGGTGGTACCCACAGGCTGCGAGAACCGCGAGAACTCCGCACGATGCGGCGATCACAAAGCAGGCTCGACAGCGCTTCACGGTACCCTCCCGCCGTCATTGCACCAGAGGTCAGGCAACGCGCACAAGACGCCGCCGTTGACACGGGCAGCGTTCCTAAGCAGCCCGTCGCCAATCGGCGACGACGCTAGCCGCCGAAGGGCACCTTCGGCACCGGACACTGCTGAACGGTGGGCGGATGCAGCGTCTGCAGGTCGCTCAGCCAACACTCATCGAAGACCGAGCAATAGCAGGTGTTCCAGGTGATATCACGCAGCGAGATGTGCAGCCCGTCGGTCAACTGCTCGTGCTGCGGATCCTCGGCAAATTGCACGATGGGGCGCACCTCGCCGGCGCGCAGCACCGAGCCCATCAGCCCGCTCGTCTCGAAAGGCGGTTTGTCGCCCACCGCCTTGCCCTTGAGGCAACACAGTTCGAGGAGTTCGCGCGGGTTGCGTACCGGGCGCCCCTTCCAGAACACCTCGACGGACTCCACCTTCGCGGGGCCGACGCCATTGTTGACTACGTCGAGTGAATAAACCCGCGCGCCCTGCGCGCCCAGGTCAGATTGATAGCGCTGCAACAGCGGCCAGGAGTTGGCCTGCACCAGCCTGGCGTTGGCCTCGGCCATCCGATCCATGGACCTTCCGTGGCGGATCGCGACGAACAGCGATGTGACCGATACGGTGAGCGCGCAGGCGGCGACGCTGATGTCGATCCAGCGGTGACCAGTCCGGCGGATCTCGTGGTGGCTTTCTTCGGGCGTCATGCGTCGGCGACCTGGGCGGGCGGCTGGCGCTGCATCTTACCGCGAGAGCCGCAGCGGCGGCGGCGCGCGGCAGCACGCCGGACGTTGCGGCAAGGACCCTGATGTGGTGCCATGCGCCACTTTGTGCGGACAGGCGGTGGGCTCATGTGCAGGGCATTTCGCTGGACGGTGGCTGCGGCGCTGGTTTTGCCCGGCGCAGCCGGTGCTGCGGCACCGCCGCCCGACGCTGCGACCTACGTCGCGCTGCACGGCCCGGTGATCGCGCTGCGACACGTGGAGATCATCGACGGCAGCGGCGCCGCACCGCGCAGCGATCAGACACTGATCATTGCCGACGGCAGGATCGCGGCCGTAGGCCCCGCGGCCAGCATCACCGTGCCCGACGGTGCGCTGCTGCGCGATGCTCCCGGGGATGCGGTGCTCCCCGGGTGGGTCGGCATGCACGATCATCTCTTCTACACCGCCTCGCGCGACGCGCAGCGCAACTCACCGGGCGGCATCGAGCCGGGCTTCGTGGTGAATGAGATCGCCTATTCGGCGCCGCGCCTGTATCTCGCGGCGGGCGTGACCACGCTGCGCACGACCGGCAGCATCGAGCCCTACGCCGATATCAAGGTACGCGCGCGCATCGAATCCGGTGCCATGCCGGGGCCGCACCTCGATCTGACCGCGCCGTACCTCGAGGGCCACGGCACCTTCTTCGCGCAGATGCACGAGCTTGCCGGACCCGAGGAGGCGACGCGGTTCGTCGACTACTGGGCCGCCACCGGGATGACCTCCTTCAAGGCCTACATGAACATCACGCGCGCCGAGCTGGCGGCGGCGGTTACCGCGGCGCACCGCCACGGACTGAAGCTCACCGGGCATCTGTGCTCGGTCAGCTGGCCGGAAGCGATCGCGGCGGGCATCGACGACCTGGAGCATGGCCCGGTTTACACCGACAGCGAGTTCGTCGCCGGCCGACAGCCCGACCAGTGCCCGAGCGCCGAGGCGCTCAGCGGATCGTGGCTCGGCAGGCAGCCCGCCGACCCCGAGCTCGCACGTCTGATTCACACCCTCATCGATCATCACGTAGCGGTGACCTCCACGCTGCCGGTGTTCGAGCTCACCGTTCCCGGCAGGCCGGCGGCGCAGCGCCGCGCACTCGATGCCATGTCCGGCAGTGCACGCGACAACTACCTCATTTACCGCGCGCAACAAGATCCGGCCAACACCACGCCGGCGAAGTTGTTTCGTACCGAGATGGACTTCGAGTACGCCTTTGCCGCGGCCGGCGGGCTGCTGCTCGCCGGACCCGATCCGACCGGGGCCGGTGGTGTGCTGCCGGGCTTCGGCGATCAGCGCGAGATCGAGCTGCTGGTGGAGGCGGGCTTCACCGCAGTGCAGGCGATCCAGATCGGCACACAGAACGGCGCCCGCTTCCTCGGCCGCGATCGCGACATCGGCACCATCGCTGCCGGCAAGCGCGCGGACCTGATACTGGTGCATGGCGACCCGGCGGCGCACATTGCCGACATCGAGAACGTCGCGCTGGTATTCAAGGACGGCGCGGGTTACGACCCGCAGCGCCTCATCGATGCGGTGCGCGGGCAGGTGGGCATTCGCTAGTGCTTCGGCCGCCCGCCGGCGCAGGTCGTAGCCCAGCGGCGCCAGCGGCGCCAGCGGCGCCCAGCGCCAACACCAGTACAATGGCGCACGGCGTCGCGCGTAGTGCGCTCGCGCCGGCGCGAGGGGGATTGGCGATGAATCGAATTTCGCGGTGTGCGCTTCAGGTTGCGGGGAGCCTGCTGCTCCTCACCGCCGTGGCCGACGGCGCGCGAGCCGATCCTCCGCCGACCGCCGCCGCTCCCGCGGCGGGCGCAGCGCCGGGCGAGGTGTCCGAGGTGAGGGGAGGATTTCTGTCCACCTTCACGCAGGCGTTCAAGGAGGACTTCGACCGGGAAGTGGTACGCGGACACTTCGACACCGGCTCAGCGCCTGACACCCATCGTTATTACTGCCTGATCGACCCGAAGACCGGCAGGAATGAGCCGAATGCCGTCTCCGCACAGACGCTGTCGCGGCGTGACGGGACCACCGGCGTCCGGGGTGTCGCCGTCAGTCCGCTCAGCTGCGCAGACGCCGAGCAGAAGGGCCTGCTGATCACCAGCGGCTACCTGGTGCCCCGCACTGCGGCGAGCGCCAAAGCCGGCGGCAGCGGCAATACCGCCCCACCGCCGCCGGCGCAACCGGCCGCGGCACCCGCGGCCGTCGCCGTGCCGTCCACCGGCGTTGCCGCGGCGGCGGTCGCGGCACCGGCAGTTGCCACGGCTCCCGCTGCAGTCGCCGTGCCCGCGGCGCCCGCGGCGGCGGCCGACAACGGCGCGCAGTGGGAGATCATGGCCGTGTATTCACGTTTCATCGCCGCGCAGAACGCTCACGACCGCGCGGCCCTGGCCGCCGTGCTGCTGGACTCGCAGGATTTCGTGTGGACTGGGCACGGCGGCGACGCGGTGTGGGGATACCGCGAGGCCATGGAGGCGTTCGAGCGGCAGTGGCAGGGGACCTGGAAGCTCGAGCCGCAACTGAAAGAGTTGCGCATCGCCAGCGTGGCAGCGGATACCGCCGTGCTGGTGACGCCGCTGCTGCTCACGCAGGGCAAACCCGGCGCGGATGCCGCCACCGTCACGGTGAGCTGGGGAGGCGTATTCGTCCGGACGCAAACCGGCTGGCGCCTGGCCTCGATATTCGTCACGCCGCTGCCGGGCCGGCACGCGCTGGGCGGCGGCTGATCCGCTTTGCCGCCGCTGCGCCGCTACGCCAGCCGGAACTTGAGCGAGCCGAGCTTCTCGATCGTACTCACGATTTCATCGCCGGGCTTCAGCCACACCTGCTTGTCCTTGGGGTAGCCGAGAATGACGCCCTGGGGTGTCCCCGACCAGATGATGTCACCGGGCTCGAGTGTCCACATGCGCGTGATGTAGGCGATCAGCTTCTGCGGGTTGAAGATCATGAAGCTGGTATTGGAGGATTGGCGCTCCTCGCCATTCACATGAGTCTGGATCTTCAGGTTGTTGGGATCGCCGACCAGGTCCGCCGACACAAAATACGGGCCGATGGGGCCGAAATTATCCAGGGTCTTGCCGATCATCCATTGCACGCTGGGAGTTTCCAGCTGCAGATCGCGGGCGGAAAAGTCGTGGGCGGTGCAGTAGCCGGCAACATAGCTCAGCGCCTCGGTTTCAGAGACGTTGCGGGCCTTCCTGCCGATGACGATCAGCATCTCGGTCTCGTAGTCGAACTTGTAGGCCACGTCGCGCGGCGGCAGCTGGATCGTGCAGTTGTGCGCCGCGAGCGCGTTGTTGTACTTGTTGAAGAGGATCGGCACGCTCGGCAGCTTCATGTCGGTTTCCTGGACATGCGCCCGGTAGTTCAGGCCGATACACACGATCTTGCTCGGACGCGTGAACAGTCTGCCGAAGGTGATGGATGATTCCTTCACCATGGCAGCACTGGCCCGGTGCGAGCTCTGTGCGGCAGCGATCAGCTTGTTGAGTCCGCCGGCGTTGCCTTCCTTGAGCAACTCCTCGAGTGTCAGCGGGGCCGTCATGCCGAGCAACCGGCGAGCCTGACGCACGTCGATGACCGCATCGTCGCCGACCTTCACCCCGAGGGTTTCCGTGCCATCGGCATTGCGCATGGACAGCAGGGTGACATTGGTCGGCATCTCGTGCGGGCCAGCGTAGTCTGCGGCCATTGCGGTGCCGGCGGCCGCCGCGGATTCTCGCGATGCGCCGGCCATGCCGACTGCCAGCACGCCGGTCGTCTGCAGAAAGGTTCGCCTGGAAGTCATGCGCGTTTCTCCCGCTGCGTATTTCTAGTTGGATTCCAAGCGAGGAATTCTAGTCCTCGCGGGACAAGACAGTACAAGGTCTTTGCTGGTCAGGGGTTCCACGGGCCTGATAACGGTTGCCAGTTGAGCGCGTCCGGGCGCACGATCGCGGCCCACGGGCAAGCCAGACAGGAGCGGCGATGAACGGCGTGTCAGGCACACCCCGCGCGGCGACGCCGTGGCGCGAGCGACTGCTACGGTCATCCGTCAGCCGGATCGTCGCAGCACTGCTTGCCATCGCCGTTCCATTTGCCGCCGTGGCAATTCCCTTCAATCTGTATGTGTCGGACAAGCTCCTGAAGAAGGCCGGGGCTGTGCTGCTCACCGTGGTTGTCGTGAGCGCCTACAGTGGCTACGTACGACTCGCCGAGCAGCGCTCCGTGGCGGAGTTGTCGGGACCCCATGCAGTGCGCGAACTCGGCGCGGGGCTGCTCCTCGGGGCGCTGCTCTTGTCGGTGACGATGGCAGTCCTCGCGGCACTGGGAGTCTACCGGGTGACGGGCAACAACGGATGGCTGGCCATGCTCGCCACCGTGCCCGGCTTCATCCTGGCGGCGGTTCTCGAAGAGGTGGTCATGCGGGGGGTGGTCTTCCGCATACTCGAGCAATCGCTGGGAAGCTGGCTCGCCCTGGCGCTGTCGGCGGCGATCTTCGGCGCCCTCCACCTGCTCAATGCGGGGACGACGCTGCTCAACGCAGGCGCCGTCATGCTCGAGGCTGGGATATTGCTGGCGGCAGCTTACATGCTGACCCGACGTCTGTGGCTGTGCATGGGCATCCATTTCGCCTGGAACTTTACCCAGGGGGGAATCTTCTCCGCCGCCGTTTCCGGCGGGGCGACGCAGGGCCTGCTGCAGGCGAAACTGGTCGGCGCCGAGTGGCTGACCGGCGGGGCCTTCGGGGTGGAAGCATCCGCGGTCGCGTTGCTGGTTTGCACTTCCACGGCCGTGCTGCTGTTGATTGCAGCCAGGCGCAAAGGCAACGTTCTTCAGCCCTGCTGGTCGGTGCAGCGCGCGGCCCGGCAAGCCGCGTGACCGCAAGCCCGGCAAGCCCAAACGCCGCGACGCTCGCGCGGGGTAAATTCGCCGGCGTCCGGTCCGCTGGAGGTCGCATGCACAGCTTCAGAGGCGAAATGCTGTTGGCCGGCCACGCTACCCTGCAGACCCGAGCGGATCTTGTGAACCTGGCGATACGCGAGTTTCTCGCCGCGCCCGATAGTGGCAGCCCCGCACACTAGTGCGGAACAACGGCCGGTGTGCGGCGCAGACCGTGACTGCCTGTTGGTCTCACCCTGTCGGTGGCGTGAAGTATGGCGTGATGCTGTCGAACACCACCACGAGCGCGCCGCTCGCGTTGACGCCGGAGGCGTCCTCCAACAGGTGATACCACGTTGATGGGGAGCTGGGCGTGAGGTACGCGAGCCCGGTGAACTGAATCCCCGCGATATTGTTAGTGCACGTCGCAGCGTCGAACAGGAACGACACGCCATAGAGATTGTGCGCGGGATCAACGAGCGTGTATGCGCCGCTGATCGTGCAGCCATTGCCTTGTTGCTCGAAGAACGTCCCGTCGGGATTTACCGAGAGCACGTTCCCATGGTCATCCCAATTGCCAACCAGCGTGGCAATGCTGGACGTGTATAGGTTGTAGAACGGGTCGAGCGTAGCTCCGAGCGTCGGGACTGCGCCGCTGCCAGCGGTAAACGTCAGGTTCAGCGCGCCATTGGTGCCATACACGTTCAGTGTCCATGGGTAGTAGCTCAGACCGCTCGGCGGCGTGCAGGCCGCCAGCATCTCGGTGATCCCGGTGCCGCTGAATATCTGACCAGCGATGGTGTATGTGCCGCCGCTGATGCTGCTGCAGCCATCCTGGTCGGCGGTTGCAAGTGAGAAATACATGCCGTTGGCTATCAGCGCCACCTCATTCACCGCGTGGCCATTGACAGTGTCGTTGACATCCCAAATACCAGCGACATTTGTAGTGGTAGGCGGCGGTGCAGCCGGGGGCGGTGCAGGCGGGGGCTGCGCAAATGCAGGGGATGGCGGCCCGGGTGGGGCTTCATGTCCTTGCTGCATGGATTGCTGAGCGTTCGTTGAGAGCGCCGCTGCCCCGCAACCCGAGAGCAAAGCAATCAGCAGCGGCAGGCATGCTCTCATCCGGCGATTCCCTTCTCAGCAAGCGTCCTAAGAAAGCCTACCTACCAGGACTGGTCCTGTTCCCCCCATTGGTCATAATCGCTGGGACGGTATTGCGGGAATCAGACGTCGCTCACGCAATCCAGATGAGCCCCCACGCCAGCTCGGCGTGCTGGCAGCGCCGGAGCCTTCGCGTCAGGCGGGAGCTCTCGCTTTGCCCAGCACGGTGAGCATCATCCACAGGAATATCGCTGCCGTGATGAGGTTTGGAACACGCCGTAGCCAGAAGTTGGTCACGATCAGATGGTCGATCAAAGGTATTGATAGACCTTGAGCCTCGAGCTTGAACTGTATCGGTATTTGAATCGTTACTGAGGAGACCCACAGCACAAGTTGCAGCGCAATCACCAACCACACCGACCATGCGGGAATCGACGGTGGCCGGAACCAGAGCATGAGGATCGAAAACACGGTCGCGAGAGCCGAGGGCGCGACCAGGAAGGCGAGTACGCGTGGCGTAATGAATTTGTGGAAGGTAACGAATTCGCTCGCGCCTATGAGGTGCCAACTGCTGTAGTTGACGAAGCCCTCGATGACACCGGCACCGTTTGCATAGAACACCAGGGCGAAGGCGACAGTGAACACCAGTGACTCTTTCATGGGTCACTCCCACTCGATCGTCGCCGGCGGCTTGGCGGAGATGTCATAAACCACGCGCGAGATGCCGGCGACCTCGTTGACGATGCGCCGCGAGACGTGCTCGAGGAACTCGTACGGCAGCCGCGCCCACTGGGCGGTCATGAAGTCCACCGTCTCCACCGCGCGCAGCGCGATCACGTAGTCGTAGCGGCGCCCGTCGCCCATGACCCCGACCGAGCGCACCGGCAGGAACACGGCGAACGCCTGCGAGGTGCGCTCGTAGAGATCGTGTTTGCGCAGCTCCTCGATGAAGATGGCGTCGGCGCGCCGCAGGATGTCGGCGTACTCCTGGCGCACCTCGCCGAGGATGCGCACCGCGAGCCCCGGCCCCGGGAAAGGATGGCGATGGGTGAGCTCGCGCGGCAGACCCAGCTCGGTACCGAGACGGCGCACCTCGTCCTTGAACAGCTCGCGCAGCGGCTCGATGAGCTTCAGATGCATGCGCTCGGGCAGGCCACCGACGTTGTGATGTGACTTGATGACGTGTGCCTTGCCGCTGCGTGCGCCGGCCGACTCGATGACGTCCGGGTAGATGGTGCCCTGCGCCAGGAATTGCACGCCGCTCACCCTGTGGGCCTCCTCGTCGAAAACCTCGATGAAGGTGCGGCCGATGATCTTGCGCTTGGCTTCCGGGTCGCTGACCCCGGCGAGCGCGGCTAGGAAGCGCGCCCCGGCATCCACGCGGATCACGCGCACGCCCAGGTGTTGCGCAAAGGTGCTCATCACCTGGTCCGCCTCGGCGAGGCGCAGCAATCCGTGGTCGACGAATACGCAGGTGAGCTGCGCGCCGATGGCCCGCTGCAGCAGCGCGGCCACCACGGAGGAGTCGACGCCGCCGGACAGACCGAGCAGCACCTTGCCGGCGCCGACCTCGGCGCGCACGCGCTCCACGGCGTCGGCGATGATGTTACCGGTACTCCACAGCGCATCGCAGGCGCAGATCTCGCGCACGAAGCGCTCCAGTAGCCGCGCGCCCTGCGTGGTGTGGGTCACCTCGGGATGAAACTGCACGCCGTAGAAGCGCCGCCGCTCGTCGCTCATGGCAGCGAACGGGATGCTGCCGGTGGTGGCGCTCGCCACGAACCCCGGGGGCAGCAGCGCCACGCGGTCGGCGTGGCTCATCCATACGTCGAGCACCGCGCGGCCGGCGGCGTTGCGCCGGTCCGCCAGCTGATCGAGCAGGCTGTTCGCCGCGGTCACGGTGACTTCGGCGTAGCCGAACTCGCGCTCGCTCGAGGCGGCCACGCTGCCGCCGAGCTGCTGTGCCATGGTCTGCATGCCATAGCAGATGCCGAGCACGGGTACGCCGAGCTCAAACACCGCTGGCGGGGCGTGCGGCGCCCCGGGCTGCGTGACCGACTCCGGTCCGCCGGACAGGATGACGCCGCGCGGCGCGAAGGCGCGCACCGCCGCCGCGTCCAGGTCCCAGGGATGGATTTCGCAGTACACGCCGAGCTCGCGCACGCGCCGCGCAATCAGCTGGGTGTATTGCGCGCCGAAATCCAGGATGAGGATGCGGTGGGCGTGGATGTCGCGCTGTGCGGCCGGTTCTGCGCCGGCGCCGGGCGCGGGACGGAGGAGGCTCGCCATGCGTGACTTCAGGACACCCGGTAGTTGGGTGCTTCCTTGGTGATACTGACGTCGTGCACGTGACTCTCGCGCACGCCCGCCGAAGTGATGCGCACGAACACCGGTCGGGTGCGCAGGTCGGTGATGCTGCGGCTGCCGGTGTAACCCATGGCGGCACGCAATCCGCCCGACAGCTGCTGCAGGATGGTGACCACGCTGCCCTTGTAGGGCACGCGCCCCTCGACGCCCTCGGGCACGAGCTTCTCCAGCTCGCTGGCGGCGTCCTGGAAGTAGCGGTCGGAGGAGCCATGACGCCCGGCCATGGCTCCAAGTGAGCCCATGCCGCGATAGGACTTGTAGGAGGCGCCCTGGTAGAGCTCGACCTCGCCGGGGGACTCCTCGGTACCGGCGAACAGCCCGCCGATCATCACCGCGTGCGCGCCGGCGGCCAGCGCCTTGGCGATGTCGCCGGAAAAGCGGATACCGCCGTCGGAGATCAGCGGCACGTTCGCGTCCTTGAGCGCTGCGGCGACGTTGGCCACCGCGGAGATCTGCGGCACGCCGACCCCGGCCACGATGCGGGTGGTACAGATCGAGCCCGGACCGATACCGACCTTGACCGCATCGGCGCCCGCATCGACCAGCGCGCGCGCGGCTTCCGCCGTGGCGATGTTGCCGGCGATCACCTGGCTGTCGCTCCACCGGGCCTTGATCCGCTTCACCGTCTCGATGACGCCCTTCGAGTGCCCGTGCGCGGTGTCGACCACCACCAGGTCCACGCCCGCATCACGCAGGGCGGCGACGCGGTCGAGCGTGTCGGGCGTCGTGCCCACTGCCGCCCCGACGCGCAGCCGCCCGCCGTCGTCCTTGCAGGCGCGCGGGAATTCCTTGGCCTTCTGGAAATCCTTCACGGTGATCATGCCGACCAGCTCGTGCGCGCCGCTCACCACCAGCAGCTTCTCGATGCGGTGCTTGTGCAGCAGCGCGAGCACCTCTTCCTTGGGGGCGTCCTCGCGCACCGTGACCAGGCGCTCCTGCGGCGTCATCACCGAGGAGACCGGGGCCTCGAGCTTCTCCTCGAAGCGCAGGTCGCGGTGCGTGACGATGCCGACCGCCTTGCGGCCGACCACCACCGGAACCCCGGAGATGCCGCGCGCGCGGGTGAGGTCCAGTACCTCGCGGATCGACATGTCGGGCGAGACCGTGATCGGGTCGCGGATGACGCCGCTTTCGAACTTCTTCACCCGCCCGACCTCGCGCGCCTGCGACTCGATCGTCATGCTCTTGTGGATGATGCCGATGCCACCTTCCTGGGCGATGGTGATGGCGAGGCGCGCCTCGGTCACGGTATCCATGGCGGCCGACATCAGCGGCACGTTGAGGCGGATGCGGCGCGTGATATGGGTCGCGAGGTCGACCTCGCGCGGCAGAATCTCGGAGTAGGCCGGGACGAGCAGGACGTCGTCGAAGGTGAGGGCTTCTTCGAGGATGCGCATGCGCAATTGTAGGCGCTCGGGCGGGCGCGGTAAACCTCATGTTAAGGTTCACGTTTATGTCTGCGCCTCACGAAAGCGGCATTGCCGCGCCACCTGGCCGCAACGTCTACAGCGTCTCGCGGCTGAACCGGGAAGTGCGGGTACTGCTCGAGCGCGGGCTGGGAGTGGTGTGGGTGGAGGGCGAGCTGTCGAACTTCTCGCAGCCGGCCTCCGGCCACTGGTATTTCTCGCTCAAGGACCGCGAGGCGCAGCTGCGCTGCGCCATGTTCCGCCTGAAGAATACCCTCGTCGGTTTCACGCCCCGCTCGGGCACGCAGGTGCTGGTCCGCGGCCGCATCAGTGTCTACGAGGCCCGCGGCGAGTACCAGCTGCTCGTCGAGCACCTCGAGGAGGCCGGCGTCGGCGCGCTGCGGCGCGAGTTCGAGCGCCTGAAGAACCGCCTGGCCGCGGAAGGGCTGTTCGCGAGCGCGCGCAAGCGCGCGCTGCCCCGCTTCCCGCGGCGCGTCGGCGTGATCACTTCACCGAGTGGTGCGGCGCTGCGCGACATTCTGCACATTCTCGCGCGCCGCTATCCGGCCACCGCGGTCGTGGTCTATCCGAGCGCGGTGCAGGGGGCGGCAGCGGCACCGGCGCTGGTGGCGGCACTCGAGAGTGCCGCGGCGCGCGCCGAGTGCGACGTGCTGATACTGGCGCGCGGCGGCGGCTCGCTCGAGGACCTGTGGGCGTTCAACGACGAGCGCCTGGCGCGCGCCATCCACGCCTGCCGGCTACCGGTGGTGTCCGCGGTCGGGCACGAGATCGACTTCACCATCGCGGACTTCGTCGCCGATGCGCGCGCCGCGACGCCGTCCGCCGCCGCGGAGCTGGTGGTGCCCGACCGGCGTGCCTGCCTGGAGACACTGCGGCGCAGCGCGCAGCGACTCGGCGCAGGCATGCGGCGCGAACTGCGCGCGGGCGAGGCGCGCACCGCGGCGCTCGGCCGGCGGCTGCAGCTCGCACATCCCGGCGCACGGCTGCAACAGCAGCTGCAGCGGCTCGACGACCTCGAGCAGCGCCTGACGGCAGCCGCACGCGGCGGCCTGCAGCGCGATGCGCTGCACCTGCGGCACTGCCACGAGCGTCTCGGCCGCCACGGCGCGCGGCAGCTGCTGCAGCATTACCAGGCTGCGCACGCCGCGCTGCATGCGCGGCTGCTGCGCACGCTCACCGCGCGCTTCGCGCTCACGCGCCATCGCTTCGATCTGGCGGCGCGCGCGCTCAACAGCGTGAGCCCGCTGGCGACGCTGGCGCGCGGCTTTGCCATCGTCACGGCCGCGGACGGCGCGCTGTTGACGGATGCCGCCAGCGTGCACGGCGGCGACCTCATCGAGGCTCGCCTGGCGCGCGGCACGCTCACCGCGCGCGTGACCGGGCGCAAATGAGGCGGCACGCCGCGTGGCTGGTGCTGCTGCTGCTGTGCGCCGCCGGGATGCGCCTGGCCTGGGCGCAGCCGGCGGCAGCGGTGCCGCCGGACGCCGTGGCACCAGCGGCAGCGCCCGGCCTGCCCGATGAGGAGCGCGTGCCCGGTGGGGTGGCGCTGCTCGCGATCGACGCGCCCGGCGGGCGCGCGCCGCCGGTCACGTTCGCCGGGCACCGCGTGCTGCTGGTGCGCCGCGCAGACCAGTGGCTGGCGGTGGTCGGCATCCCGCTGTCGCAGCCGCCCGGGCACGCCGAGGTGCAGGTGCAGGACGGTAGCGCCGGCGGCAGCGTCGTCGGCTTCGAGGTCGCCGACAAGCAGTACGTCGTGCAGCGCCTCACGGTGGCGCCGCAGCAGGTGAACCTGTCGGCGAAGGACCTGGCGCGCGTCAACCGCGAGCAACCGCGCCTGCGCGGCGCGTATGCCACCTACTCGGAGACTGCACCGGTGAGCCTGCGGCTGCTGACGCCGGTGGCGGGCGTGCGCTCGAGCTCATTCGGCTCGCGGCGCGTATTCAACAACGAGCCGCGCAATCCGCACAGCGGCATGGACATCGCCGCCGATTCCGGCACTCCCATTCACGCCGCCGCCGACGGCCGCGTCGTCGACAGCGGTAACTTCTTCTTCAATGGCAACACCGTGATCCTCGATCATGGCAACGGCCTCGTCACGATGTACTGCCACATGAGCGCCATTGGCGTGCGCCCCGGGGAGCGGGTGCGCGCCGGGAGCGTGATCGGCAGGGTCGGCTCGACCGGCCGCGCCACCGGGCCGCACCTGCACTTCGGCGTGGCGCTGAACGCGGATTTCGTCGATCCGGCGCTGTTCCTGCCGCCAGTCGCCGCCGCGACCCCGTGACCGGCACGGGCGACCCCGGCCGTGACGCTGCCTTCATGCGCGCGGCGCTCGAACAGGCGCGCGCAGCAGCGGCGGACGGCGAGGTGCCGGTCGGCGCCGTGCTGGTCGGGGACGATGCCATCATCGCCGCTGCCGGCAACGCGCCGATCGCCAGCCACGACCCGACCGCGCACGCCGAAGTGCGTGTGCTGCGCGCGGCCGGCCAGCTACGCGGCAGCTACCGCCTCGGCGGTACGACGCTCTACGTGACGCTCGAGCCGTGCGTGATGTGCGCCGCCGCCATGGTGCACGCGCGCGTGCGCCGGCTGGTGTTCGGGGCCTGGGATGCGCGCGCCGGCGCTGCCGGCAGCGTCACCAACGTATTCGCCCTGCCGCACCTCAATCATCGCGTCGACGTGTTCGGCGGCGTGTTGATGGACGATTGCGCGCGGCTGCTGCAGCAGTTCTTCGCGCAGCGCCGCGACTGAGGGCGCTTCAGGCCCCGGGCGTCGCGGCGCGCGTGGCTGCGGGCGGTGCGGCCGGTGGCGGCGCGTGCCCGGCGGGGGCCGGGGGCTGCGCGGCGGGCGCCGGCGCGGTTGCGGCCGCGGCGGCTGCCGCGGCCGCCGCCGGGCCGCTCTCCCCGGGCTGCCATTCGAGCAGTGTGAGAAAGCGCTGGATGCGATCGACGAACTGCACCGGCTCCCAGCCGCGCGCGTAGCCGCGTCGCGCGCGGCTGGACCAGCGCTCCTGGGCGAGCAGCGGCAGGCGCTCGCGCACCTCGCTCCAGGAATCCGGGTTCTTGCCGAGCGCCTGCGTGATGATGCGCGCATCCTCGAGATGCCCGAAGCCGACGTTGTAGGCGGCCACGGTCAGCCAGGTGCGGTCCGGCTCGGCGATGCGCTCGGGGATCATCTCGCGCACCTGCGCAAGGTATCGTGCGCCGGCGAAGATGTTCTGCTCGGGGTTGCCTCGGTCGCGGATGCCCATGGCCTGGGCGGTGTCCGCGGTGAGCATCATCACGCCGAACGCACCATCGCCCGACTGCGCGTGCGGATCCCACTTCGACTCCTGATAGCCGATCGCCGCCAGCAGGCGCCAGTCGAGGCCCGACTGGGTGGCGGCTGCCTCGAACCACGAGCGATACAGCGGCAGGCGGTCGGCGACGTGCGTCTGGAATTCGCGCGACTCCTCGTAGGCGAAGCGCCGCGTGTCGCCGGAGGACTCCTGCAGCAACTGCGCCAGGCGCCCGGAGGCGCCGAGGTCGCGGAAGAAGGCGTCGACGCTCGCCAGCAGCTCCGGGGCGTTGCGGCGCACGAGCCACTGTACCGGGCGCTCCTCGGTGAGCGCGAAGCCGACGAGCACGTTGGGGTAGAGGTGATGGGCGAAGGAGAATTCGCGCGCGTCGGTGATCGCGTACTGCGCTTCACCCGAGTCGACGTCCTCCACCGGATCCGCCGAGCTCGGCGCCGTCTCTACCCACTGCAGCGCCGGGGCGACGGTGCTCTTCAGACGCTGCAGGATGCGCTCCTGCACACTGCCGGCGCGCACCGCGATGCGCGCGGATTCGAGCTGCAGCGTGTCGCGCGGGCGCACGCCGCTGCGCGCATAGACCACGAGCTGCGGGATGCGCGCGTAGGGGGCGGCGGCGGCGGCGACGCGGCTCCACTCGGTGGTGTTGGTGAGCGAGGCGGCGGCGATGTCCGCGCGTCCCGCGGCGAGCTCGGCCTGCATGGCGCGCTCGTCGGCGACCGTGTACATGCTGAGCCTTACGCGCAGCCGCGCGGCATACGCGCCCGCCAGCTCGTACTCGAGCCCTTCGGTGGCCTGCGCGCCGAGGTAGTAGCAGGTCGGCAGGTTGAGCGTGACCACGCGCAGCTCGCCGCGTGCGCGGATCTCCTCGAGTGCCGACGGCCCGACGTGGCCGCAGGCGGCGCTCACGGCCAGCAGGCCGAGCGCCATGACGCGGGTGCATGCGCGCACGAAGCTCCTCTCACCGCACGGCTTTCCGCTAGAATACCCGCCCCAAAAAACGAGGCTCACGACTGGAGAGGTACCGAAGCGGTCATAACGGCGCCGACTCGAAATCGGATGGTCGGGTAATTCCGGCACGTGGGTTCGAATCCCACCCTCTCCGCCACCTCACGTCATCGCGCCGCCATGCTCCGCGTCAGGTCCCGCCGGGCAGCGCGTCGCACTATAGCTGCAGTGTCGCGCCGCGCGTCAAGCGCGCCCCCGCCGGTGCACGCCGCGGCTTGCGCATACCGGCGCCGCGCGCGCCTGCGCGCTCCGGCTCAAGCTGCTGGCTTCTTCAATGCCTCGCGGTAAGCGGCGGCGAACGCTTCGACGAAGGTGTGCGGCAGATGATCTGCCGGCATCTCGATGAGATTGCGGTAAAAGGTGGTGAACAGCTCCCAGTACTGCGCCTTGTCGGCGGAGCGCGCCTTGCCACGCCGCGCGGCGCGCTCGAAGCGTGCTTCGAGCTCGGCCGGGTCGAGGCGGTCGAGGAACTCGACGAACGCGGCGCGCGTCGCCTGCGCGGTGGCGGTCTCGTGCTGCTTGCCTTCGCCGATCGTCTCGCGCAGCCACTGTACCGAGTCGAGCCGTCGCCCCTCGTGCTGCACGAACAGCGCCACCACCAGGTCCTCGACCCGGGAGTCGGCGAGCGAGGGCCGCGGGTCGTCGTGCTCCGGCGGCGGCAGCTCGATGCGGTAGCGGTTGCGGGTCTCGCCGCGGGTGCGCTCGAGCTCCTTGAACCCTACCAGCGCTTCGCGGAACAGCCGACCCGCGAGGTGCAGCAGACGCGTCTGTGCATCCGCCGGCAGCTGTTCGGACTCGATGCCGGCACCGCGGCAGAAGGCATCGAGCCCGGTGTGGATATCCTCGAGCGCGAGCGCGCCGCCGTTCTTCGGCTCGCGCGCCACCACCTCCGCCAGCCGCGCGAGCGACTGCGCGGGGGAGGGTGGCGCGGTGTCCTCGGACGATTGCGCGAGCGCCTGTACCCGTCCGGAGGTCACCGTCTGGCCGTAGGCATTCACCGGCAGCACCGGATCCAGGTCGATCACCGGCACCAGCAATTCCTCGACGTTGAGCCGCGCGCCGATGTCGCGCTCGGTCGCGCGGCCGAGCGTGTGCAGCGCGTGGATGCTGGTGGGGACCGCGGCGGCCGCGGCGTCCCCCTCGCGCTCCGCCTGCTCGAGCGCGGCCACGATATGGTAGTCGCCCATGCGCAGCACGTCGCCGTTGGTGAGGCGATAGCCGCTCGAGCCGCGCTTGGCGAGCGGCTCCATGTCGTCGTTGACGTATACGCCGTTGGTGCTGACGTCCTGCAGATAGAACTGACCGTCGCGGAACAGCACGCGCGCGTGATGCGCCGACACGTAGCGCAGCGGATCGGGCAACACCCAGTCGTTGTCGGCGGAGCGGCCGATGGTGCCGCCCTCCACCGAGAAGAGCGCGCTGCTGCGCTCGGCAAGCGAACGCCGCTGGTCACTGACGATTCGCAGCCTGAGCATGGTTCCCCGACTCAAAGGAGTCATCCGTTGCGGTGTAGGTACGCCTGCAGCCCCAGTTTCGCGCGGACGCGGCAGCTTCCCCGGCGCGCCCGGACATATAATGTCGGCGTCAAAGTAGCAGCGACCCCCGGCCCCGCCATGGCAACCAGTCACATTTTCCGCATTATGTTCGTGAATCAGGGCAAGATTTACGAGGTCTACGCCCGCAAGGTGAGCCACGGCGAGTTATTCGGCTTCATCGAGGTCGAGGAGTTGCTGTTCGGCGAGCGCTCCTCGGTGGTGCTCGATCCCGGCGAGGAGCGCATCAAGGGCGAGTTCTCCGGCGTCAAGCGCACCTTCCTGCCCATGCACTCGATTCTGCGCATCGACGAAGTGCGCAAGCACGGCCCGGCGAAGATCACCGTGTTGGAGAGCGGCACCAACGTGGCGCAGTTCCCCATGCCGATCTACTCGACGCCGCCGGGCGAGAAGAAGTGACCGCCGCGCAGTCCATGCTGCAGCTCGCAGGTCCCGTCGCACTCTCCGCGTTCCGCATCACCAAACTCCTCGAGCGTCTCCGCGCGCGCGACCCCGCGGTCGAGGGCGTCGAGGCGTGCTACGTGCACTTCGTCGACCTGGCGCGCACCCTCGGGCCGCCCGAGCGGCAGGTGCTGGAGGAGCTGCTCACCTACGGGCCGCGGCAGCCGGCGGCGGCCGGCGGCGCGGGCGAGTGCGTGCTGGTGGTGCCGCGGCTCGGTACGATCTCGCCCTGGTCGAGCAAGGCGAGCGAGATCGCTCAGGCCTGCGGACTCGGCGCCGTGCGCCGCATCGAGCGCGGCATCGCCTACCGCCTGCGCGCGCGCCAGGCGCTCGGCCCGGCGCGGCTGCTGCAGCTCGCCGCGCTGCTGCACGACCGCATGACCGAGGAGGTGCTGCTCGATGACGCCGCGGCCGCGCGGCTGTTCGAGCACCACGCACCGCGCCCGTTCACCTGCGTCTCGCTGGCCGCGGGCCGCAGTGCGCTGGAGGCGGCCGACCGCGAGCTCGGCCTGGCGCTGTCGGTGGAGGAGATGGACTACCTGCTCGCGAGCTTCGCCCGCCTCGGACGCGACCCGAGCGACGTCGAGCTGATGATGTTCGCGCAGGCCAACTCCGAGCACTGCCGCCACAAGATCTTCAACGCGCGCTGGATCATCGACGGCGAGGCGCAGCCGGAGTCGTTGTTTGACATGATCCGCTACACCCACGAGCGCCACCCCGCCGGAGTGCTGTCGGCCTACCGGGATAACGCCGCGGTGCTCGCGGGTGCAGACGGCGCGCGCTGGTTCCCCGCTCCCGGCAGCGGCGTCTACCGCGCCAGCCACGAGCCGATCGACATCCTCATCAAGGTGGAGACCCACAATCACCCCACCGCGATCTCGCCGTTCCCGGGAGCGGCGACCGGCTCGGGCGGGGAGATCCGCGACGAGGGGGCGACCGGCCGCGGCGGCAAGCCCAAGGCGGGGCTGACCGGCTTCTGCGTGTCGCACCTGCGCATTCCCGGCTACGAGCAGCCGTGGGAGCGCGCGTTCGGCGCACCGGCGCGCATCGCCTCGGCGCTCGACATCATGATCGAAGGACCGATCGGGGCGGCCTCGTTCAACAACGAATTCGGCCGGCCGGCGGTGTGCGGCTACTTCCGCACCTTCGAGCAGCACGCGCCCGGGGATCCACCGCAGCGCCGGCGCGGCTATCACAAGCCGATCATGCTCGCCGGGGGCGTGGGCAACGTGCGGCGCATGCACGTGGATAAGGCACCGATCCCGGTCGGCGCGCCACTCGTGGTGCTCGGCGGCCCGGCCATGCTCATCGGCCTCGGCGGCGGCGCCGCCTCCTCGCTCGGCAGCGGCAGCTCGAGCGCGGACCTTGATTTCGCCTCCGTACAGCGCGGCAATCCCGAGATGCAGCGCCGCGCCCAGGAAGTGATCGACCGCTGCTGGGCGCTCGGCGCAGACAACCCCATCGCGCTCATTCACGACGTCGGAGCGGGCGGGCTGTCCAATGCCGTGCCCGAGGCCGTGGCGCACGACGGGCGCGGCGCGCACCTCGATCTGCGCGCTATCCCGAGCGCCGAGCCGGGACTCTCGCCGCTCGAGTTGTGGTGCAACGAGGCGCAGGAGCGCTACGTGCTGGTCATCGCGCCCGCAGCGCTGTCGCAGTTCGCGGCGATCGCCGCCCGCGAGCGCTGCCCGTACGCGGTGATCGGCACGATCGATGCGAGCGGACGGCTCAAGGTGCGCGACCCGCTGTTCGGCAGCGACCCGGTCGACATGCCGCTCGAGGTGCTGCTCGGCAAGCCGCCGCGTTTGACGCGCACGGTGGCGAGCGCCGCCAGCGCGCCGCGGCGGTTCGACACCGGCGCGCTCGTCCTGCGCGAGGCCGCGTACCGCGTGCTGCGCCTGCCGGCGGTGGCCGACAAGACTTTTCTCATCAGCATCGGCGATCGCACCGTCGGCGGTCTCATCAGCCGCGATCAGCTGGTGGGACCGTGGCAGGTGCCGGTGAGCGACGTGGCGGTGACGCTCGCCGACTACCAGGGTTGCGCGGGAGAAGCGTTCGCCATCGGCGAGCGCAGCCCGGTGGCGCTGCTCGATGCGCCCGCCTCCGGGCGCCTCGCGGTCGCGGAGGCGATCACCAACGTGCTGGCGGCGGACATCGCGGCGCTGTCGCAGATCCGCCTGTCGGCCAACTGGATGGCGGCGTGCGGCGAGCGCGGCGAAGACGCAGCGCTGTACGCGACGGTGCGTGCGGTGGCGAAGGAGCTGTGCCCGCAGCTGGGCATCGCCATACCGGTCGGCAAGGACTCGCTGTCGATGCGGACCGACTGGCGCGAGGCGGACGGCGCGCACAAGAGCGTCATCGCGCCAGTCTCGCTGGTGGTGTCGGCGTTCGCGCCGGTCACGGATGCCGGCCGCACGCTAACTCCGGCGCTGCAGCTGTACGAGGGCGCAAGCTCGCTGTGGCTCGTCGACCTGGCCGGGGGCCGTAGCCGCCTGGGCGGCTCGGCGCTCGCGCAGGTGTACGGCGAGCTGGGCGAGGAGCCCGCCGATCTCGACGAGCCGGGCCGCCTGCTGCAGCTCGCCGCGGCGCTCGCGGAGCTGCGCGCCGCGGGGCTGCTGCGCGCCTACCATGACCGCTCCGACGGCGGCCTGTTCGTCACACTGGTGGAGATGGCGTTCGCCGGGCACTGCGGCCTCGAGGTCGCGCTGCCGGCCGGAAGCGCGCCGCTCGCGCGGCTGTTCGCCGAGGAACCCGGGGTGGTGGTGCAGGTCCTGGCCGCCGACGAGCCAGCGTTCACCCAGGTACTGGCGCGCCACGGGCTGCTCGAGCACGCGGTGCGTCTGGGCATGCCGCAGCGCGAGCTGCGCGTGCGGCTGCGCAGCGGCGAGCTGCAGCTCGACGAGTCGTGGGCCGACCTGCGCCGCGCCTGGTCGGAGACCTCGTGGCGGCTGCGGCGGCTGCGCGATGATCCGCAATGCGCCGACGAGGAATTCGCGGCGCACACCGACGAGCGCGCCGGCGGGCTGACCGTCGAGCTCAGCTTCGATCCGCACGAGGACGTCGCCGCGCCGTACGTCGCCAGCAGCGGCCGTCCGGCGGTGGCGATCCTGCGCGAGCAGGGCGTCAACAGCCACATGGAGACGGCGGCGGCCTTCGCGCAGGCCGGCTTCACCGCGCACGACGTGCACATGAGCGACCTGCTCAGCGGCCGGCGCACGCTCGCTGAGTTTACGGGCCTGGTGGCCTGCGGCGGCTTCTCCTACGGCGACGTGCTCGGGGCCGGGGAGGGCTGGGCGAAGTCCATCCTGTTCAACGGCGCGCTGCGCGAGCAGTTCGCGCGCTTCTTCGCACGGGCCGACAGCTTCGCGCTCGGCATCTGCAACGGCTGCCAGATGTTCGCCGCGCTCAAGAGCCTGATACCCGGAAGCGAGGCGTGGCCGCGCTTCGTGCAGAACCGCAGCGAGCAGTTCGAGGCGCGCTTCTCACTGGTGGAAGTGCAGCGCTGCGACTCGGTGCTGCTCGCGGGCATGGCCGGCTCGCTGCTGCCGGTCGCGGTGTCGCACGGGGAAGGGCGCGCCGAGTTCGCCTCGGCGGAAGATCGCGCCGTCTGCCGCGCCAGCGGCCTGGTCGGGCTGCGCTACGTGAATCCCGACCGCAGCCCCGCCACGCGCTACCCGGCCAATCCGAGCGGCACGCCCGAGGGCGTGGCGGCGCTCACCAACCGCGACGGACGCGTCACCATCATCATGCCGCACCCGGAGCGCTCGTTCCGTTCGCTGCAGAACTCCTGGCGACCGGCGGACGCCGGCGCCTACAGCGGCTGGATGCGGCTGTTCCGCAACGCGCGGCGCTTCGTCGGCTAGGGTTCAGCTCGCCGACACGAACGGCGCGACCTGGCTGCCGGTCTCGTCGAGGAAGAAGCGCCGCACCATGATCGCCTGCTGCAGCTTGCCCTTGCGCACGTACGCTTCGTAGAGCAGATCCTTCGCCACCTCGAGCAGGATGCCCCCCTCGTAGCCGTCGAGCAGCGGCAGCGGGGTTTGCGCCTCAGGATCCGAGCCGAACAGCACGGTCCTAAGCTTGGCGAAGAGCTCCGGCGCGATGCCCGCCAGCTCGCGCACCTCGTTCAGCTCGTCGAACAGCCGCAGCTTGCCGGCCTCGCCGAGGTCGGCAAACATCGCGTGCGCGGTGCGCCGGCACATCGACGCGAAGGCGTTGAACGCACCCTGCGCGAAACAGCTGAGCGCCTCGCGGAACAGCAGCTCCACGTCCTCGGGGATGTAGGCGAAGCTGAATTTCTCGCGTGCCCGCTCGATCTCGGTGAACTGCGGTGACAGCTCGATGCGCGCCGCGCCGTACACGCGTACCGTGAAACGCAGGAAGATCGGCATGTGGCAGGCATCGCACAGGTACACCAGGCCCACCTGCCGGGGACGGTAGAGCTGCAGGTCCTCGAAGCGCGGCACTGCGCTCGGGGTGATGTGCGCCACCGCCTGGCAGTGTGGACAGGTCACCACCAGATTCTTCGCCAGGTCGTGATGCAGTTGGCTGCTTGCGTCGATGTACAGCGACATGTCCGCGGCTCATGTTGTTGTGTGTGCCGCCTTCGAGCACCCATGTTAACCGAAGCGCGCCGCGGGCGCGTCCGCGGCTTGCGCATCCCGGGAGCCGGCGCGCGCGCTGCGCGTTATGTCACACGGTACGCGAGCCTGCCTCCGGCAGGCAGGCTCGCGCGAGCTGCCATCTCATCGGGCGAACAGCTCCTTCATTCCTCCGGCGATCAGCACCGAGACGTCGACCAGCACGCGCGGCAGCGCGATGCCGCCGCGCGCGGCCAGATAGCGTGCTTCCCAGGTCGGATCGAACTTCGCCTTGTAGCGTCGCAGCCCGTCGAAGTTATAGAAGTGCTCCCCGTGATGGAAGATGAAGTTGCCGACGCGGTGCCATGCTGGCGCGAGCGGATGCGTTTCCAGCCCTGCGAGCGGCGCCATGCCGAGATTGAACCAGCGGTAGCCCTCGCGTCGTCCCCACAGCATCAGCTCGAGGAACAGGTAGTCCATGGCAGCGCGCGGCGCATCCGGGCCGAACCGCATGAGGTCCACCGACAGCTCGGCGCGCGTCGCGGTGGTCCACAGATTGGCAAAGGCCGCGGGCACGCCGTCGGCGCGCACCAGCGCGAGCGGGAACTGCCGCAGGTAATTCGCCGAGAACGCGCCGACCGAGAAGCGCTTCTCGCCGGTTGACTTGGCGGTGAGCCAGGCGTCGGAGATGCGTTGCAGGGCCGGCAGCAGCCGCGCGACGCCCTCCGGCGGGATCACCTCGAAGCTGGCCCCGTCGCGCTGCGCGCGCCGGTGCGACTGCCGCAGGTCGGCGCGCGCGGCTCCCTCGAGCGAGAAGTCGGCGAGCGGCACGCGGGCCTCCTCGCCGATCTTCAGTGCCGCGAGCCCGAGGTCGACGTACAGCCCGAGCCGCTCGCCGGCGACCTGGTAGAACACCGTCTGCGCGCCGTGCTGGTCGGACATCTCGCGTAGCCGCCACACCAGCTCCTCGGCGCCGCCCTGCGAGCCCACCGGGTCGCCGAGCGCGATCCAGCTGTGGCGCGCGACCTGGTACATGACGAAGGCGTCGCCGGCGTCGCTGAACAGCAGGCGCTTGTCGCCGGTCAGCGCGGCGTTGGCGAGCGTCAGGTCGGCGGCGGCGATCAGCGGGCGCACCCGCGCCAGCTCCGCGACACCTGCGACCGCGGGCTCCGGACGCGCCGGGCGCAGCATGTTCAGCAACACGTAGGCGGCGCCGAGCACCACCACCGCCAGCGAGGCGCGCAGCGCGCGCGGTGCGTTGCCATCGAGCGCGAACGTCCACCACAGCTCGTGGCGGTAGGCGACGTGACGCGAGGACACGACGCCGATCCACAGCGCCATCGCGATCACGCCGACAATGCTCGCCAGCCAGGCCGGGGTGAAACGCTCCGAGAGGATGGCGGTCGGGCGGTAGAAGGCGCGGCGCCCGAGCACCAGCACCCCGAGCACCAGCAGCAGCAGGCTCGCCTCCTCGAAGTCCAGCCCCTTGAGCAGTGAGGCGAACACGCCCGCCACCAGCAGCCACACGCAGATGTGGTAGGCGGCGCGCACCCGGCGGAACAGCGCGCGCGCCAGCACCAGCAGGCCGAGGCCGACGATGCTGCCGGCGAGATGCGAAATCTCCAGCACCGCGAGCGGCAGAAACTGGTCGAGGAACGCCAGCCGCTCGTCGATCGCCGGAGTCGCACCCGAGAACAGCAGCAGCGCACCGGCGAGGAACGTGAGCGAGCCGGCGATCTGCGGCACCACCGGCGCGATGTACTGCGTGGCGAGCTCGTGGGCGCGCGCCAGCGCCGCGCGTTGCGCGCCCAGCTCCTTCGAGGCGAACAGCAGCGTCGCGCACACCAGCGGCACCAGGTAGTACACCGCGCGGTAGGCGAGCAGCGAGCCGAGCAGCGCATCAGTGGGCACGCCGGGCAGGGTGAGCAGGATGACCGCCTCGAACACCCCGACGCCGCCGGGCACGTGACTCACGATGCCGACGATCACCGCCGCGGCGTACACGCCCAGGAAGGGGATGAAGCCGATGTGCGCCGCCGGCGGCAGCAGCGACCACAGCACCGCCGAGGACAGCGACAGGTCCATCACCGACAGCGCGAGCTGCGCCAGGCCGATGCGCGTACCCGGCGCACGCAGCGCCCAGCCGCGGATCTCGAGGGTGGCGCGTGCCAGGCACGCCCACAGCGCGTAGGCGGCGACCGTCGCGAGCAGCAGCGTTCCGACCAGGATCGACCAGTTGTGATGCAGCCGCAGCACGCTCGCGGCGTGTCCCGGGGCGAGGAACAGCGACACGCCCGACACGGTCGCCAGCCCGATGCCGAGCGACAGGCTGCAGAACGCGGTGATGGTGGCGACATCGATGGCGGTGACGCCGGCGGTGGCGTACAGGCGGAAGCGGATGGCGGCGCCGGTGAAGGCAGCGAAGCCGAGCGTGTGGCCGAAGGAGTAGGCGATGAACGAGGTGAACAGGATGCGCGTGTAGGGGATGGCGCGCCGGAGGTAGGCGAGGGCCAGTACCTCATAGGTCGTGAGCAGCCAGTAGCTGGCGGCGGTGAACCCGAGGGCGGCGAGCACCTGGCGGCGCGGGATGGCGTGCAGGTGCGCAAACACGCTGCGGACGTGCAGGTGCGCGAGCTGGTGATGCAGCACCAGCACCACGCCGGCGAACACCAGCAGCGCTCCGAGCGGACCCACCCAGCGCCAGAACGTCGGCTGCTCGCCGGCGGAGGGCTCTTGCGCGCTCATCGGACCGGACAAGAGAGTGCTCAGCGGGTCAGGGGCTTGTAGCGGATGCGATGCGGCTGGGCAGCGTCCTCGCCCTTGCGCCGCTTGAAGTCCGCGACGTACTCCTGGTAGTTGCCCTCGAACCACACGAGCTGCGAGTCGCCCTCGAAGGCGAGGATGTGTGTGGCGATGCGGTCGAGGAACCAGCGATCGTGCGAGATCACCACGGCGCAGCCGGGAAAGCTCAGCAGCGCCTCTTCCAGCGCGCGCAGCGTCTCGACGTCCAGATCGTTGGTGGGCTCATCGAGCAGCAGCACGTTGCCGCCGGCGCGCAGCACCTTGGCGAGGTGCACGCGGTTGCGCTCGCCGCCGGAGAGCTCGCCGATCAGCTGCTGCTGCTGCGCGCCCTTGAAATTGAAGCGGCCGACGTAGCCGCGCGAGGGGGTCTCGTAGCTGCCGACCTTGATCATGTCGAGGCCGCCGGAGATCTCCTGCCACACGCTCTTCTTGTCATCGAGCGTCTGGCGCGACTGGTCGACGTACGCCAGGCGCACCGTGGGGCCGATGCGGATCTCACCGGCATCGGCCGCTTCGGTGCCGGTGAGCATGCGGAACAACGTGGTCTTGCCCGCACCGTTCGGGCCGATGATGCCGACGATGCCGCCGCGCGGCATCTTGAAGCTGAGATTATCGATCAGCAGCCGCTCGCCGTAACCCTTGCGCAGCCCGGCGACTTCGATCACCAGCTCGCCGAGACGCTCGCCGGGGGGGATGTAGATCTCGTTGGTTTCGTTGCGCTCCTGGAATTCGCGCGAGGCGAGCTCCTCGTAGCGCTGCAGGCGCGCCTTGCTCTTCGCCTGGCGGGCCTGCGGGTTCTGCCGCACCCATTCGAGCTCGTGCGCGAGCGTGCGGCGCAGCGCCTCGCGCTCGCGCTCCTCGAGCGCCAGGCGCTGCTCCTTCTGTTCCAGCCACGAGGAATAGTTGCCGTGCCAGGGGATGCCGTGGCCGCGATCGAGCTCGAGGATCCACTGCGCCACGTTGTCGAGAAAATATCGATCGTGCGTCACCGCGATCACCGTGCTCGGGTATTCCTCGAGATAGCGCTCGAGCCAGGCGATCGACTCGGCATCGAGATGATTGGTCGGCTCATCGAGCAGCAGCATGTCCGGGGCCGACAGCAGCAGCCGGCACAGTGCCACGCGGCGCTTCTCGCCGCCGGACAGCGTGGCGATGCCGGTCTCCCACGGCGGCAGCCGCAGCGCATCGGCGGCGATATCGAGCTTGCGCTCGAGCTCCCAGCCGCCCGCCGCGTCGATCGCGTCCTGCAGCTGCGCCTGGCGCGCGAGCAGCGTGTTCATCTGCTCATCGTCCATCGGCGCGGCGAAGCGCTCGCTGATCTGGTTGAATTCCTCGAGCTGCCGGAACGTCTCCCCCACGCCCTCCATGACCGTGCTGCGCACGTCGCGCGCCGGGTCCAGTTGCGGCTCCTGCGGCAAGAAGCCGATGCGGATGCCGGGCTGGGGACGAGCCTCGCCGTCGAAGTCCGGGTCGATGCCGGCCATGATCCGCAGCAGCGAGGACTTGCCCGACCCGTTCAGGCCGAGCACGCCGATCTTGGCGCCGGGAAAAAACGACAGGCTGATGTCGCGCAGGATGACTCGCTTGGGCGGCACCACCTTGGCGACGCGATTCATCGTGTAGATGTATTGCGCCATGTGTGGATTATCGTCGAGGGCGTGGCCGATGGCGATGGCGCGCGGCGCACGCACCGTGCGGCGCGCGCCACTGTGTTAACCTCGCGGCCTTAGCGGGCGTCCGCCCGGCGAGGAGCGTACCACCCCCATGAGCGTCGGCGTGATCGTGAGCGAACGCCTCGCGCTCTACGGCTTCGGCGACGGCCATCCGTTCGGGCCCGATCGGCTCGCCGCCTTCGTGCGCGAGTTCACCGCCCGCGGGCTCGCCACGCGCGTGACCACGCTCGAGCCGCGCACCGCCAGCGACGAGGAGCTGCGCTCCTTCCACAGCGCCGCTTACCTCGAGTTCGTCCGCGAACGCTCGATGAGCGGCACCGGGCTGTTGGATGCCGGCGATACCCCCGCCTTCCGTGGCGTCTACGAGGCGGCCGCCGGAGTGGTGGGCGCGACCCTCACCGCCATGGAGGCGATCATGCGCGGCGAGTGCCGGCGTGCCTTCGTGCCGATCGCCGGACTGCACCACGCGGCGCGCAGCCGTGCCGCCGGCTTCTGCGTATTCAACGACTGCGGCGTGGCGATCGAGCAGTTGAAGCGCGCGGGCCTGAAGCACGTCGCCTATGTCGACATCGATGCGCATCACGGCGACGGCGTGTTCTACGCCTTCGAGGACGATGCGGCGGTGGTGTTCGCCGATCTGCACGAGGACGGGCGCTACCTCTACCCCGGCACCGGTGCGGCCGATGAGATCGGCCGCGGCGCCGCGGCCGGCACCAAGCTCAACGTGCCGCTGCCGCCGGGGTCCGACCCGGAGGTGTTCGCGGCCGTCTGGCCGCGCGTGCTCGCGCACCTGGAGCGCTTTGCGCCGGAATTCATCATCCTGCAGTGCGGCGCCGACAGTCTCGAGGGCGACCCCATCACGCACCTGCGCTTCACGCCCGAAGTGCACGGACGCGCGGCGCGCGAGCTCGGCGTGCTCGCCGACCGCCTGGGCCACGGCCGCGTACTGGCGCTCGGCGGCGGCGGCTACAACCGCACCAATCTGGCCAATGCCTGGTCGGCGGTGGTGGAGAACCTGCTCTAACGGGGCAGCGGGACGCGCGATTTCCCGGGGACCCCGGTACAATTCGCGCCCCGCTGCGCTAACTTCCAGCCACAGGCGCCGTGCATGTTCCGCACCTCCATGACTATCGAAGGCTTCGATCCCGAGCTGGCGCGCGCGATTGCCGGCGAGCGCCGCCGTCAGGAGGAGCACGTCGAGCTGATTGCCTCGGAGAACTACGCCTCACCAAGGGTGCTCGAGGCGCAGGGCTCGGTGCTCACCAACAAGTACGCCGAAGGATATCCGGGCAAGCGCTACTACGGCGGCTGCGAGTACGTGGACGTCGTCGAGCAGCTCGCCATCGACCGCGCCAAGCGGCTGTTCGGCGCCGACTTCGCCAACGTGCAGCCGCACTCGGGCTCGCAGGCGAACGCCGCCGCTTACCTGGCGCTGGTGCAGCCGGGCGATCCGATCCTCGGCATGAGCCTCGACCACGGCGGTCACCTGACGCACGGGGCAAAGGTCAACTTCTCCGGCAAGTTCTTCCGTGCCACGCAGTACGGCATCCGTCCCGACACCGGCGAGATCGATTATGCGCAGGTGCAGCGCCTCGCCGAGGAGCACCGGCCGAAGCTGATCATCGCCGGCTTCTCCGCCTACTCGCGCGTCATCGATTGGGCGCGTTTTGCCGAGATCGCACGCGGCGTGGGCGCGTACTTCGTGGTCGACATGGCGCACGTGGCGGGACTGGTGGCCGCGGGCATCTATCCCAATCCGGTGCCGCACGCTGACCTCGTCACCACCACCACGCACAAGACGCTGCGCGGGCCGCGTGGCGGCCTGATCCTGGCGCGCGCCAACGAGGACATCGCCAGGAAGGTCAACTCGCTGGTGTTTCCTGGCACCCAGGGCGGACCGCTGATGCACGTCATCGCCGCCAAGGCGGTGGCGCTGCTCGAAGCGCTGCAGCCGGAGTTCCGCGACTACCAGCGCCAGGTGCTGGCGAATGCGCGTGCCATGGCCACGCGCCTCAGCCAGCGCGGCTACCAGATCGTTTCCGGCGGCACCGACAATCACCTGTTCCTCATGAGCCTCGCCGACCGCAACATCACCGGCAAGGACGCCGATGCCGCCCTCGGCAAGGCCAACATCACGGTGAACAAGAACGCCGTGCCCAACGACCCGCGGCCACCGATGATCACCAGCGGCCTGCGCATCGGTACGCCGGCTTCGACCACGCGCGGCTTCCGCGAGGCGCAAGTCGAGCAGGTGGCGGATTTCATCGCCGAGGTGCTCGACGCGGAGGGTGCCGCGGGCGTCGTCGAGCGCGTGCGGCCCCAGGTGCTCGAGCTGTGCCGCCGCTTCCCGGTCTACGGACCCTAGCCTAAGGCGAGGCACGCGCGGCGCATGCACTGCCCGTTCTGCGGCCACGAGGAGACCAAGGTGAACGACTCGCGCCTGGCGGGCGAGGGACGCCAGATCCGCCGCCGGCGCGAGTGCCTCAAGTGCGGCGAGCGCTTCACGACCTTCGAGACCGCAGAGCTGCTGATGCCGCTGGTGGTCAAGGGCGACCGCGGCCGCGAGCCCTTCGACGAGCGCAAACTGCGCACCGGCATGGAGAAGGCCCTGGAGAAGCGCCCGGTCGCGCGCGAGCAGATCGACGAAGCCCTCAGCCGCATCGTCCACAAGGTGCGCAGTCTCGGCGATCGCGAGGTCTCGGCGCGCGCCATCGGCGAGCTGGTGATGGAGGAGCTGCGCCACCTCGACGAGGTGGCGTACGTGCGCTTCGCCTCCGTGTACCGTCAGTTCGAGGACGTCGAGGCGTTCCACGAGGAAATCCAGCGTCTGCGCGATGCACGCAACCAGCCGCGCGGCGCGACGCACCTGGCGCACCCGGCGCGCAAGCGCGCCGCGGCGCGCGCCGCGAGCCGCGATCAGCTGCCGCTGTTGCCCGCGGACCCCGCGGCCAACGACGCGGAGCCGGACGAGGGCGGCAAGCCATGAGCGGCGCGGCGGGCGCGCGCTGATGTTTTCCGACTTCGACCGCTTCGCCATGCAGCGCGCACTGACGCTCGCGGCGCGCGGCCTGGAAACGACCGATCCGAATCCGCGCGTCGGCTGCGTGATCGCGCAGCGCGGCCGCATCGTGGGCGAGGGCTGGCACGAGCGTGCCGGCGAGGCGCACGCCGAGGTTGCGGCGCTCGCTGCCGCGGGCACGCAGGCACGCGGCGCGGACCTCTACGTGACGCTCGAGCCGTGCAGCCACCACGGCCGCACGCCGCCGTGCGTCGAGGCTCTCGCCGCCGCGCAGGTGGCGCGCGTCGTCTACGCCATGGGCGATCCCAACCCGCAGGTTGACGGGCGCGGTGCGGCGGCGCTGCGGGCCGCGGGCATCGGCGTCGAGGAGGGATTGCTCGCTGCGGAGGCCGCCGAGCTCAACGCCGGCTTCATCAAGCGCATGCGCCACGGGCGCCCGCTGGTGCGCGTCAAGCTCGCCATGAGTCTCGACGGGCGCACCGCGCTCGCCAGCGGCGAGAGCCGCTGGATCACCGGTGAGGCGGCACGGACCGACGTGCAGCACTGGCGGGCGCGCAGCTCCGCGGTGCTCACCGGGGTCGGTACGGTGCTCGCCGATGATCCGCGCCTCGACGTGCGCCTGCCGGATGAGACCCCCGGACGCGCGCGGCGTCAGCCGCTGCGCATCGTTCTCGATACGCGGCTGCGCACCCCGCCGGCCTCACGGCTGCTGCAGGCCGGTGGCGGCGAGGTGCTGATCCTGACCGGCGTCACGTCCGCCGATGATCCGCGTGCCGCGGCGCTGGCGGCCCAGGGCGCCCGGCTGGAGTCGCTGCCGACCGACGCCGGGCGGCTGGCGCTGCCGGCGGTTCTGGATCGCCTGGCTGAGCTCGAGCTCAACGAGGTGCTGGTGGAGGCCGGCGCGACGCTCGCCGGGGAGCTGCTGCTTCAGGGGCTCATCGATGAACTGCTGCTGTACGTCGGCCCGCGGCTGCTCGGGCCGGAGGCGCGCTCGCTGGTGACGCTGCCGGACCCGGGTGCGCTCGAGCGGGCGCCGACCCTGGCATTCTTCGAGATGCAGCAGCTGGGCGAGGATCTGCGGCTGCGGTTGCGGCCGCGGCAGGCGTGAGCGCGGCCCGAGGAGCCTCAAGCGGTGTTCAGCGGCATAGTTCAGGACGTCGGCAGCGTGCAGTCGTGCGAGCAGCGCGGCGGCGATGTGCGGCTGGTGATTGCCGTGCAGCGCCTCGACCTGGCGCGCATCCGCGCCGGCGACAGCATCTGCGTACAGGGCTGCTGCCTGACCGCGACCGAGGTGCAGCGCGGCGCATTTGCCGCCGACGTGTCGCGCGAGACGCTGTCGCTCACCACGCTCGGTGAGCTCACCGTGGGTGCGGCGGTGAACCTCGAGCCGGCGCTGCGCGCCGGCGAACCGCTCGGCGGGCACCTGCTATCGGGGCACATCGACGGCGTCGCCCGGGTCAGCGCCGTGAGCGATGACGCCCGCTCCCGGCGCGCGACCATCGAGGTGCCCGCCACGCTTGCCCGCTACCTGGCGCCGAAGGGCTCGGTGGCCGTCGACGGAGTGAGTCTCACCGTCAACACCGTGGCCGGCGCGAGCTTCGGCGTGAACCTCATCCCGCACACGCTCGCCAACAGCACGCTCGGCGCGCTCAGCAGCGGCGCGCGGGTCAACCTCGAGGTGGATCAGCTGGCGCGCTACGTGGAGCGCCTGCTGCACGGCGGCGGCGCTGCCTTCGGGGGCACGGCGACGGATCAGTAGTGGAAGCGATAGCGCAGCTCGGCGTAGATCTCGCGCGCATCGTTCCAGTGGAAACCGTCGAACGTCAGGCTGTTGTCGATGAGCAGATGACGGTTGGCGACGTTGAGTACCGTCACTGACGCCACGCACTCGCGGCTGAAATTCCTGCCGAGGCTCACGTCGAGGCTCGCATGGCTCGGCAGGTGGCTCGGGGGCGCAGCGCCGTTGGAGAAGCCCGAGCCGTAATAGAGGTTCATTGCGGCGAACGACTGCCAGGGAAGATCGGCGTCGAACCCGGCGTTCAGCGTGTTGCGCTGGTCGTGATCGAGTGCGTAGTAGCCCGTCGGCGGCGCAAAATTCGTCAGCCCGCCGGTAATCGTCCCGGTGCCGTCGGCGGTCTGGTTGGACCAGGCGAGGTGCAAGCGCTCACCGCTCCAGAAGCGCGGCGAGCGAACGCTGAGCTCGGTGGCGGAAATCAGCGCCCCGCTGATCGTGATCGGCAGGAAGACATCGGAGCTGCCGATCGGATTGTGATCGAAGAAATTCTGCGCGCGGGTGCGGAAATGATCGACATCGATGCTCCAGCCGCGCAGCGGGACCGTCACGCCGAACTGCCACTCGTTGTCGCGCTCGCCGTGCAGCGGCAGGAAGGCGAGATCGTTGGCCTGCGCGAACTCGAGCAGCGGACCGCCGATGGTCTCGAGCGGCGGCGCCTGGTAGTACTCGCCCCAGAAGCCTCGTAACACCCAATCCAGGCCCGGGAGCCGTACCGTGGCACCGAGCCGCGGATCGGTGGCGTTCTCGACGATCAGCCCGTCGAAATGCGTCTGCCGCACGCCAGCCGACAGGCTCAGCCAGGGGGTCGCCTTCCAGGTGTCCTGCAGATAGGCGGCCTCCAGGTTGCCGTGCGGCCTGAATGTCTGCTGCACCGTCGGGAAGCTGCCGTCGTTGAAGAGCACGTGGAAGAACTGGTCATCGGCCTGACCGAAGCCGAGCACGCCGGCCTCCAGCTGATGGCTGCCGAGGCTCATGCGCACGGCTTCCTGGGCGCCGTAGTAGCTGGAGGAGTGCTGATAGGTCGTGCTGATCGGGAAATCCTCCCGGTCGCCGTCGTAGTCGGCGCGGTTGTAGTGATAGAAGAGCGAGCTGGTCAGCACCAGCTGGCTGCTGAAGGTGTGCACCCACGAGAGAATCGTGAACGCGTCGGCTTCGCGCTGCACGTCGTCGGCCGCCGGTCCGGGCGTATTGGGAATCTGGTAGTCGTCGCGCCGCGCGGCGGCGACGAGCCGCAGCTGATCTGCCGGCGCTGCGTTATAGATGAGCGTGGTGAAGGCGCCGTAGCCGTACTGCGCATCGTGCAGGACCGATTCCACCGGGGTCATCAGCCCGAGATCGCTGCGATTGCCGTTGACGCTGCCGTAGTAGGCGAAGTTATCGGTGTGATCGCCGACGCTCAGCTCGTCATTGGTCTGGCCGAAATTGCCGCCGCTCGCCACCAGCTCGCCCTCGCGGTCGCGCTCGAAGCCGGTGCGCGGCACGACGTTGAACACCCCGTAGGTGCGATCACCCTCGTCGGCCGGGTAGCTGCCGCCCTGCGCCTCCAGGTAGTCGATGTTCTTCGGATCGATCTGCGGCCCTAAGTTGCTGGCGATGTTGGTATTGGGGATCTCCACCCCGTCGATGTTCCAGCTGGTCTGGTGGCCGCCGCGCACGTGCAGCTGGTCGTGAACGAAGTAGGCCCCCGGCACGAAGTCGGTGATCATCGCCAGACTGTTGGTGAGATCGGCCCCCGGCGTGCGGGCGATGTCCCGGCGGTCGACGAGCGTGGTGGGCGTGAACGAATCGGCAGTGGCCGTCGCCGCCGCGGCGCTCACTGTCACCGTTTCCTCGGGCGCGCCGGGCTGCAGCTGCACGTGCGTCGAGGGCGCGGCGCCCGACACCACCGTCAGCGGCAGCGCCAGCGTCGCGAAGCCGCTGCGCCCTATGCTCAGCAGGTAATCGCCGACCGGCACCGCGGGGAAGGCGAACTCGCCGCTGGCATCACTCGTCGCGCGCTGTGACCGGGCGGAAGTGCGCGACCTGAGCTCCACGGTGGCGCCGGCGATCGGCCGATGTTGGGCATCGTGCACCACGCCGTGAACGCTGCCGACGTCGGCGGCCAGGGCCGCGGCGGGTGCGAGCAGCGCGGTCGCGATCACGGCGGCGAGCCGGCGCGGCCAACGGCGGACGCGCGGCGCGCAGCTGCAAGGTTCGGCCACTGAAGTTTCCTCCCCAAGCGGACCAGCCTCGCGGCGCGCGCCGTGCAGACGCGCGCTGACGAGGACGAGGGCGGACAGCAGGTGCGGCGCAATGCGCCGCTCAGAGGGCGGTGGGAGGTCCGCGGGCCTGCGGCAGATGAGTCAGCTGGACGACGGGCGTTACGCGCTCGCGCCGCTCGACGGGCGGCTGCGGCGCGAGCCACAGGACGGCGAGGTTTGCGAGCTGCGGCGCGGGACCGCCGGCACTGGCGCCGCCGAATACGCAGTGATCGGCGTGCGCGTGATTGCCGTGCGACTGGTGAGCGGCGTGCCCGAGCAGCTGCGCGGGGAAGCCGTCGGGGCAGATCTCGAGTGTGAGCGGCGCCGCGTGTGCGGGCATGAAACCCGGCGGGATGAGCGCCCGCACGGCAAACGCCGCCAGCATGAGACCGGCGAGCAGCCGGCGCCTACGCATCGCTGACAGGCGGAATGGCATGGTGCGCCCGAGTCTCCCTGTGCCGCGTACACTAATACTACACGGCTGCCGCCGCGGCCTGCGCAGGCGCGAGCGGGCAGCGCGGTCGGCTATACTGCGCTGCCGTATCAGGCGAGCCGTCATGTCAAAAATCCTGCCGATTGGCGCCAAGGCGGCCGCTGCCGCGGAGGGCACACCGCTCAGCTCCATGACCGAGATCCTCGGCGAGCTGCGCGCCGGGCGGATGGTCGTCGTCATGGACGACGAGGATCGCGAGAACGAGGGCGATCTCATCATGGCCGCCGAATGCGCCACGCCGGAGAGCGTGGCGTTCATGATCCGGCACACCAGCGGCATCATCTGCGTGCCGATGGACGAGGAGCGCCTGGCGCGGCTCGATCTGCCGCAGATGGTGCCGGTCAACAACGAGTCGCAGCGCACCGCCTTCACCGTGTCGGTGGACCTGCGCGCCGGCACCACCACCGGCGTCTCATCGATCGATCGCGCCGCGACCATCCGCGCCCTGGCGAGCCCGGACGCCGCCCCGGCGGATTTCGCGCGTCCCGGCCACATCTTCCCGCTGCGCTCGCGCCGCGGCGGCGTGCTGGTGCGTGCCGGGCATACCGAGGCGGCGGTCGACCTGTGCCGGCTGGCGGGACTGGCGCCAGTGGGGGTGCTGTGCGAGGTCATGAACGATGACGGCAGCATGGCGCGCCGCCCGCAGCTGCAGGAGTTCGCACGCCGGCACGCCCTGAAGATCGGCACGATCGCGGACCTCATCCGTCATCGCCTGCGCACCGAGCGCACCGTGGTGCGCATCGGCGAGCACAGCGTGCAGACCGAGTTCGGCGAATTGCGGCTGTACGCCTACCGCGACGAGGTGAGCCTCGAGGTACACCTGGCGCTCGCGCACGGCAACCTCGACGGCGCGGCGACGCCGGTGGTGCGCGTGCACCTCGCGGACACGCTGCGCGACCTGCTCGGCGTGCAGGGCGCGGGGCGCGCCTGGACACTGCGCGCGGCCGTGCAGCGGATCGTCGAAGCGGGCAACGGCGTGGTGGTGGTGCTGCGCCAGCAGGACAGCGCGCGCGAGCTCGCCGAGGCGATGCGCGGCCTGGCGGCGAGCCCGGCGACGCCGGCCGCCGAAACTTGCGCGGCGCAGGGCGCGGTGCTGCGCACCTTCGGCGTCGGCGCGCAGATTCTCAAGGATCTTGGCGTGCGGCGCATGCGCGTGCTGTCGGCGCCGAAGCAGATGCACGGCATTTCCGCCTTCGGCCTGGAGGTCGAAGGCTACGTCGGGGAAGAGGGGTGAGCGCGCCGCGCGTCATCGCGGGCGAGCCGAACGCGCAGGGACGCAAGGTGGCGATCGTGGCGGCGCGCTTCAACGATTTCATCGTCGCGAGCCTTCTCAAGGGAGCGCAGGCCGCCTGGCTCGCGCGCGGCGGTGAGGCGGGCGAGCTGACGGTGGTGCGCGTGCCCGGCGCCTTCGAGCTGCCGGTGGCCGTGCGCCGCCTCGCCGGCAGCGGCCGCTTCGATGCGCTGGTGGCGCTCGGTTGCGTGATCCGCGGCGAGACGCCGCATTTCGAGTACGTCGCCGGCGAATGCGCCCGCGGCCTGCAGCGCGCGGCGCTCGACAGCGGCGTGCCGGTGGCGTTCGGCGTGCTCACCGTCGAGACGGTGGAGCAGGCGCTCGAGCGCGCCGCCCCGGGCGCCGGCAACAAGGGCGGCGCGGCCATGGACAGCGCGCTCGAGATGGCCGCGCTCATGGCGCGGCTTTAGGGCGTAGCGCAGCGATGAAGCCTTCGGCCGCGCGCGGGCACAGCGGCACGCGCAGCGTGGCGCGCAAGCTGGCGCTGCAGGCGCTGTACCGCTGGCAGCTCAACGCCGCTCCGTGGCAGGACCTGGTGCAGGAATTCGCCGCGGCCGAGGACATGCCGCGCGCCGACGCCGGGTACTTCCGCGCCCTGGTGGAGGGTGTGTGGCGCTCGCACGCGCAGCTCGAGGCGCACCTCGCCGCGTTTGCCGACCGCGCGCCGGCGCTGCTCGATCCGATCGAGCACGCGGTACTGCTCATCGGTCTGTACGAGCTCACGGCCTGCGCGGACGTACCCTATCGCGTCGCCATCAACGAGGCGGTGGCGCTCGCGCGCCGCTTCGGCGCCACCGACGGCTACAAGTTCGTCAATGCGGTGCTCGACCGCGCAGCGCGCGAGCTGCGACCGGCCGAGCACTAGCGCCGCGGGAGAGCGCATGGCGCTGAGTGAATTCGCCCTGATCGAGCGCTACTTCAGCGCCTGCGGCGCGCGCCGCAGCGACGTGATCCTCGGCATCGGCGACGATGCGGCGCTGCTGGCGCCGCCGCCGGGCAGCGAGCTGGTGGCCGCCACCGACACGCTGGTCGCCGGGGTGCATTTTCCGCCCGATTCGCCGCCTGCCTCGATCGGGCACCGCGCACTCGCGGTGAACCTGAGCGATCTCGCGGCGATGGGCGCGCGCCCCGCCTGGGCGCTGCTCGCCCTCACCACGCCGCAGGCGGACGAGGCGTGGCTCGCGGAGTTCGCCGCCGGCTTTGCCGCGCTGGCGCGCGGTCACGAGGTGGCGCTGGTCGGCGGGGATACCACGCGCGGCCCGCTGTGCATCACGGTGCAGCTGCTCGGTCATGTGCCGGCCGGCAGCGCGCTGCGGCGCGCCGGCGGACGTCCCGGGGATGCGTTGTTCGTCTCAGGGACACCCGGGGATGCCGCCGCGGGGCTGGCGCTCGAGCAGGCACACCTGAGCGCACCGCCCGCGGCAGCCGCTTACCTGCGCGCGCGCTTCCTGCGGCCCGAGCCGCGCGTAGCGCTCGGCGAGCGGCTGCGCAGCCATGCGAGCGCGTGCATCGACGTGTCGGACGGGCTGCTCGGGGATGCCGCGAAGCTTGCCGCGGCGAGCGGCACGGGGGTCGAGCTCGACTACCAGCAGCTGCCGCTGTCCGCGTCGTTGCTGGCGACGGTCGGCGACCCGCGCGCCCGCGAGCTCGCGCTCGGCGGCGGGGACGATTACGAGCTGTGCTTTGCGGTGCCCGCGCAGGCGGTCGCGCGGCTCACCAGCGAGCTGCCGCCCGAGCACTGGCGCTACGCGCGCATCGGCACGCTCACCGCGAGCAGCGGCGCGCGGGTATTACGCGAAGGTACTGTGATGGAGTTCTCGCATTCGGGTTATCAGCATTTCGGCTGACGCGCGCGCGTGCGGCGCGCGTGGCGCAAGGCGCGGCACAGTCCCGCTCGCGGCCGGGCGCGTGAGGGTTGCATCACAGTCGTCGCGCAGCACGGCGTCTTATCCTGACGAGCCGTTCGCAACCGCGCCGCGCCATGTCACTACCGGCTTCAAAATCGATGCCTCCCGCCCGGCCCGGCGCCAGCATGCCGGACAAGATCGGCAAGTACGTGGTCATTCGCGAGGTCGGCCGCGGCAGCACCGGTGTGGTGTACCTGTCGCACGACGCGTACTACGGGCGCGACGTGGCCATCAAGGTCTACAACATGGACACCGGCGGGGACGAGGAGCGGGCGCGCATCGCGCGCAAGATGTTCCTTTCCGAGGCGCACCTGGTGGGCATGCTGCAGCACCCGCACATCCTGCCGATCTACGACGCCGGCGAGGAGAACGGCCACTGCTACATCGTCACCGAGCACGTGCACGGCGCACGTACGCTCGCCGCCTACTGCCGCCCGGACAACCTGCTGCGCATCGACGACACCGTCGAAATCATGTTCAAGTGCGCCAAGGCGCTGCACTACGCGCACTCGCGCGGCGTGATCCATCGCGACGTCAAGCCCTCGAACATCATGCTCACGCAGGACAGCGACGTGCGCATCATCGACTTCGGCATCGCGCTGGTGTCCGACTCGGACATCTCGCGCATCGAGGGCATCGCCGGCAGCCCCTCGTACATGTCCCCGGAGCAGGTGCAGAGCCTGGAGCTCACCAACCGCTCTGACCTGTATTCGCTCGGTGCGGTGATGTACGAGCTGCTCACCGGGGCGCGCCCGTTCCGCGCCGGCAACCTGCAGAAGCTGCTGCACCAGATCGTGTACGCGACGGCGCCGCCGATCCACACGCTGCGCAAGGACGTGCCCGAGGAGCTCGAGAACGTCGTGGCGCTGGCGCTGCAGAAGGATCCGGACAAGCGCTGCAAGAGCGGCCTCGATTTCGCCGCTGAGCTCACGCGCGTGCACCAGCGCCTGCGCGAGGCCAACGCCCGCATCGACCGCCAGGAGCAGTTCGGCGTGCTGCGCCGGCTCAAGTTCTTCCACGAGTTCTCGCACGCCGAGATCTGGGAAGTCCTGCGCGCCAGCAGCTGGCAGGACTACGCCGCGAGCGAGGAGATCGTCAAGGAAGGCGAGATGGACGATCGCTTCTACATCCTGGTGAGCGGCGGCTGCGTGGTCGAGCGCCACGGCAAGAGCATCGGTGCGCTCGGCACCGGCGACTGCTTCGGCGAGGCGAGTTACGTGCCGGGCGCCAAGCGCACCGCCACCATCCGCGCCGGCGGCGCGGTGACGGTGCTGAAGGTGAGCTCGACGCTGCTCGAGCAGGTCTCCGCCTCGTGCCAGCTGCGCTTCAACCGCGTGTTCCTTTCCGCGCTGATCGCGCGCCTGCAGAGCGCCGAGCGCGCCCGCAGCGCTTAGCGCGCCCGCAACACTTCCTCAGGAGCCGCCCGCGGCGGCGACCCTTGCGCGGCGGCGGTGGCGCCTCCTACTCTCTCGCCCCGTGCACCTGCTGCTCATCGAGGACGATACCGAGGCGGCGCGCTTCCTGGTCAAGGGCCTGCGCGAGAGCGGCTACAGCGTCGATCATGCCGCCGACGGCCGCGAGGGACTGTTCCGTGCCACCGAGGGGCAGTTCGACCTGATCGTCACCGACCGCATGCTGCCGCACCTCGACGGGCTGGCCATTATCGAGCTGCTGCGGGCCAAGGGGGTCGGCACGCCGGTGCTGGTGCTGTCGGCGCTCGGCGCGGTCGACGACCGCGTGCGCGGACTCAAGGCGGGCGGCGACGACTATCTCACCAAGCCGTTCGCCTTCGCCGAGCTGCTGGCGCGTATCGAGGCGCTGCTGCGCCGCCGCCCGCAGGCGGTGGATACCACGCGGCTGAAGCTCGAGGACCTCGAGTTCGATCTGCTGGCGCGGCGCGTGACGCGCGGCGGCCGCGCGCTGGAGCTGACCGCGCGCGAGCTGAAGCTGCTCGAGTTCCTGATGCGGCGAGCCGGGCAGGTGGTGACGCGCACCATGCTGCTCGAGGGCGTCTGGGACCTGCATTTCGACCCGCAGAGCAACCTGATCGACGTGCACATCAGCCGGCTGCGCCAGGCGATCGATCGCGGCAGCGACCATCCGCTGATCCATACGGTGCGCGGCTCGGGTTACGTGCTGCGCAGGGATTCCTGAGGATCCGTGCGGCTCGACCTGTTCAACACCACCGCCTTCCGCATGTCGGTGGGCTACACGCTGCTGGTGATGCTGGCGGTCGGCGTGACGCTCGGCAGCGCCTACCTGCTCACCGAGAGCCTGATCACCGACGAGGTCGACCTGATCATCGACACCGAGCTGCGCAGTCTCGAGGAGAAGTTCGCGCGCAGCGGCCTGCCCGGCGTCACCGACGAGATCAACCTTCGCATCGATAGCTGGGGCCGCATCGGCGCAGTCTACATGCTGGCCGATGCCAACTTCGAGCGCATTTCCGGCAACGTCACCCACTGGCCCTTCGACGGCATGCCCACCGAAGCGCGCCCGGAGTTCGAGATCGCCACCATCGAGCCGGGGCGGCGCGCCGTGCACCCGGTGCGCGCCGCGGTACGCACGCTGCCGGGCGGCGAGCTGCTGCTGGTCGGCACCGACATCTCGCAGGGGCGGCGCTTCGCCGAGAAGTTCCGCTTCGCGACGCTCGCCGGTATCGGGCTGTCGACGCTGGCGGCGGCGCTGGCCGGGTTCTGGTTCAGCTACCGTCTGGCGCGCCGCGTCGGCGAGGTGACGCGCACCTGCCAGCGCATCATGGCCGGTGAGCCGGGGCGACGCCTGCCGTTCGCCGGCGCCAACGATGAGTTCGATGCGCTGGCCGTGTCGGTCAACCGCGTGCTCGATCGCCTCGAGGAACAAACCGGCACGCTGCGCGCGACCTTCGACAGCACCGCGCACGACCTGCGTGCGCCGCTGCACCGGCTGCGCACGCGCATGGACGCACTGCTGCTGCGCTCACCGCCGCTCGAACCCGCAGTTCACGAGTCGGTCGAGGCGGCCATGCGCGAGGTGGACCATCTGCAGCGCACGCTCGGCACGCTGCTGCAGATCGCGCTCGCCGAGTCGGGGGTGCCGCTGGCAGCGGCCGCGGCCGTGGATGTCGGCGAGCTCGCCGCGGAGCTGGTCGAGCTGTTCGAGCCGGTGGCCGCCGCGCGCGGCCTCAGCCTCGAATGCGCGCCAACAGGTGCGGCCGTGGTGCAGGGCAACCGGCAGCTGCTCGCGCAGCTGATCACCAACCTGATCGAGAACGGCCTGAAGTACGTGCCCGCAGGCGGTCGCATCAGCGTCGCGGTGCAGCCGCGGGGCGAGTGCGTGCGGCTCACGGTGAGCGACGACGGTCCGGGCATCGACGCCGCCGACCGGGCGCGCGCACCGCAGCCGTTCGTGCGCTTCGGGACCGGGGGCAGTGCGGAGGGCAGCGGGCTGGGCCTGTCGCTGGTGGCGGCGATCGCGCGGCTGCACCGCGGGCGGCTCGAGCTGCAGGCCAACGACCCGGGGCTGCGCGTGCTGGTCGATCTGCCGGTGTGACGCAGCAGCGCGGCACGCGCGCCCGCGCCGCCTCAGGAGCTCTTGCCCGCCCTGCAGTCCTTGACGAACGCGGCGCGCGCCGCACCGCTGAGCTGCCGGGCGTCAGCCTGCTTGTTGCAGACCTTGACAGTGGGATGCCTGACCGGGGTGGCCGACGGTGCCGCGGGCGGATCGGCGGCGCGGGCGCTGCTGCAGGTGAGGACCACGCACGCGGCCAGCGCGCTCAGGATCTTCATGCCCGCTCTCCTTGAAGCTGACTTTAGGAGGAGCGAAGTTAGAAGGCGGCGCCTCACGCCGCAATGAAGGCGGCATTAAGAAATGTTCATGCGCGGCGCTGCGGATGCGCCGCGCGCCGGCGCACGCCTCAGCCGTCCTTGTCGCGCTCGATGCGAGCGTAGGCCGAGTGATTGTGGATGGACTCGAAGTTCTCCGACTCGACCACGTAGGCGGCCACGCGCGGGTCGTCGTTCAGCCGCGTGGCGACGTCGCGCACCATGTCCTCGACGAACTTGGGGTTGTCGTAGGCGCGCTCGGTCACGTACTTCTCGTCCGGGCGCTTGAGAATGCCGTACAGCTCGCAGGAGGCCTCGCTCTCGGCGATCTCGATCAGCTCCTCGATCCACATGTGGGCGCGCAGCCGCGCGCTGATGGTGATGTGTGAGCGCTGATTGTGGGCGCCGTAGGCGGAGATCCTCTTCGAGCAGGGGCACAGGCTGGTGACCGGGACGGCGACGCGCACCCACAGCTCGGTGTGGCCGCGATTGTGCTCGCCGATGAGCGTCGCACGGTAGTCCATCAGGCTTTCCACCCCGGAAACCGGCGCTTGCTTCGTGATGAAGAACGGGAAACTCATCTCAATGTGGCCGGTATCGGCCTCCAGCCGCGTGGTCATGGTGCGCAGCATGCCGCGGAACGACTCGACCGATATCTCGCGCTCGGCGTGCAGGATCTCGACGAAGCGCGACATGTGCGTGCCCTTGAAGTTGTGCGGCAGGCCGACATACATGTTGAAGGTCGCGATGGTGTGCTGCTCGCCGGCGGAGCGGTCCTTCACCCGCACCGGATGGCTGATCTCCTTGATGCCCACGCGGTTGATGGGCAGCTGGCGGGTATCGGCGCGCGCCTGCACGTCCTCCACGGCGGCGACAGTGGCGCGCGCGATCTTGGCAAAGCCGGCCGGGGGATTCATGTTGGGCAGCCTACAGGAAACATGTCGCGAGCCTGGATGGCAACATTCTGACGCGGCGCGCGCCGGCGCGGAATACCCCGGATTGCATAGATGAATCTGTCACGCCCGGGCGCGGTACGCGCCGCGCAGGCCGCCGCCGCGCGCCTTACGCCCCGCCGGCCGAGCGTTTGCGTTCCGGGGCCTGCAGCGCCCACCAGCGCTCGACGCTGGCGGCGAGGCCGGCACTGTCGAGACCGGCGGCCGCGAGGCAGCTGTCGCGCGAGCCATGCTCGATGAAGCGATCGGGGATGCCGAGCTGCAGCAGCGGCAGCTGCAGGCCTTCCGCGCTCAGCAGCTCCCCGACGGCCGAGCCCGCGCCACCCTGGGTGGCATTCTCCTCGATGGTGATCAGCGCGCGATGGCGCGCCGCCACCGCTACCACCAGCTCCTCATCGAGCGGTTTGACGAAGCGCATGTTGACGAGCGTCGCATCGAGCGCTTCGGCGATCTGCGCCGCGGACGCCACCAGCGCGCCGAACGCGAGCAGCGCCAGCCCGCTCTTGCCCTCGCGCCGCAGCTGCGCCTTGCCGAGCGGCAGCGCGACCATGTCGGCGGACACCGCCACGCCCGGACCGGTGCCGCGCGGGTAGCGCACGATGGCGGGGCCGCCAAGAGTGCTGGCGGTATAGAGCATCTGGCGGCATTCGTTCTCGTCCGCCGGCGCCATGACCACGGTGTTGGGAATGCAGCGCAGGTACGACAGGTCGTAGCTGCCCTGGTGGGTGGCGCCGTCGCTGCCGACCAGGCCGGCGCGGTCCACCGCGAACACCACCGGCAGGTTCTGCAGCGCGACATCGTGAATGAGCTGGTCATAGGCGCGCTGTAGGAAAGTCGAATAGATCGCCACCACGGGCTTGAGGCCCTCGGTGGCGAGCCCGGCGGCGAAGCTCACAGCGTGCTGCTCGGCGATGGCGACGTCGAAATAACGCTCGGGGAAGCGTTGCGAGAACTCGACCAGCCCCGAGCCCTCGCGCATCGCCGGCGTGATGCCGATGATGCGCGGGTCGCGCTCCGCCATATCGCACAGCCACTGGCCGAAGATCTGCGAGTAGCTCGGGCCGCCGCTCTTTTCCTTGTAAATGGTGCCGCTCGCCGGATCGAAGGGCCCCGGTCCGTGCCACTTGATGGGATCGGCCTCGGCGGGCGCATAGCCCTTGCCCTTGCGGGTCACGACGTGCAGCAGCTGCGGCCCACGCAGCTTGCGCACGTTGCGCAGCGTGCTCACCAGCGCCTTCACGTCGTGACCGTCCATCGGCCCGATGTAGTTGAAGCCCATCTCCTCGAACAGCGTACCGGGCAGCACCATGCCCTTGAGGTGCTCTTCCGAGCGGCGTGCCAGCTCCCACACCGTCGGCATCGGCCGCAGCACTTTCTTGCCGCCCTCGCGCAGGTGCGCGTAGACGCGCCCCGAGAGCGCGCGGGCGAACTGGTTCGACAGTGCGCCGACGTTCTCGGAAATTGACATGTCGTTGTCGTTGAGGATCACCAGCAGGTTCGCCGGCAGCGAGCCGGCATGGTTGAGCGCCTCGAAGGCCATGCCGGCGGTCATCGCGCCGTCGCCGATGATCGCCACCACGCTGCGCTCCTCGCCGGCACGCGCCGCCGCCACCGCCATGCCGAGCGCGGCGGAGATCGAGGTGCTCGAGTGGCCGACTCCGAAGGTGTCGTACTCGCTCTCGGCGCGGGTGGGGAAGGGCGCCAGCCCGCCGGCCTGCTTGATGGTGTGCAGCCGCTCGCGCCGCCCGGTGAGCACCTTGTGCGGGTAGGCCTGGTGACCGACATCCCACACCAGCCGATCGCGCGGGGTGTCGTAGACGTAATGCAGCGCGATGGTCAGCTCCACCGTGCCGAGGCCCGCCGCGAAATGCCCGCCGCGGGTGCTGACGGTCTGGATCAGGAACTCGCGCAGCTCGTGCGCCAGGGCCGGAAGTTTCCCGGCTGGCAGGCGACGCAGGTCCGCGGGGGTGTCGATCGCGGCGAGCAGCGGGTACTTGTCGAGCGCGGCGCTCATCGTTGCGCAGTTTACACGGGCGCCCCCGGTGGGACCGAAAAGCACGCCGGCGGGCGTGACGGTGCGAAGCTGGCGGTGCGGTGCGCCTCGCTTCGCGCGGCGCTGCGCTCACTCCTCGTCCGTGTCTGCCGCGGCCGGCTCGTCGCTCGTCGGCTCGAAGGGCTGCAGCTCCGGCTGGCCGCTGCGCTTGAGAAGAATCTCGACTTTCTGCTGCGCCGTCTGCAGGCAGGCCTGGCAGTGCCGGGTGAGCACCACGCCGCGCTCGAACGTGCGCAGCGCCTCCTCGAGGGGCAGATCGCCGTGCTCGAGCCGCTCGACGAGCGCTTCCAGCTCAGCGAGCGCCTGCTCGAAATCCTGTGGTTGGTCGGACACGTGGAGTCTTAAGGTTCCGATGAGCGCGCGGATCGCGCACCGTGCTGCGCGCGCGAACGTTACACAGCGCCTCGGCCCAGGGTCAACGCGAGGGTTGCACCCGTTGCGCCGGGGGGTATAGAGTTCCGCCCCTGTATTAGACCCAGTCTAAGTGAGGGCGTGATGAATCTTAAAGGCAGCAAGACGGAGAAGAACCTGAAGGACGCGTTCGCCGGGGAGTCCCAGGCGAACCGCCGGTACCTGTATTTCGCGGCCAAGGCCGACGTCGAGGGCCTGAATGATGTGTCCGCCGTGTTTCGCTCGACCGCGGAGGGCGAGACCGGCCACGCGCACGGGCATCTGGAGTACCTCGAGGCGGTCGGCGATCCGGCCACCGGTCTGCCGATCGGCGAGACGCGGCTCAATCTCAAGGCCGCCATCGCCGGTGAGACCCACGAGTACACCGACATGTACCCGGGCATGGCCAAGGCGGCGCGCGAGGAGGGCTTCGGCGAGATCGCCGACTGGTTCGAGACGCTGGCGAAGGCCGAACGCTCACACGCCAATCGCTTCCAGAAGGCGCTGGACAACATCTAAGTGGCGCGCGCCCGCGGCGGCTCGGGCCGCGCGAGCGGCGCGGGCCGCAGGCCGCCACCGTGAGCGACACGCCCGCCGCTCCGCCATCACCCGCAGCGAGACGCGAAGGCAGCCTCGAGGCGCCGACGCGTCACCCGCTCGAGTGGCGCAGCGACGCCTTCTACGACCGGCAGGCGCTCGAGAAGGAGCTCGAGCGCGTGTTCGATATCTGTCACGGCTGCCGGCGCTGCTTCAGTCTGTGCAACGCCTTCCCGACGTTGTTCGATGCGGTCGATGCCACCAGCGAGGGGGAAGTCGCCGCGATCGAGCGCAAGGTGTTCTGGGAGGTCGTCGATCACTGCTACCTGTGCGACATGTGCTTCATGACGAAGTGCCCGTACGTGCCGCCGCACCCGTGGAACGTCGACTTCCCGCACCTGATGCTGCGCGCCAAGGCCGTACGCGCCAGGGACGACGGTATCGGCTTCGCGGAGCGGCTGCTCGCGGCCACCGACGTGGTCGGCCGGATCGCCGGTATCCCGGTGGTGAGCGAGGCGGTCAACGCCCTGAACCACTCCGGCACCGCACGCGTGCTGCTCGAGAAGACTCTCGGCATCGACCGCACCGCACCCCTGCCGGAATATCGCAGCCGCCCGGCGCGCCGCGTGCTGGCATCGCTCGGCACCACGCGTGCCCCGGCGCGGCGCGCCGAGCGGCCGGCGCCACAGCCCACCGCCGACACCACCGGTCGCGTCGCGCTGTTCACCACCTGCTATGGCAACCGCAATGAGCCCGAGCTCGATGCCGACCTCGCCGCGGTGTTCGCTCACAACGGCATCGAGGTGGTGCTCCTGCCGCAGGAGCGCTGCTGCGGCATGCCGCGGCTCGAGCTCGGCGATCTGGCCGGCGTGGCGCGGCTGAAGGACTACAACATCCCGCAGCTCGCCGAGGCGGTAGCTGCAGGCTTCGATATCGTGGCGCCGATTCCCTCCTGCGTGCTCATGTTCAAGCAGGAGATACCCCTCATGTACCCCGAGGATGCGCCGGTGGCGCGCGTCGCCGGCCGCATGTTCGATCCGTTCGAGTACCTGATGCTGCGCCATGCGGCCGGGCTGCTGCGCACCGACTTCACCACCTCGCTCGGCAAGGTGAGCTACCACGTGCCCTGCCACCTGCGGGTGCAGAATCTCGGCCTGAAGACGCGCGACCTGCTCAGGCTCGTGCCGGGCACGAGCGTCGATGCGATCGAGCGCTGCTCGGGGCACAACGGAACTTACGGCGTGAAGCAGCGCTTTCGCGCCGCCTCGGTCAGGATCGGCCGCCCGGTGGTGCAACGCGTGCAGGCGGCGCAGTGCGATCACTACAGCAGCGACTGCCCGATGGCCGGCGAGCAGATCGCCAGCGGCCTGCCGGACGGGCGCGCCCCGGAGCACCCGCTGCGGCTGCTGCGCATCGCTTATGGACTCTAGTGTCATGGCGGCGACCAACAAACTGACCCCGGGCGATCTGCTGACGCTCGAGCAGTACGCGCGCGAGCGGCCGGCATTCCGCACGCGCGTGCTGCAGCACAAGGTCGAGCGGCAGCTCGCCGTCGGGCCGAACGCCACCTGGTGCTTCGAGGACCGCCTCACGGTGCAATACCAGGTGCAGGAGATGCTGCGCGTAGAGCGCATCTTCGAGCCGCAGGCCATCGCAGACGAGCTCGGCGCCTACAACCCGCTGATACCCGACGGCAGCAACTGGAAGGTGACGCTGCTGATCGAGTTCACCCAGCCCGAGGAGCGCGCGCGTGCGCTCGCGCTGCTGAAGAACATCGAGAATCGCTGCTGGGTGCAGATCGCCGGCCAGACGCGCGTCTTCGCCATCGCGGACGAGGACATGCAGCGGGCCAACGAGGAGAAGACCTCGGCGGTCCACTTCCTGCGCTTCGAGCTCGCTGCGCCCATGATCGCGAGCCTGCGCAGCGGTGCCGGGCTCGCGCTCGGCATGGATCACCCGCATTACCGCTACGACATCGCCGACGTGCCCTTGCCGGTGCGGCAGGCGTTGCTCACCGACTTCGGCTAGCGTGGCCATCCGCCGCGGGGCAGCGCGCCAACCTCCTCTGCTAAGATCGCGCCGCCCGCGGCCCGCGGCCGCATGCTGCGCACGCGCTGCGCTACCTGGAAACACTGCACGGGATGAGCCAGTCGTACACCGCATCCGACATCGAGGTCCTTTCCGGCCTCGAGCCCGTCCGGCGACGGCCGGGCATGTATACCCACACGCAGCGCCCCAACCACCTCGCGCACGAGGTGGTCGACAACAGCGTCGACGAGGCGATCGCCGGCCACTGCAAGCAGATCGACGTCATCCTGCACAAGGACGGCTCGCTGGAAGTGGAGGACGACGGCCGCGGCATGCCGGTCGACATCCATCCGAAAGAGAAGGTGAGCGGCGCGGAGCTGATCCTCACGCGCCTGCACGCCGGCGGCAAGTTCTCCGACAAGACCTACAAGTTTTCCGGCGGCCTGCACGGCGTCGGCGTCTCGGTGGTGAACGCGCTGTCGAAGCATCTCGAGTGCTGGATCAAGCGCGGCGGCAAGGAATACAACATCGGCTTCAAGGACGGCAAGGTCTCCTCGAAGCTCGAGGAGATCGGCAGCGTCGGCCAGCGCAACACCGGCACGCGCCTGCAGTTCTGGCCGGACCCGAAGTTTTTCGACTCGGACAAGTTCTCGGTCCCGCAATTGAAGCACATGCTGAAGGCCAAGGCGGTGCTGTGCCCGGGGCTGCGCGTCACGTTCAAGAACGCAGCCACGGGCGAGAAGGACGAGTGGTTCTACAGCGGCGACCTGGGCGCCTATCTCGTCGAGGAGCTCGGCAAGCACGAGCGTATCCCGCCGGAGCCCATCGCCAGCACCCGTGAGGGCGACAACGACGCGGTGAACTACGCGCTGTGCTGGGCACCGGATGCCGAGAGCGCCATCGGTGAAAGCTACGTCAACCTGATTCCCACCCCGGAAGGGGGCACGCACGTCAACGGCCTGCGCGCCGGTGTGGCGCAGGCGGTGCGCGAGTTCTGCGAATTCCGCAACCTCGTGCCGCGCGGCATCAAGCTCACCCCGGAGGACGTCTGGGACAAGGCGAACTACGTGCTGTCGGTGAAGATGCAGGAGCCGCAGTTCGCCGGGCAGATGAAGGAGCGCCTGGGCAGTCGCGATGCCGCGGCGCTGGTGGAAGGATTCATACGCGATTCGGTGGCGCTGTGGCTCAACCGTCATCCCGACGCCGGCGAGCGCATCGCGCAGTTTGCGATCGCCAACGCGCAGGAGCGTGCCAAAGCCGCGCAGCGCGTGGTGCGCAAGCGCATGACCGGCGGGCCGGCCTTGCCCGGCAAGCTCGCCGACTGCACCAGCCAGGAGCCGAAGCGCTCGGAGCTGTTCCTGGTGGAGGGCGACTCCGCGGGTGGCTCCGCCAAGCAGGCGCGCGACAAGGACTTCCAGGCCATCATGCCGCTGCGCGGCAAGATCCTGAACACCTGGGAACTGGATCCCGC
>Ga0210393_10000245_pt1 | contig 49812 bp, 43 predicted proteins | sample IncBWC27OmetaG_FD_160068 | JGI IMG/M metagenome (GOLD analysis project Ga0210393, IMG submission 160068) | Forest soil microbial communities from Barre Woods Harvard Forest LTER site, Petersham, Massachusetts, United States - Inc-BW-C-27-O ... | reverse complement strand
CGGTCGTGCGGGCGATGGAAAATTTGAAGATGGCGATGCGGCTGCGGCTGCGTCAGGGGCCGATCAATCCGGAGGCGGCCGCGACCATCGCCGCGGTGCTCGATGAGGCCGCCAAGACCGTCGAGCGCACCTGACGTGATGCGCCTTCACGGCTCGGTGAAATCCGAGCCGTGGCGAAAATTCTTACGCGAAAGCTCTTGAGCGCTAGTCCGTATCGGTCTTCGGCGCGGTATCCTTCGGCGCAGCGTCCTTCTTCGTATTGTCTTTCTTCATGGCGCTCTTGGTCGCGGACTTCTTCGGCTTCGTCGTGTCCGTGGACGCGCCGCGGGTGACCGCCGAGCTCGGCAGATGCGAGGTGTCGTTGTCGGCGTCGCCCTTTCCGAACGGCGGATCTCTCGGGGGAATTTGATTGCCCGCGCTATAGTTATAGCGGCTGCCGGCCGAGTTCGGCTCATGCATCGTGTCGTTGTCCGCATTTCCTTTTCCGAACGCGGGCTCCCGCGGCAGAAGGTTCTGGTTCGTGGCGCCATGCGTGGTCCCGGTCGAGTTCGGCTCGTTCATGGTGTCGTTGTCCGCGTTCCCTTTGCCAAACGGCGGATCCCGCGGCGCGAGGCCCGAAGTTTGCGCGATGGCACTGGCGGCAAACGCGGAAGCAAAGGCGACGGCCAGAACAAATTTCTTCACGATCTTCTCCGTGGTCTTTCGAGGCGCAGGGTCACAAGCCCGGCGTTCCTACCACCATTCAAGGCCGGCGAAGGCGAGAGTTTTGTTACTCTTTATTGCCGCCGCTTCCGATCCGCAGCCGGCTGATGGCCAAAAAAATCCGCCGGCCTTTGGGGCCGGCGGATCGTTAGATGTGGTCAGTTTCGATCAGGGAAACAGGAAGCCGAGGGGACCGTCGAAGTCGAACATGTCGAACAGGTCGGAGATCGCCGGGCTGTTCAACGGAACGTAGGGGTTGTTCGGCAACGCGATCGGGTTCGGCATGTTGTCACGGCTGCGATGCGTGATCGGTTGCAGGCCCCAATTCCGCTCGATGAACTTGATGATCGAGACGTGATCGGCATAGGCATGCGAGATGTGGCCCGGGACCAGATGCGGCGCGACCACGATCAGCGGGATACGGGTGCCGTCGCCGAAGAAGTCGAGCGGCTGCACATAGCCCGAGTCGTAGTAACCGCCGCCTTCATCGAAGGTGATGAAGATCGCGGTGTCCTTGGCGTAGGGCGAGGCTTCGACCTGGTCGACGATCTTCTTCACGAAGCCTTCGAACAGATTGAGCTTGGACGACGACGGGTGACCGTCGACATATCCGCTCGGCTTGACGACCGAGACCGATGGCAACGTGTTGCCTCCGATATCGGCGTACAGCTGCAGCGAGTCCGCGATGTGAGCCTTGACCTGATCCGGGTGCGACATGATCGACGTGTCGTACTGGAACGGATTGCAGATGTTGCAGTACTCGTCGGCGGTCGGTCCGGTCACGCCCCAGTTCAGCTGATAGGGATCGTTGACGTAGTTGTTCCACTGGTCGCCGTAATACTTCCAGGAAACGTTGCTCGCGTTCAGGCTGTCGCCGATGCTCCGCGTGGAAACCGGCGGAATCGTGAACGGCGTGTTGCTCGGATTCCGATCGAGGTCGGCGCGACTGCCGTTACCGAAATAGCCGGGGTTGTAGTTGTTGAGCAGATAGTAGTGGCCGGCCTCGCAGTTCGGGTTGATATGCAGCGACTTCAGATATTCCGTGATCGGCTTGACGCCGGGTTGCGTGGTATCGGCGCAAGCCGAGTAGGAACCGCCGCCGGAAGCCGGGCTGTTTGTGAAGGGCGGCGGGAAGCCGGAGTTGAAGCTGTTGCCGTAGCCGTCCTCGGTGTACCAGTTGTTGGTGCCGAGCGCCGGATTCGGATTTTCGATTTCATTGACGATGCCGGCGTCCGGCGTGCCGGTGAAGACCTGCGTGCCGTTCGGGGGCACGGCCGCGTTGCCGTTGCCGTCGGAGTACCAGATCATGTCGGCGTGGCCGAACATGACGTGGTTGGCGCCGGTGCCGCCGTTGACTGACTGGTGGAAGTTGTCGCTCATCGCGTACTTGTTCGCGAGGCTGGTGAAGTAGGGCACGTCGCCCTTCTGCACGTTGTAGAAGCCAAGCGCGGTGGATCCTTCACCCGTCGACGCATTGGTGAACGGGGTTGGCTGCGTCGCACCGTTGGTGCCGGCGCCGACGGTCACTTCGACCCAGGCAAACAGGTTGGCGTTGCAGCCCGACGGATTGTCGCGGCTGGCGGCCGAGGTGTTGCAGTTCAGCTGCTGCCACATCTGATAGAAGCGATGCACCGGGCTCTGCGCATAGGAGTCATAGGGCATCGTCGTGGCGTTGGTGAGCTGGAAGGGACCGGCCGGCAGCGCATTCACGTTGGTGATGCGCGCGTCCGGCGAACCACCGGTGAGCGTCGGGTCGGTCGACTGATAACCGCCGGTGATCAGGAACTGGTAGTAGTCGGAAGCCAGGCCCGATTCAGTCGCCTGCGCATTGGCGACGGTCGCCGGGAAGATGTAGGAGGTCTTGGTGCCGCCGACGATCGGAGGGGGAAGCTGGTCGTTGGGGAATTTCTGCTGCGGCGGGCTCAGCAGGAACGCATCCGCCGGTCCAGTGTCCGCTGCGGCGGTCTGATGGGCCTTTTCGAAGTTCGGACCAGGAATCGCGTTCTTGTTCTGGTCGAGCTTGATGATGCCCTTGGAGAGCAGGTTGTCGACGGTCTCGCCGTGCCGGCTAGGCACGTAGGTGGCGAACACGTGATCGAAGCTGCGGTTTTCGCCGATGATGACGATGACGTGCTTGATCGGCGTGCGGGCTTCGTTGCCGCCGCCGGGGAAGGGGAAGCCGGGGAGTCCGGGCAAGCCCGGGAAACCCGGAAGTCCGGGGAAGCCGAGCGGATCGGCGAGGACCGGGGTGGCGATGAACTGACCCAGCGCCATGACGCTGAGGGCAAGGCGGCAACCTTGCAGCCAACGTGACTTACGTTTGTCGCGCATTAAAGCTCTCCTTTGTTCGGTTGATTGGAGTTTGGTTGGTTGGATGGTGTCGTCGAAGTCGCAGTCACCCTCGGCACGACCGTGATCTTGCCCATCATGCCGCCGTCCTCATGCTCGAGGACGTGGCAGTGGTAGACGAACGTGCCGACGATGTTGGGATCGCGAAAATCCATGCGCAGCCGCACGCTGGGATAGGCCAGCATCCGGCCGTTGAAGTAGGGGACGTTCACGGTGTCGCGCAGGAAGGGTTCGTTGACTTGAATTCCGGACCACTCGCGCAGTTCGAAGTGGAGCTGGTGGATATGGAAATCGTGCAGCTCCATCGAGCGGTTCTCGATGATCCAGTCTTCGACGTCACCTTGCCTGACGACGATATCCGCGGCGTCCGATTGCGGATCGAATGGCTTTGGCGTCTCGCCGTCGATCGTGAGAAAAAATTTGGTGGGACTATTGGGGTCGCTCGGGTTCTCCTGTTGCTCGGAAAAGAAAAGCTTTCGCACGCGCACCGGCGCGACGTTGCCGACCCACGGCCGCTCGGGCTTCGGCAGCGGCGAGGCAACCGCGGGCAGCACGGCCTGCGGTTCGCTCGCATCGAGCGAAGACGTGATCGCCATCAGCGCGCGGTTGGGATCGTTCTCGCCGGCGGGCCCGGTGTCGACCGCGCGCGTCACCAGCAATGCACTTGATCCGGCCGGCGGTCCCTCGACGATGAATTCGGCGCGCGAGCCCGGCGGCACGCCGATATGCTCGACCCATTGCACCGGCGGCGACGGGCTGCCGTCAAATTGCAGCGGCACGCCATCCAGCGCGACGATGCCGATTTTCTGCGGCGCGCGGCGAACCAGCACCGCCAGGTTGAGATAGGTGATCGCGGAGGCATTCAGCACGCGCCAGAGCTGCTTTTCGCCCGGCTTCATCGTGAGCTTCGCCGGCGGATAGTTCGGATAGGGGACGGGCACGAAATTGACCGAGAGGTCTTTCGACGGCTTGCCGAAGCCGGTGCCGGAATTGATGGCGTCGCCGTCACTGTCGAGCTGGCTCTTGGACATCACCGGCTCGGACTTCGACGGCGCAGCGTCCGGATTGACGAGGTCCTGATCGCGGATCACGATCACGCGCTCGGGCAAGCCTGCGAGGGCGGGATCGGCGCGCTCGATGCCTTCGATGATCAGGGCGCCGGACGCGCCGCCGAGCACCTGCGTCTTGGAGAAGCCGTGCAGATGCGGGTGATACCAGTAGAGGCCGGGGGCGGCGTCGTCGGGGATGCGCAGGCGATATTCGAACGGCGCGTCATCGGGCTGGATCGAGGTTTTCAGCACATCGTCCTGGTGACAGGCCGGCGGCACGGTGAGCCCGTGGAAATGCAGGTTGGTCGACACCGGCGTCATCGCGCCGCTCTCGCAGGGGTTGGCGCTTCTCTTCGCGGTGCAGATCGGCGCGCCGGAAAGCTGCCGGTCGATCGCGGACGTTGTCGCGTTGAGTGTTGCCGTGCCGGGCGCCGCCGTGTCGCGGGTTGCCGTGTCGAGGTCGGTGAGGTCGTTCTTGAAATGAATGACCAGCTGATCGCCCGGCTTCACGCGCAAGGTCGGCGACGGCTTGCCGTCCGGCGTCAGGTAGCAGTAGCGGCTGCTCCCATCCGGCAGCCTTTGATCGCGGATGCGTAAATCAGTCTCGAGGATGCCGTCGTGGCTGCGCAGATCGGCCGGCTGCGGGACAGCGCTTCCGGGCTCGGGCCGGACGCAAACGTCTTCTCGCGCCTGCGGCATACTCGTTTGCGCCAGCAGCGCAGTTGCGCCGAGCCACGCCGCCAAGCCTCCCGCAGAGAGCCCAAGGAGAATCACAAGGGAATTCCTGAGCCAAACCGCAGCGATGACACGAGAAATGGCCGAAAACCGTCGTACCAAGCCGCACCTGCCCATGCGCGAGCGTCCGCTGCGCGGAAACCAGGGATGGCTCCAGCCCGCACGTCACGACCGCGATCACAGAAATTTTTTTATTCAGAGAGGGAATATGTTGTTCGACATTGCGAACCTACCCGCGCGTTGTTGCGGTAATCTGGCAGGTTTCTAACAGCGCTATGACAGTTCTTTGCGACGCTTCGACACAGCATGCGAACGTAACGTGCAAACCTGCTGCCCGATCAACCGGATGGAGGGTCCGGCGACGGGAAGGTGAGCGGGTTTATCGAGAGAGATTTTTTGCCGGTTTGTTTCGGAAGCAGCGATGGCGTCCCGGCATCCACGACTGACAACATGGAATGCGAACCGCCGGCTTCGGCGAGCGCCGGCTGTGAGTCTCTTGCTGCAGCGCGACAACGTCATGGGGTCAGAGGCTTCGCAGCGCCATAGCAAGCTTGCGTCTGATCAGCTTGAACTGTAGCTGAACGTTCATTCATAATTCTTCTGTTGGCGACGATGGCCGCGCTTGATACCTCTATCAAGTGCCTACATCAGGCACTCAAGTGGGGGAGAGCAATTCCATGAAGAACTTTGCATACGTTCTGGCTGCGCTGGTCGCTGTTGCATTCGCAATGCCGTCGATCGCAAGCGCGAAAGAAAAGATGATGAAGCATCACCATGTGCATCATCACATGCACGTGCATCACCATCACCATCATATGGGCAAGAAGATGTAATCAAGAAAATGGCCCCTTCATCGGGGCCATTTTTTTCAAGAGCCGCTTTTCGAGATGCTGCATCGGGAAATCGGGCAGCACGATTTTTTCCGGCGCTGGTCCGTTGCGCCATTACTGCCGATCGGTTTGCGGCCTTCGGTATCGCGGCTCTCTCCAGGGATCGCCGTAGTAGGTCATGTTGCCACTGCTCGCGCCCCACCCAAGATCGGTCTGGTTCGGCAGGTGATAGGTGTCGTTGCCGGGATTACCCTTTCCGAACGGTGGGTCCCTCGGCGAAGGATCATAATAGGTTTGCGCCGTCGCGCCCGTAACAACTGCGGCGGTCAAAGCAGCAGCCAAAAGAAATGTTCTCACAATCGCCTCCGTGATTTTCCGTTGCGCAGGGGGTAAGCAACGCAGGATGTCGAACGTCTTCCAGTCGTCCCACATCCATTTGAGACCTATTCCCAACGCTTCAAGGGGTCTTTGGCGCCTCGATTATCACGAACTTGGGAAGGCCGATGCTCAGAACGGCGAAGCCGTGAAGCCGAGCGGCTGCGTCACGTCGTAGGAGGCCTTGGTGATCGGCGCGGCATAAGTCACGGTGAGGCCGCCGAAGGGCGAGGCCCAGGTGAAGCCGGCGCCGACGGAAGACCGCAGCACATTGGAATTGGCGAGTTGCAGCGACTGGGTAGAGCCCGGAAACGTCGTCGGGCCGTTATAGCGGAATACGCTACCGGCATCGACAAAGGCGATCGCCTTGAGGCCATATTCCGCCGGCACGCCGGGAATGTTGCTCTGCAGTTCGGCCGTCGTCGCCCAATACATGCTGCCGCCGACATTATCCATGGTGGTGCCGGGCGTCAGGTCGCGCGGACCAAAACCATAGGGCGCAAAACCGCGCACCATCGAGGGGCCGCCGAAGAAGTTGTCGATCAGGGGTACCTGGCTGCCGCCCCAGCCGGTGATGTAGCCGCCCTGCGCGCGCGCCAGCGCCACGACGTCGTCGTTGATCGCGTGGTAATATTTGAAGTCTTCCGTGGTGCGCAGGAAGCGCACGTCGCCGCCCAACCCTGCAAGATCCTGGCTCAGTTGCGAAGAGAAGCCGTTGGTCGGCGCTTTCGGATTGTCGACGGTCGAATAGGTCGCGGTGTCACCGACCGCCGACACCCATTGCGGCCCGGTCGCGGCCGCCTGCTGCACCACGATCGAGGGCGGCGCGGCGAGCGAGGCGGGATCGATGGTGAGGTCCTGGCGCGCGATCGAATAGCGCCAATTCACGCCGAGCTGTTCGGAGATCGGGGTGCCGATCAGCATGGTCACGCCGTAATTTTCCGTGCCGTAGGACACATAGGGACTGGCGTCGGTCTGCTTGGCCGAGACGTCGATGCCGGCCGACGCGCGGTTGCCGAAAAATCCGGGATCGGTCGCCGAGACGTCGAAGCCGCGGGCGTACTGGCCGTAGCTAAAGGTGGAGTTGAGCGCGACGCCGGTGCCGCCAACGCTCCTGTCGCCGAGCTTGATTTCGGCGAGCCAGCCGTCGGTGGTCGAATAGCCGCCGGAGATGTTGAAATCGCCGGTGTCTTTTTCCTGCAATTCGACGTCGAGAATGACACGGTCCGGCGCCGAGCCCTGCTTGGTCGTGATCTTGACGGTCTTGAAGTAATCGAGCGCCTTCAACCGCCGTTCGGCGCGGTCGATCAGTCCCTTGTTGAAGGCGTCGCCTTCCGCGATATCGAACTCGCGGCGGATCACGTAACCGCGCGTGCGGGTGTTGCCGTGGATGTCGATGCGCTCGAGATAGGCGCGCTGGCCCTGTTCGATCGCAAAGCTCACGTCGATGCGGCGCGCATTGACATCGCGCCAACTGCGCGGCAGCGCGCGGGCAAAGGGATAGCCGAGCTTGGCGAGTTCGGTCGAAATCTTGTCGGTGCTCTTGTCGAGCGCGGTGCCGTTGAACTGCGCACCCGCCTGCACGTTGAGCATGCGGCGCAGTTTTTCCGTATCGACGCCATCGACATGGCAGTCGATCGTGACGTCGCCGAAATGATAGAGCGGGCCTTCCTCGATCGCAAAAGTCAGTGTGAATCCCTTTGTCGCGGGATCGTATTCGGGTGTGACCGCGCGCACGTTGGCGTCGGCATAACCCTTGGCGCGATAGTAGTTGCGGATCAGCTCGCGGTCGGCGTTGACGACATCGGGATCGTAGACGTCGCCGCCGAGCAGAAAGCTCAGCATATTGGTGGCGGATGTCTTGATGACGGCGGCGAGCTGCCGCTTGCCGAAGGCCGTGTTGCCGGTGAAGTTGATTTGCCGGACCGGCGTCTTGGCGCCTTCGGTCACCTCGAAGATGAGGTCGACGCGGTCGCTGCCGCGATCGATGATCACGGGTTTGACCGTGACGTCGTCGCGCCCGAGATGCTTGTAGGTGTCGACGATGTGGTTGACGTCGGCCTGAACGGTCGCGCGTTGCAGGCTGCCGCGCGGCTTGGATTCGATGGAAGGCGAAAGCTCAGTGTCTTTCACCCGCTTGTTGCCTTCGAAAATGACCTTATCCAGTACCGGCGCCTCGTGCAGGTGCACGATCAGTTTTTCACCGGAGCGATCGATCGATACCTTGTCGAACAGGTTGGTCCCGATCAGCGCCTTCAGCCCGGCATCGCGTGCGGCCTCGTCGAAGCGCCCGTCGGCCGAGGCATGGAAATAGGAGCGCACGGTCGCGACATCGACGCGCTTGTTGCCTTCGACTTCGATCGCGGCGCGGGCTTTTTCCTCGAAATCGCTGGTTTTGGCTTCTTCGGCCCGGGAAGACGCCGCGCCCGATATCACGCCCAGCGCCAAGGCAAATACCAAGCCCGGTACAAAGCCCGGCGCCGTCCACGATCTCACACCACTTGTCACGCCTGACTCGATATTTTGCGCGCCCTTGCCCGGTCTCATCCAATTTTGCGGGGAGGGCGAAACAATGTCTGCGGCGGGGAGAGATGGTGCCTTAAACCTTAACGGCCGCCACAATTTCGACGCGAGCCGCGCCGGACCATCCAGAAAATGTCCTTATGCCGGCCCAAATGTTTTTTAGCCTGTTGCCCAAATGGCGCTCCCGCATCGAAGCTGCGGTGCTTGGGCGCTTGGTGGGAGCATCACATGCGTAGCGTCGCCTTCTTCCTTGCTTTCCTGGTCTTCCTTCAAAGTGCGTCCGCCACCACGTCGCAGGAGATCGATCCGCGCGCCTCGCTCGGCGTGGTGCAGCAGTGGATCTACAACTATCGCGCCAAACCGGATTACGGACACATCCCCGCGGCGGTGCGCGTGCTGTTCCATGCGCAGACCTTCAAGGAGCCGGAGAATGCCGGCATCTATCTCGGCTTCATTGCCGGCGCGATCGCATCGAACCCGGCGAAAGCCGAAGCGCTCGTCAACAGCTTCTTCCCGATACCGGCGGAAGACGAATGGGTGATCATCCGCGCGATCGCGTTTTCAGGCGTGCCGGACTGGCGCAACCTGTTGCGCAAGATCGCGCCCAAAATGCCCGGCCGGCAGGTGATGATCGATGCTTACCTCGCCGGCACCTTGCCGACGCTGACCGACATTCCGCTGGAGGAAAAGCAGCCGGGCATGATGGACAAGATGAAGACGGCGTTTACGACAAATCCGTTTTCGAAGGACAAAGACGGCAAGAAGATAAAGATGCAGCAGACCTTCGCCGGCAATCAGGATCTGCTCGACACGCTGTGGGGCTATTACTTCGCGACCGGCTCGTTCCGTCCCATTCTGCGCATTATAGCAATGTTACCCTGGAGCAAGAGCCGCGACACCATCGACAAGCTCACCGTCGGCAGCATGGCGCGCTATACGCTCGCGAGCTACGCCGTGCGCGATGCGAGCTTGCGCGAATATCTCCGCAGCGAGTTGAAAGTGCAGAGCGACGCGGTGAAGGTGCCGCTCACCGAAGTGATCGAGGCCGCCGACACGGTGCAGTTAGGGGCGGTGCGCAAGGATGCGCTCGCCGCGGTCGATGAACTGAAAGCCAAGGGTTCGGACTCACGCCGCAATCTCGATTTCTGGGGCCAGGTCGGCGTCGGCGCGGTCGCGCTCGGCTGCGTCTCGGCGGCAGCGCTCGGTGCGGTGGCGGTCGGAATCCCCTGCGTGATCGGCGGCTCCGCCGGCCAGGGCCTGCTGTCATTCTGGGAGAAGCAGCAGTAGTAAGGCTTGCCACACCTCAAACCGTCGTCGTGCCGGGCATCCACGTCTTTGTGGCCCTAGAAAAAGTAAGTCGTGGATGGCCGGGTCAAGCCCGGCCATGACGAATGAGAGAACTCCCGCGCCCTACGCCGGCGAGGCCAGCGGCTTGCCCTTCTCGACAATGTAGGTCGAGACGATGTGGCTCTTCTTGTCGCCGTTCTTGCCGCCGGCGTGAGGCGTGTTCGCCGGGACGACGACGCCCATGCCAGGCTTGAACGCGACCGTCTGCTGTCCCTCGATCGGCAGGTCGAAGCCGCCGTCGAGCATATAGGCGCTCTCGATGCCGGGATGGGTGTGGCGGCCGATCATGACGCCGGGCTCGATTTCGATGTCGACGACGAGCGTGACATAGCCCGGGGTAGGGCCATCGGTCTGCGAGAGAATCTTTCGGGTGACGCCCGGCGTGCCGTTGGTCGCCGGCGGCGTCTGGGCGGACGCGTCAGTGGCGATAAATCCGGTGAGGGAGCAGAGCGCGCAGGACGCAACGCTCGCAAAATCTCGGCGTGTCAGCATGGTGACCTCCCTTGATTGTTTGACCGGCCCTTCTCGCGGGGCCGGTTTCGCTTCGAACAATGGCCCGATGGCAGGGGCTTGGCAAGGGAGCTGGAGCGGCAGGCTAGCAAGCTCACGTGTTGAATCGGCTTGTAGTTCTGGCTTCATCAACCCCACATAGAGTACTGAAAGATGAAGGCCTTGATGAAAGCCTTGGGAGAACGTCATGGGATTCGTTTCGATTCTGATTGTTCTGGCGATTGTCTACGCCTTCGCCTCGATCCGGGTGCTCAAGCAGTATGAGCGCGGCGTGGTGTTCTTTCTCGGCAAGTTCGAAGGCGTGCGCGGTCCGGGCCTGACGCTGATCTTCGTGCCGTTCCAGACCATGACGCGCGTGTCCTTGCGCACAGTGACGATGCAGATCCCCTCGCAGAAGATCATCACCAAGGACAACGTCTCGATCGATATCGCGGCGGTCGCCTACTATCACATCACCGATCCGGAAAAGGCGGTGATTGCGATCGAAAACGTCTTCAACGCGATCAACCAGATCAGCCAGACCACGGTGCGCAATGTGGTCGGGCGCTTCAGCCTCGATCAACTGCTGTCGGACACCTCCAGCATCAACGACCAGATCAAGAACGTGATCGACCTTCATACCGAGCCGTGGGGCACGCAGGTGACGGCGGTCGAGATCAAGGACATCACGCTGCCGGATAACATGCAGCGTGCGATGGCGAAGGAAGCCGAAGCCGAGCGCGAGCGCCGCGCCAAGATCGTCGCCGCCGAAGGCGAGTATCAGGCTGCCGTCAAGCTTGGCGAGGCCGCCGACATCATCACGGCGCATCCGGTCGCGCTGCAGTTGCGTACGTTGCAGACGATGGCGGAAATTTCGGTCGAGAAGAATTCCACCATTATCTTCCCGGCACAGTTCATGACGACGGTGCAGGAAGCGATCGCGCTGCTGTCGAAGGATTCGGCGGCGAAGTAGGGGCGGTGTTGTACGGCCCATCTGTCGAGGTGGTGCACATCCCTCCCCCTTGCCCGCCCCTGCAAGGGGGAGCCGCGTCCGGTTCGGCGCATTACGCAAGCTTAACCTAGCTTGCCGATTTGTAACGCGCTCTGCTCGAACGGCAGCTCGGCATCGCCTCACCAATGATGAGAGCGATGGAGCTTCCGATGAAGATGATGTCCTGGTCGCGTTATCATTCCCGCGTCTGGCCGGTTGTGCGGTTGTCACACCGCCGCCGCGCGGCGAAGCCGCCGAAGAAGGCGCCCGAGCGCCCGCCCGTCAAATGGTCCGGTTATGCAGCATTCATCATCCGGCTATTTCGAACTTGAAGCCGGTCGCCCAATACCCCTACGCTACGGCGATTGCCTCGAATCTCTCACGTCCGGTTTTCATGGATCGATTTCACAAAACGTTGCCATTCTGGGTTCGCGCCGTCCTCCTGGTCGGCCTGATGTGCCTGATCGCAGGCGCCGGCCTGGTCGGCTACCGGTATTACGAGCAGCCCAAGACGCTTACCGTCGCTGTGGGTTCGTTTGACGGCGAGGCGCGGCAGGCGGCCCAACTCGTCGCCGGGCATCTCGCCACCACCAATTCCCCGATCCGGTTCAAAATCGAAAATGCCGGGAACGTGCTCGACGCCGCCAAGGCCTTTGCCGAAGGCAAAGCCGATCTGGCGGTGGTGCGGGCCGATGTCGGCGATCTCTCGCAGGCGCGTGCGGTCGCCGTAATGGCCGAGGGCGTCGTCATGATCGTGGCGCCGCCGGGATCGACCATCACCAGCATCGCCAAGCTGCGCGATCACACCGTGGGCGTGGCCGGCGGCGAGATCAATCGCAGCGTGGTGGAGGCGCTGAAGAAGGAATACGACCTCGCGCACGCCAACGTCACCTTCAAGGACATCGCGCCGACGGATTTGCGGCGCGCGATACAGGCCAAGGAAGTCGCGGCGGTGATCGCGGTGGTGCCGCTCACCGATAAATATCTGTCGCTGATAAAAGGCCTGTTTCGCGAAGGCGCGAGTTCCACGCCCGTGCTGATCCCGATCGACTCGGCCGGTGCGATCACCGACACCAAGGGCCCCTACGAGAGCTTCGATATTCCCAAGGGCACGCTGCGGGGATCGCCGCCCGTTCCGGCCGACGACGTCACCACGCTTCGCGTGCCGTATCTTCTCGTCGCCAACCGCCATCTCGACCAGCAGGTGGTGGCCGAACTCACCAAGCGCGTGATGGCCGCGCGGCGGGATCTGGCGTCGGAGCAGCCTCTAATCGCCGGGATCGCCACGCCGACGCTCGACGCGGATGCGTATATCGCCGTGCATCCGGGCGCCGCCGCGTTCTACAACGGCACCGAGCAAAGCTTCATGGACCGCTGGGGCAACGTCATCTATCTGACGCCGATCGTGTTCGGCGCGCTGGCCTCGGTGTTCGCGGCCGCCTGGCGGTTTCTCGGCATCCGCAGCCGCGACGCGGCGCAAGGCACGCTGGAACAGTTATGCGCGTTACGCGAACGCATCCGGGATCTCGAGGATGAGGCCGAGTTGCGCAAGATCGAGGACGACATCGACGTCATGCTTCGCGCGCATCTGGCGAAATCCGGCGATGACGAGGAGGCCCGGACCGAGGCCTTGGCGCTGATCGCGCTGGCGCAACGGCTCGACAATCTCGTTCATCACCGCCGTCTGGTGCTGTCGGCCCAGGTCGTCAGTCCCGGAGGCGCCCGCTAGGCCGCGAGCGCCGATCTTTTCACAGCAAGTACATTTTCTTGGCTTCGGAAAGCGCGCGCTCGCAACCTGCCTGGTCATTGCGAGCGTCCCGCCGCTTAGCTTGCGCCATCGTCGCGGCGAACTTGGCTTTCAGGGCGCGTTGCGCGTTTTTCACCGAGGCGGCTGTCGGCTGGTGTTCGTCCTGGGCCGCTATCGATTGACGCCCCGTCAATCCCGCATAGGGATTGCCGGCTGACTGACGGATGGCCGATTCGAACTGCGCGATATCGGCGCTACACGGTCCCGCCTCGGCAAACGTCGGATAGAGGCCGAGCACCGCACTCAGCAACAGAGCTGTTGACGCCGGATAGTACGTGAATTTGCAATTTGGGTTGCGCATTCCTGGTTCTCCCTTCTAGCCGCCGACAGCGGAGACTCCCCGCCAGCGCCCTTGCCGATGATGCCTCACTCACGTGCGCCGGCGCGCCTCCAGTCTGTCCGAGAACCAGTCGGCGATATAGGTGATGCCAAGCGTCACGTTGTCGCCCTGGCAGTGTTCGTAGCCGCCTTCCTCGGTCGTGAACACCTTCAACGTCTTGTCGGTAGCGCCGACCGCGTCGAACAGCGCCTTGGCATCTTCGATCGGAATTTGCGCGTCGCGCTCGCCATGCGTGACCAGATAAGGACATTTGATCTTCTCGGCGACACCGGCGAGCCGCCAATCTTTCAGCTTCTCGATCGCAGCATCGAGGCTGGAAACGCCGAGCACCCACATGATGTGATCGCCGGGCACCGAGAGCGAACCCTTGAACGCCTTGTCGACGCGGCGCTGCCAGACCGCGTGATAGTCCCAGATTGCGCCCCAGGACACGCAGGCCTTGAAGCGCGGCTCGAAGGCGGCTGAACGCGCGGAATAATAGCCGCCCAGGCTGATGCCCATGATGCCGATGCGCTCCTTGTCGACGTCGGCGCGGGTCTCGAGATAATTGACGGCCGCGGTGCCAGCGACATTGGTGTCGTAGCGCGCCGGCATGCCGCGGAAGCGGATCGACTCGCCGGTGCCCGGAATGTCCACAATCAGGACCGCAAGCCCGCGCTTGGCCAATTCAGGCACGCCGTGGAAAAATTGCAACTCCTTGGTGATGTCGAGCCCGTCGAAAAACACCACGGTGGGAAGCGGCGCGCTGCCGGCGTCGCGGCTCTTCACGAAGTAGGCGGGAAGGCTCTTGCCGCCCTCGAACGGCACCTCGACCGCCTCGACCGAGACGGCGGCCATCTCGGTCATGCCTTTCTTGAACAGTTCGACCGAGGTCGCATAGGCCTTCTGGCTGTCCTCGCTGCGCGGTTGCAGCAGGCGCTCGCCGGCCTGACAATAAACAGCGGCGCGCAAGTAAGCGCCGGCCGCGGTCTTTTCGTGACCCTTGGCCTTGGCCTCGTCGCCAAGTTTCGCGACTTTGTGCGCCATCGCGGTCCATTGCTCGAACCACGCGGTGTTTTTACCGACATCGGGCTTCAGTGCGGCCACCACCTTGTAGATCTCGCCCATGTCGGCGCCGCCCCACATCTCGCTGGCGACGACCATGCGGGTCGCGGCCGACCAGGTGTAGTTGCCTGGAAACATCATCAGGGAGAGATCGGGTCTTTCGTCCCCGGCGGCCCGCGCCGGCGTCATTCCTTCAGTCGCAGCAAGGCCCACCAGGCCACCCGCCGTCAACCGCAGCACATCGCGTCGTTCCATCGTGCCCTCCCTAAAGTTTTTTGTTTGAGTATTGGGCTTGGCCGCGATCCTCCAACAATGGAGCGGGAAGGCAAGTGAAACTTTCTGCATGTCTCAAATGCAATGAACGTTGACGTTGGGCCAGCACCAACGGAGCTGGACCTGTCAATGTCGTCCCTGCGGAAGCAGGGACCCATAACCACGGGCGGTATTATTTTTAAGAACGCTACCACATCAAAAAACGGACAAGGTCCGCGGTATGGGTCGCCGCGTGCGCGGGGATGACCGTGGAGGCTTGTTGCCTCTCAAGATAGCTCCTTCATGGGCTTGCCCGCAAACCACACTAACGCCAAGGCGACAATCGCCACGGCCGACAGCAACGCCCAGGCTTCGTTGACCGACATCGCAAATGCCGCGCGTTCGACCATCGGGCGCACATACGCCTCGATCGTCGCCTGCGTCACGTCCGGCGGCGGATGCAGGAAGAGCTGCACGTCGAGCCCAACGGCCTTGGCGGCCGACACGTCGCCCGCGATCAGGCGGTCGCGCAGCGCTTCGCCATGGCCGATGGTGCGGCCGTACAAAATGGTGTCGATCACGGCGATGCCGATGGCGCCGCCGAGGTTGCGCATCAGGTTGAAAAGCCCGCTCGCATCCGGCACCTGCGGTGGGCTCAGCGCGCCGAGTGCCAGTTGTGTGGGCGGCAACAGGCAGAACATGATAGCGATGCCGCGCAAGATTTGCGGCCATAACATCTCGTCGAAGTCGGCAACGCGGCTCTGGAAGAAGCTCAGGCCCAAGCCAACCGCAAACAGCGCAAAGCCCGCCGCCGATAACTTGCGGGGATCGAGCCGGCTTTCGAAAAAGCCTGCGACCGGCGCGCTCACGAGCTGCGCGATGCCCGTGACCAGCATGATGCTGCCGATCTCGAAGGCGTCGTGGCGGCGAACGTAAGCGAGAAACACCGGCATCAGATAGACAGACCCGTACAATCCGACGCCGAGGCAGAAGCTCAACGCGCAGCCGACCGTAAACGCACGCGCGCGCAGCGTGGTCAGTTCGACGACGGGGTGGCTGGCCTTGATGCTTCGCTTCACGAAAATCCAGCCGCTGATCAAGCTCGCGGCGAACAACGCGAGCGGTCGCGGCGACAGCCAGCCATCCTGTGGGGCCTGTTTGAGGCCGATCTCGAGTGTCGCGAGCGCAACCGCCATCAGCAGCAGCGACAGCCGGTCGAGATTCCTGAATTCGGCGAAGTTGACTTTGTCTCGCGGCAGCAGGAACGGCGTGGCGGTCGCCGCTAACAGGCCCGGCGCGACGTTGATCAGGAATAGCCAGTGCCAGGACCAGGTCTCGGTGATCCAGCCGCCGACGACAGGCCCAACCGTCGGCGCGAGCACCGCCACGATGCCGGCAAGCGTGGTCGCGAGCGGATGCAGGCGCAGCGGAAACAGCAGGAACACCGCGGAGAATACCGCCGGGATCAGCGCGCCGCCGGCAAAGCCTTGTATTATGCGAAACGAAATCAACGTCGAAAAATTGTCGGACAGCGCGCAGCCGATCGAAGCCGCCGTGAACAGGCTGATCGCGGCGACGAACATCCAGCGCAGCGTCAGCACGCGCGTCAGCCAGCCGGTGAGCGGGATCGCGATGATCTCGGCGATCAGATAGGCGGTTTGAACCCAGCTCATCGCGTCGCGCGAGATGCCGAGTGCTTCCTGAATGGCCGGCAGGGACGTCGCGACCACCTGGATGTCGAGGATCGCCATGAACATGCCGAGGCACATCAGGAGGAAGCCGAGCCAGGTTTTGAAGGTTGCGTCAGCGACAAGCGCGCTCATGGCGCATTCGGTTTCGCCGGTGATGCTCTCCGCGCGGTTCATCTGGTTTGTTGGGTTGCATCCAGCGCCTGATTTTCGGCACGGATGCGGATGAAGAGCACGACTGCATTGAGGAGCGTGAAGATCACCGCCACCGCCGGCAACTGAAGCGTCAATGGCAGCATCGCGATCTCGCCAACCACGACGGCGTAATTGGGGTGACGCAGATATCGATACGGGCCTGATGTCACCAGCGGGGCGTTCGGCAGCACGATGATGCGGGTCGTCCAGCGTGCGCCTAGCGTCGCCATCACCCAGACGCGCAAGGCCTGAAGTGCGAGATAGATGACGAGCGCTACGATATCGATCGGCTGGTCATACCCGAACGCCCACAGCGACATCAGCCACGCCGAGTGAACGGCGACCATGAGGGGATAATGGCCGGGCGCGATCTCGACCGCGCCACGCGCCATCAGCGCTTTCGTGTGAGCGCGCGACAGCAGCAACTCGCCGCCGCGCTGGGCCGTGACAAGCGCGAGGATGACCTCCGCCGCCGTCACGCCGCGTGCCGCAGCGAGACGCAACTGGCGGTGAAGCCGGGACCGAGCGCGGTGAGAAGCGAGCGCTTTGGCAATCCCTTCGCCAGCGTGCGTTCGAGGATGAACAGCACCGTCGGCGCCGACATGTTGCCGTAGTCGGCGATCACGCCGCGCTCATGCTCCAGCGTGCCCTGGTCGAGCGACAGCGCGGTCTCGATCGCGTCGATCACCTTGGCGCCGCCGGGATGGCAGATGAACCTGTCGATGTCGCCGACATCGAGCTCCATGCGGTCGAGAATTTGCGTCAGCGCGGGCTTGAGTTCGGTCGTGACGAAATCGGGGATGGTGCGGCGAAGGATCACGCCAAAGCCGAGGGGATCGACGTTCCATCCCATCACGTCGAGGGTGTCCGGCCACAGATGTTCGCCGACCGCCTCGATCAGCGTCTCGCCGCCGTCGCCTGCGCGCAGGACAAGCGCAGCCGCGCCGTCCGCGAACAGGCTGGTAGCGATGATGTTGGCCTTGGTGAGTTCGTCGAGCCGAAGCGCGAGCGTGCAGAGTTCGACCGTCACCAGCAACACGTTGGCCCCGGGACGCGCCTGCGCCAGGCGCGAGGCGATCGACAGACCCGAGGCGCCGCCGGCGCAGCCGAGCCCGAACACCGGCACGCGCGAGACGTCGGAGCGAAAGCCGATGCGGCGGGCGACGCGCGCGTCCAGGCTCGGTGTCGCGATGCCCGTCGAACAGATCGTAACGACTGTGTCGACTTCGCTTGCTTTGAGGCCGGCTGCGGCCAGCGCCTTGGTCGCGGCATCGACGAACAGCGCCTCGGCACCTTCGAGGAAGGCGGCGGTGCGTTCCGGCCAGCCGCGCTGGGTCAGATACCATTCGAACGGCTTGACGCCATAGCGTTTGATGATTCCGGTGTTGGTGAAAATGCTGGCGAAGCGTTCGTAGTCGGGAAAGCGGCTGCCGAAGAAGCCCCAGGCGACGTCCATCACGTCCTTCTGCAAGAAGGAGTGGGGAGGGACCGCGGTTGCGAGAGAGAGAAGGGCAGCAGGGGGCATCAACAGATCTTCCGTATTTGTTTCCGTCATGATGGGAACAGCGACAAGGATGGTTTATTTCGGTCGCGTCCTACTTCACGTCCCCCAAAAAGGGTCACTTAAAAGTGAGATTTTACCTCCGCTTGCTTCGGCTCTCGTGAGCGATGCGATTGTTCGGTGCGCGCCGATCGTGACTCGCGAAGCGTCAATGTTCGCGACATACCTAGAACCGACGGCGGCGAGCGGCGCGACACGAATCGAGGCTGCAAGACAATGTCGTTTTTTGAGTGACGCCGGCGGTTTGCAGCTGCCGCAAAGGACGCGATCGATCGATGCGATTAAGGCAACACGCTGCGGTAGCGGCACGAGGTTCCGGCAAAAACGGGTATTTGAGGGTAAATACTACCTCTGCGAAAGTTCCATTCGCGCCTCAACCCGACACAGCCTTGCCCGCCTGTATGTTCCTTGGCATACTTTCTCGCGCGGCGACTTCGGTTTTTTGTCGTTTGAAATTGCCGCTATAAAGGCGCGAAATGAAAAATCGCACATCTGCTTCGGAAGTCAGTGCCACGCTCGGGTTTCCTTCCAGTGAAACCGTGCAGGGTTTGAGACTTTGGAAGGCGTTCGTCAGGCTTTCGCCGTCGCAGCGTTCCGAGGTGCTTGCTCTGGTTGAGCAACTCGCTACCGATCCCGCGCCGCTTCCCGGCGGGGTGAGCGGCCGCTTCTCGACGCGCTGACAACCTTTCAAGTGGCAAGCTTTTAAGCTTAAAGTAATTGATGAGCCGGGACCGCCGATCCGAAAGCCGAGCTTTCAGGACTGCGCATTTCCGCCCGCTCTATTTCCCGCCCGACATAAAAGTCCGCTCGCCGACGAGCCGCGAAAAGCCGGCTCATAAAAAAGGCCGCCTCGAGGGCGGCCTCTTTCCAGACGGTTTTTAGAATTTATCGTTCGAACCAGAACCACTCGGCGTGCGCCCGCCGCCAGTCGGCACCGCGCTGTTCGTTGCGGCCGATCAGGATGCCGAACCGAACACAGGCTTTCCGGTCGCCCTTCTCGCACAGCTGATGGAAGCCAAGAATTTCCGCCTCCACCGCCGCGCCTTGCGCGTGGGCCGGCGACACGGCCATTCCGGCCGATCCGCCGATGCCGGCTGCGATCACAAAAGCAGTCATCAATCGCCTAAAGGTCATGGGTTCTCCTGTTGAAACAATACGCGCCCCCGTCAAAGGCTTAGATTGCCAAAGGTGAACGCAATCTGAACCTTAAGCCGGGCAGAGGCAGCGCCCGCATAGCACCGTGAGCCGTACCTTAATGTGACGGCTGTGGGGTGCGGATGCGGCAGCGTCCGTTCGCCTCGGCTGCCTAACTGTGCTAACTCCTTTCGAGCAAGCCAAAGAAAACGAGAGGGATGTTGCCGATGTCCGAACCGAAACTGGAAGTGCCGGCCGAACTGCGCGATTTGGCCGAAAAAACCATCGACCAGGCCGAGCGCGCGTTCGGCATGTTTTTCGAGGCCGCCACCAAATCCGTCGCCTCGATCCCGACACCCGGAACGGAAATATCGAAACAGGCGCTGTCGTTCACCGAGCAGAACGTGAAGGCGGCTTTCGAACACGCCCGCAAGCTCGTGCATGCAACCGACCTGCAGCAGGCCATGCAGATCCAGTCGGAATTCTTGCGGAGCCAGTTCACCAACGCCGGTGAACATATGCGGCAGATCACCGGCGAGGTGATGTCGGCCGCCAAGGACATGAAGCCGAAGTTCTAGGTTCTCGTCAGATCGACTTCAGGAAACTCTCGTCCGCCGAGCACCCGTTGCAGTGATAGGTGACGAGATTGAACGCTCCGTCCTGCGGCTCGATCGATACGAGCTTCATCTGATCGCTGCATTTGATGCAGGCCATCTCGATGGTGGTTTGAGAGCGCGTACAGGTAGGCGTGGGTCGGGGAAGGTCCAGCATTGCAACCCTTCTCTTCGTTTCCAGCTTCCTCGTTTTTTCTCTCTGTTCCTCAACTTGTTAGTGGCAACTCACGCAACGCGGATCCAATTGACGAGATCATGTACGATTCTTGACGCAAGTGAAAGAACGCGGCCGGTGGCCGGGTTCCATACGGGTTCCACGCCGCTATAGGTGGCAACGACCAATCCATAAATCGCTTCGCCGGCTTCAGCTCCTATGGATAGGGGCCCGGTCCCATCTTGGCGATCAGCGGATTATCGGTCTGCACCGGCGACAGATCGCTGCTTGAAGATCTGCCCAGAAACTTCTCCAGCGTCGACTGAATTTGCTCCCGCGCGTCTTCCGGGCCGCGGTCGCTCATCCAGGTGTGCTGGAACGGCGTCTTGACGATGTCGATGCCCTCGGCCTTGGCCTGTTCCGGCGTCGGCAGCACGCCGGGATCGGTCTTGAAATTCGGGTCGTTCGAGCGGAACGACAGGATCTTCATCTTGTCGCTGTGCACGAAGGGAACGCGCAGGTTGTCCAGCGTAATCACCTTCGACACCAACCCGGGGTGTTCTTTCGCGGTGTACATCGCGATGTCGCCGCCGTTGGAATGGCCGACCAGGGTCAGGTGATCGTAGTTGGCGTTCGGCTCGATCTTTTTCAGCTCGTCGACGACAAAGAGAATGTTGGCCTCGCCGCGCTTGTAGACGTCGAGGCGGCCGACATAAGGCATGCCCACTTTGGTGACCAGCGGCGGATCGCTCGGCAGGTCCTGCTGAATGCTGGCCACGAGATATCCGCGCGCCGCCAGCACGTTCTCCAGGAAGGAGTATTCGGTGTTCTTCACTGTGTTGCCGTTACTGATGAGCGCAACCGGCAACGTCCGGGTGCCTTCGCTCGCCTGCATCTCGTAGTCGCGGCGCACGGCGAGGTCGACCGACACCGGCCGCTGCCGTGTCGCATCGAACAGATCGAGTGTCTGATGCCGGATGGCCCATTTGCTGCCGGCGACGTAAACCCCGCCGATGACCGCGCAGATGCAGGCCAGAATGACCAAGCCCCGTTTCATTGTCTTATCCCTCTCCCGCCACCTTAGATAATGATTTGGACGTGGCTTCAGTGAGTTCAGGTTAAGGATTGTGCAGATTAAATTTGCGAAAGTTATTGCTCCGCAACAGGTTTTTGCGCTGCGGTATCGGGCGCGTTCGGAAAACCCTTTAACCGGCCGCTAGCCGGCCGCGCGGCGGGGAGGAGCCGCCTTTTCCTTGATCATTGCGGTCACAGCCTCGATCGCGGCCGTGATCGGGCCGCGCCGGTAGGCCCAGCGCGGGTCGTTGTCGGGCGAGGCGATCACCATGGTGGCGTTGGCCTCGAACAGCAGGAGGTTGCCTTCCGCATTTACGGCGAAATCGACGCCGGCATAGTCCAGCGCCAGCGCATTGCAGATCGCATGAAGGGCCGCGACCGCTCTGTCGCCGAGCACCGCGCGCATGTTGTCGAGGAACGCCATTTCCTCTTTGCGATGATCGGGCTTGTCGGCCATGTCGGAGGTGAAATAGTGCACCTTCCAGTTTCGCGAAATCGCCAGATGCAGCGGAAACAGTTTTCCGCCGATCATCATCACGCGGTATTTGCGGGCGCTGCCGTCCTTGCCGCGCGCGTCGAGATATTCGATCGCAAGAATCTCCTCGCCCGGCAGTTCTTCGACGGCGTCGGCGAGATCGGCGGCTTTCTCCACCAGTACGAAATTGCGCCCGGTGTGATAGCCGGGCGAGCGGAGCAAGAGCGGAAAGGAAAAGCCATGTTCGGAAAGCCAGGTGGTGGCCTCGGGACTGGCGAGAACTGCGCGGCCGACGGACAGCGTCTTTGCAGTCACCACGCCCGGCAACGCCGACAACCGCGCCGCATTGTCGATGCGCCCGCTGCGCATCACCGCGGAGGGATCGTTGATGACGGGCACCTTCGAATGCGCGGTCAGGCGGATCGCCGCCTCAAGTGCGGGCTCGCACAAATCAGGGTCGCCGATCGCATTGAAGATCAACCGGTGCGGCGGCAAGGGCGTGGCGGGGTCGAGATAATCCGCCACGACCACTGATGTCAGAAACACGCAGTCGTCGAGAAACGGCGCGGTCGGAATATTGCCGCCACCGGAAGACACCAGTTGCAACAGCGGAATCGGCGGTCCGTTGCCGCGATAGGGCAGCGTCGAGACCGCATGCCCGCGAAAACCTTTTGCGAAATGCTCACGCGCGCCGTCGCGGTTCCCCTCGTCTGATAGCACCGCGCCCATGCCCTGGTGGGCGGCGGCGTGGTCGGGATCGGCCTTGAGCGCCGCCTCGTAATGCGTACGTGCTTCGCCATGGCGGTTGGCGCGGAGCAGGAGGTTGCCGAGGTTCACATGCGCCATCGGATTGTCGGGGTGATGCAGGATCGCTTCGGCATAGACGCGGCAGGCGGCGTCGATGGATCCGTGCGCCGCGAGCAGCGTGCCGAATTCGTTGAGCGCGCTGAAATGGGTCGGGTGCCGGCGCAGAATATCGATGAAGGCTGCCTGCGCCTCGCCCTGGCGATCGAGCGCGCCGAGCAGCGCCGCGCGCTCGATCTCGACCGGAAGCTGCGCTTCTCTATTGAGAGGCAATGCCAACTGCGCGTCGAGCTCGCGCAACCGCGTTTCCTGTGCGAGGCGGGGCGCCCAGGGATGCCGGGAAGGGTGCGTGGCGGACGGTTTGGCTTGCGGTTTGGTCACGGATTCGGAGCTTGCGAGTTTCAGGAGCCGCACTATCGGCTGATTCGCTGATTTCGCGAGGCGTCTTCTCCCGCCGGACTCAGTCCCCGCTTGTTTCCTTGTCAAAGGTGACGCCGATGCGCTTTTCCTTGCGCCAGACCACGCGGCAGGGACGGTGAGCACCATCGGCCTCGAGCGTGAACTCGGTCGGGATTCCGAGCTGGCTCGCGACATCGAGCGCCGCGCCGGTCTCGGAAACGTTTCTGATTGTGCAATCGATCGTGCCGCCGCCGAAATGAATGCGGCCGCCTTTCAACACGCGATGTCTGTTCGCGATCCGGTGTTCCTCGTCCATCCCCTCAAGTCCCAGAACGTCGAAATCCCTGCTTTTCGATTCAGCCCGTTAAAGCGCCCGGTCCTTTTCCACTTCCCCCCGGAAATGATCAAGCTGCCAAAGCGATTGTTGACGATTTATTTACATCCGGAAGTAGTTGCAGCCGGCGGCTCGCTCGCCTCGATTCTACCCTCGCCTGAATATCAGAATCGGAAGCTTGCGGGTAAGCTCGCTTCGTTATTTGACATCGTGAAAGGTTTCCAGCCGTGAACGCTTCAGAGCCAGCAAAAAAGATCGCCGTGCTCGGCGCGCCGATCGAGATCGGGGCCTCGCAACGCGGCACGCTGATGGGGCCGGCGGCGCTTCGCACCGCGGGTCTTCTGACTGTGCTCGAGGAACTCGATTTTACAGTGGAAGACCACGGCGACCTGACGGTCGGCGGCGTCGCGCCGCTTATGGACACTCCGCCCGAAAACACCAAGCACTACCGCGAGATTCAGCGCTGGATCCGCACCATCAGCGCGCGCGCCTATGAATTGGCGAAAACCGGCGCGATTCCGATCTTTCTCGGCGGCGATCACTCGCTCTCGATGGGTTCGATCAACGGCGTGGCGCGGCATTGCCGCGAACAGGGGCGTGAACTCTTCGTTATGTGGCTCGACGCCCACGCCGACTACAACACGCCGGTGACGACCATCACCGGCAACATGCACGGCATGTCGGCGGCGTTCCTGTGCGGCGAGGAGGGGCTCGATGGGCTGTTGGGGAACGAGCCGCGCGCCCCGATCGATTCCTCGAGGCTGGAGCTGTTCGGCACCCGTTCGATCGACAAGCTCGAAAAGGACCTGGTGAAGCTTCGCCGCATCAGCGTCGCCGACATGCGCAAGATCGACGAGTTCGGCGTCAGCGTCCTGATCCGCCGCGTCATCGACAAAGTGAAGGCCGTCGATGGCGTGCTGCATCTGAGCTTCGACGTCGATTTCCTCGATCCCGAAGTGGCGCCCGGCGTCGGCACCATGGTGCCGGGCGGGGCGACCTATCGCGAGGCGCATCTGATCATGGAGTTGTTGCACGATTCCCGCATCGTGCACTCGCTCGATATCGTCGAACTCAATCCGTTCCTCGACGATCGCGGCCGCACCGCGCGCAGCGTGGTGGAATTGATCGCAAGCCTGTTCGGCCAGCAGATCACCGATCGCCCGACGCCGACGAACGCGATGTAGGTCATCTGAACTTGCAGCGCCGCGGCCAGCCGGCACCATCAAAGCTAAAGAACGAGCTTCGTTCTCATCCGATCGACTCGGATTGCCGCATCAAGGCGCGGAAAATCATTGCGGTTGCCACCGAAAACGCAAGAAGGAAGACCCAAAACACCGTGGGTATTGGAACGTGGTGGAGATAACATATCAAAATGTTGAACGCTGCCAGCAAAGCCATAGCGCCAATGCCGGCCCAGCGAAGGCGCACCTTGAGCGGAATATTGGCTGTAGAGAAAACTTTCACGCCAGCGCGGTCGCGTGCTCGTTTTAAGAATACGCAAAGCAACGCAGCGAAAGCGACGAAGAACGGAATCCAGGACATGCTGTTTTCTATCGCCTTCGGGTTTCGGACAACTTAAAGATGATCGCCAAATTCGCCGTAACTGAACCGCGACGCTGGTGGTTTTTGGTTTGAGCACACGCAACGAAATGGCGGCGCCTCGCCGACGCCGACGAATGCGATGTAGGTTGCGGCTTTCCGAAATTTGTTCCCTCAATTGGCCGCGATCGGCCGCGAAACCACGCGGAACATTCGCCGCCGCGCATCATTGACCCAAAAGGAAACGTTCGACGAGGTGCTCGATGACTTCCGATCATGCGAAGCAGGATGGCGTGCGGCCTGTTTGGATCGCGCTGGCGGTTGCCGTCTTCGGGATAGTGGCGATGCTGCTGGTCGATCACGGTCCGTGGACGCGTCCGCAAGCCCAATCCGCGCACGTCGCCTATTTTCATACGACCGGTGAGGCTGCGCGAGCTGCCGGTGCTGACGTGGTGCCGACCGCGCCCAAGCCCGAGCTTGAGCCAGAGCCCATGGTGCCGAAACAGGCCGAGCCGCCAAATCCTGAACCGAATTAAATTCTAAATCCGATCTAGGCGACTTCAGCTGATGCTGACGAAGGTGGCCCACAGCCCGGCAAGGATGGCGCCGACAAATACGTAGTGCGGGCTGTTGCAGAACACGCTGCCATATTGACACACGGTCACGCCCAGCGAGCCGATCTCGTTGTTGCCCGCGGCGTAAAACAGGCCGGACAGGACGGCCAGCACGCCGGTTACAAAATACATCATTGCACCCTCCGTAAAGGGATCAGTATTGGTTGCATCGAGAACAACGGCCCGCGCTGACTTGACCGTGTTCGCATCGCGGCCCCGTCTGGCGGCCGGTCGTTTTGATCCGATAGCAAATTAGTGAAAATTCTCTTTACCCGAAGACCGACTCGTCGGCACAACCGGCCAATTGTTGTCACACGCGGCGGCTAAAGTGCCGGTCAGCGGAGACTTGGCGGAGGCCTGATCGTGAGCGGGTTGGAAACGGTGGAAATCAAGGCCTTCGTGCCGGCGCGCGACTTTGCGCTTTCCAAGCAGTTTTACCAGGATCTGGGCTTCGAGCTCGCATGGTCGAGCGAGAACATGGCGTACCTGCATCACGGGAATTGTTCGTTCCTGCTGCAGGGTTTCTACGTGCGGGAGCACGCGGACAACTTCATGATGCATCTGCTGGTCACGGACGTGGACGCCTGGTGGCGTCATGTCGAGGCCAAGGGAATCGCGTCCAAATACAACGTCGCGGCAGGGCCACCGGAAGACCGGCCCTGGGGCATTCGCGATTTCACGCTTGTCGATCCGACCGGCGTGCTGTGGCGGATCGGGCAGGATATTTCAGAGCCCTGAAAACCTATCTCGCGTTGCCTTCGAGCAATTGGCCGTAGCCTTCGATGCGGCAATGGACGCCCGCGGTTCGCAAGGCATGCCACATCATGGCCGATGCCGCCGAGATCACAGGCTTGCCGGTATCTTCCTCCAGCGGCTTCAATGCATCGAGCGTCGGCATTCCGACGCCGCTTAGGAAAATCACGTCCGCGTCGGGATGATCGACCTGACGGGCGATGGCATAGGCTCTCTCGCTGGTCTCTTCGTAGATATTGCGGACGTTCGACAGATGGCCGGAACTGACGACTTCAAGCCCGTATTTTTCGATGTGCTGCCTGCCGCGCGCCGTCATCTCGGCGGAATAGGGCGTCGCGTAGGCGATGCGCCGCGCGCCGAGATGTGCAAGGGCTTCCAGCACGCTGCCGAACGCGGTGATGAAGCGCGCGCCGCTCAGCGCTTCCATCTGTTCGACAAGCGTGGCCTCGAGGCCTTGTCCGAGCGTGTAGCTCGTCGCCGTATGCGCCATCACGATCACCTGTGGCGACACCATCGAGAGCAGCTTGACGCCATCAGGCACGCTCGCGACCTGGCTCCGATTGCGCTCTTCCTGGCCGGTGTGCGTTCCGGCTGGGCCTTCCGCGTTCATGCGGGTGAAATGCAGCGATACGCCCGATGGCGCGAGCTCCATCATTTCCGGTTCGACGGTTGGATTGCCCGGTGGCACCAGAAATCCAATGCGTGCTCGCCATCCCTTCATGTTGCCTCCCAATGTCTTTGCAGGTTTCTTGCTGAATATATCGCGTTAGCCAGCCCGGTCAGCCGCTCTTCTTGCCGTGGATCGCACCTTTTTCGAGAAGCCATGTCACGGCGTCGCTTTGTCCCACATGCTCGGCGATATCGAGCGGCGTTTGTCCCGACCACGGAGCAGGCCAGTTGAGGTCGGCACCGCGTTCCAGCAAATATTGCGCGGCCGCGAGTTGCCCGCCGTGGCAGGCATTCCAAAACGGTCCCGAAAGCGTTTCGGCTTGCGGTATCGGATCGGCCTCGAACCGGCGCATCATCGCGGGCAGCATTCCAAGCGCGGCTTCGTGCCACAGAAGTGTTCGCGCACCGCGCTCCACCAGCCGTCGCGCCGCCTCCCATTGCCCGTAGCCGACAGCCGACGACAATGGCGAGCCGCCGTCGATCGAAGAGCCCTCGTGCTCGATATCGGCGCCGGCGTCGAGCAGTGCATCAACCAGCATGACATCGTCATTGCTCGCCGCCCAATGGAGCGGCGTTTCCCGGTGCCACATCGCGACCGCCGGTGCATCGAGATTTGCGCCCGCCGAGGCGAGTGTCTGCACGATGGCGGCAGCATTGATGTTGTGACCCGGCCAGTCCGCAAACAAGTGCAACGGCGTCCGTCCGCCGCCCTTCGGATCCTCGACCACGCAGGAGGCAATTCCGGGGTCGGATGCGAGCAACTCGCGGAGTCGGTCAAGCTCGCCTGCCTTGACGATCGCCGTGAGCTCGACGGCTAGCGGCTCGGTACTTTGCAGCTTGCGCATGAGCGCCGCTCAATTCGGCGCCGGTTGCGCGAGCTTGTTCTGCGCGATGATGCCCTCGAGCCGCGCGATATTTTCCAGCAGGCGCTGGCTGGTGAGCACCAGGAAGTAATAGCCGAACTGCGGATTCTGGAAATAGATCTCGAGCAGCTTCTCATAAGTGATGGTCAGCACATGGCCGTCTTCCAGACAACTCACCGTCGCCGTGCGCTTGTTGTCGGGCGACAGGAATCCGAGTTCGCCCATCAGCCGCCCCGGCGGCAGTTCGACATTGATCTCGTTGACCAGGAATTTTCCGGTCACCGTGAGAAACATCTCGTCGGCATTATCCTCCTTTTTGAACAGCACGTCGCCCTTTTTATATTGGCGCTCGGTCATGAACGGCTTCAGCCACTCCATCGAGGTGTCGCCTTGTGTGGCGCTACGCGCCATCTTCACGAGCTGAAGCATCTGGCGCAGCCGCCAGGCGTTGATTGGCACCATGAGGAGATAGAGCAGGAACGTCGTGATGGTTCCAGTGAGCGCTCCGAAAGCGGCGAAGAACGCGCAGCCGATCATATTGGCAACCCGCAAGGGGACCATGGTCTGCGTGAGCAAGGTGGCGACAAAGAAAATCGCGCCGATCAGTGCGAGCAGGTTGGCGAGCGTGATATTGTGGAGGAAAATCTCAAGCAGGCGGTTGAAGATCGCGTCATACGTGATGTTGTCGGGATCGAGCCCGAGCTGGATCAGGATCTTGGCGACCCGCAAGTTGTCGGCGGCGGTGTCGAGAATACGATTAAGAATCGTCGACAGGTCTGCAACTGGAGTCATGGCCTTGTCCTTGAGCCGAAATAATTTGCCGGTTATTGCCGTCTCTTCAGCCTGCCCTTGAAATCACGGGCCGCCGCATGGGCCGTTACTACCGGGCTGAGTGGTAAGGAGCAACTTATACCCCGAAATAGCCGGCCAAAGGCGGGCGGCTTTCTCATCCTCTGGTCGAACGCGCGGGGGTAAGACGAGGCCAAGAAGGGGCCGGGAAGAAGTAAGGCGAGAGGCCGCATGCCCCCAGGATTGCACCGCGAGAGGCGGGCAGGCGAGCAAGGAGGCCGGCAGGCAAGCTAAGGTGGCGTCCGGTGGCCGTCCTGACCGGGTGATCGAATAGAGCGCAGATGCGGCCCAAGAATTAGGCCGAGAATTAGGCCCCAGGATTACGCGGAGGATCAGGCCGAGGGATGGCCGGCGAGGCGACCATTCCGAAATGCGCCGAGATCAGGATTCGAAGAATCCTAGCGGCTGAGAATCGCCGTCGAAAAAATCGGGCAAAAAATCGGGCCTGGAGAGTCCGGATCTCGGGTCGTCGCTGGATTGTTTCTGACGGATGATCGGCGTCGCCGATGTCCAGCCGAGCCGCTTGCGACAATGCCGCCGTGCGAAAGCGAAGTACGCTGCTCAAGCGCGCACCTAACTTGACGTTCAGCGCGTTGGTTCCATCTGTTGCGTCACTGGGTCGCGTCAATGCCGCGCTTGTGAACGTCGCACCCCGCTTACGCCAACCTCGAAGCGTAAAATAGGCCCTTCAAAGCCGCCCAGGGAAGCATATCTTAACAAAAGATTAACGCGCGTCTACAGCGCGCCAGTAGAGGCCCGGATGTGGCGAGATAGCTACATCGCCTAAGAATAAAGTAATTTTCGACAATGGCGGATCATCTAGCACAAGTATTGCATTGCCTGATCAAGTCGGTCGCGTGTCCAATGGAGGACAGTTTGGAGACTGATTCGAGGGGCCGGTACAAGGCAGCGTTTGACGACGTGGTTATGACGCGCGTTTTAAGCGTTGCAGCAAACCAGATGAGGAGCGGGATCAATGTATAACGACTCTTTGTTCAATGCATTCGCCAGATCGTTCGAAGCGCGAAGCGAAACTGACATGTCGATGGCCGAATATCTAGAGTCGTGTCGAGGGGACCCGATGCGATATGCCAATTCGGCGGAACGACTACTAGCGGCGATCGGTGAGCCACAGATGATCGACACGGCCAGGGACCCACGCCTTGGCCGTATTTTTTTGAATCGCACGATGCGCGTCTATCCGGCCTTCGCCGGCTTCCACGGCATGGAAGAAACCATCGAGCGCATCGTCGGTTTCTTCCGGCACGCGGCGCAAGGTCTCGAAGAGCGCAAACAGATCCTCTATCTGCTCGGCCCGGTCGGCGGCGGCAAGTCCTCGCTCGCCGAGCGGCTGAAGGCGCTGATGGAGGTTCACCCGATCTACGTGCTCAAGGCCGGCGATGAACTCTCGCCGGTGTTCGAGTCGCCGCTCGGCCTGTTCGATCCCGAGCAACTCGGGCCGATGATCGAGGAGAAATACGGCATTCCGCGCCGGCGTCTCTCCGGGCTGATGAGCCCGTGGTGCTACAAGCGGCTCGAAGCGTTCGGCGGCGATATCTCGCGCTTCCGCGTCGCTAAGATCCAGCCCTCGCGGCTGCGCCAGATCGCGATCGCCAAGACCGAACCGGGCGACGAGAACAATCAGGATATCTCCTCGCTGGTCGGCAAGGTCGATATCCGCAAGCTCGAGACCTATGCACAGAACGATCCGGATGCCTACAGCTATTCCGGCGGTCTCAACCGCGCCAACCAGGGCATCCTCGAATTCGTCGAGATGTTCAAGGCGCCGATCAAGATGCTGCACCCGCTGCTCACCGCGACGCAGGAAGGCAACTATATCGGCACCGAGAATATCGGCGCGATTCCGTTCACCGGCGTCATTCTTGCGCACTCGAACGAAGCCGAGTGGCAGAGCTTCAAGTCCAACAAGAACAACGAAGCCTTCATCGACCGTATTTGTGTGATCAAAGTTCCGTACTGCCTGCGCGTCACCGAAGAGCAGAAGATCTACGAGAAGCTGATCTCCGGCTCCGAATTGGCCGCTGCGCCTTGCGCGCCGTCGACGCTGGAAACGCTCGCGCGTTTCTCGGTGATGTCGCGGCTTCGCAAGCACGAGAACTCGACGACCTTCGCCAAGATGCGCGTCTATGACGGCGAGAGCCTGAAAGAAAGCGATCCCAAGGCGCGCAGCGTCCAGGAATACAAGGACGCCGCCGGCGTCGACGAGGGCATGGACGGCGTCTCCACCCGTTTCGCCTTCAAGGTCCTGGCGTCGACCTACAACCACGACACCTCCGAAATCGGCGCCGATCCCGTGCATCTGATGTATGTGCTGGAGCAGGCGATCCGGCGCGAGCAATTGACGGAGGAAATCGAGAAACGCTATCTCGAATTCATCAAGGCCGAGCTCGTGCCGCGCTATGCCGAGTTCATCGGTCATGAAATCCAGAAGGCGTATCTGGAATCCTATTCCGACTACGGCCAGAACCTGTTCGACCGCTACGTCGATTACGCCGACGCCTGGATCGAGGATCAGGACTTCAAGGATCCCGACACCGGACAGATGCTCAATCGCGAACTGCTCAACCAGGAACTGACCAAGATCGAGAAGCCCGCAGGGATCGCCAACCCGAAGGACTTCCGCAACGAGGTCGTCAAGTTCTCGCTACGCTCGCGCGCACAGAACAGCGGCAAGAATCCGTCCTGGACGAGTTACGAAAAGATCCGCGAAGTGATCGAAAAGCGTATATTCTCGCAAGTCGAGGATTTGCTTCCGGTGATCTCGTTCGGATCGAAGAAGGACGGCGAGACCGAAAAGAAGCACGGCGATTTCGTCGCGCGGATGGTGGGGCGCGGTTATACCGAGCGCCAGGTCCGCAGGCTCGTCGAGTGGTACATGAGGGTGAAACAAGCCGGCTGAGGCGGGATGCAACAGAGCTGCCTATCTAACGTTCCTGAAGGTGCAACACGAACTTCGGAGAGTGGGCACTAGTGGCGATGTTCATAGTCGATCGGCGCCTGAATCCAGGCTCGAAGAGCCTGGAAAACCGGCAGAGGTTCCTGCGCCGCGCGAAGGCACTGGTTCAGGGCGCCGTCAAGAAAACCTCTGAAGGCCGGGACATCAAGGATGTCCTGGAAGGCGGCGAGGTCTCGATCCCGCTCGACGGGATGCATGAGCCCCGTTTCCGCACCGAAGGCGGCACGCGTGACCGGGTGCTGCCGGGCAACAAGAAGTTCGTCGAAGGCGACATCATCGAGCGCCCGAAGGGCGGCGGTGGCCGCGGTTCGCAACCAGGCGAGGGCGACAGCGAAGACGACTTTCGTTTCGTGCTGTCGCGCGACGAATTCGTCAACCTGTTCCTCGACGATCTCGAATTGCCCGACCTTGCCAAGCGCAAGCTCGCGGAAGCCGAGAGCGAGGGGCTTCAGCGCGCCGGCTATTCGACTTCGGGCTCGCCTGCCAACATCTCGGTGAAACGCACCGTGCAGCTTGCTTTGGCGCGCCGTATCGCGCTCAGGCGTCCGCGGCCGGAGGCGATTGCCGAGCTGGAAGTGGAACTGGAGACGTGCTCCGACGAGGCGCGCCGCGTTGAACTTCTGGCCGAGATCGAGGCGCTGAAGGCCAAGGCCAAGCGCATTCCCTTCATCGACCCGATCGACATCCGCTTCCGGCGCTTCGATACCGTGCCGAAGCCGGTGGCGCAGGCGGTGATGTTCTGCCTGATGGACGTGTCGGGCTCGATGACAGAGCACATGAAGGACCTCGCCAAGCGGTTTTACATGCTGCTCTACGTGTTTCTTACCCGCCGCTACCGGCACGTCGAGATCGTCTTCATCCGCCACACCGATCGCGCGGAGGAAGTCGACGAGGAGACCTTCTTCCACGGCCCGGCCTCCGGCGGCACCATGGTGTCGAGCGCGCTACAGGCGATGAGCGACATCGTGCGCTCCCGCTTCCGTCCCGCCGACTGGAACATCTATGCGGCACAGGCGTCCGACGGCGACAACTCGATCTCCGACAGCGCGCTCACCGGGCGGCTGCTGACGGAAAACATCCTGCCCGTGAGCCAGTTCTTTGCCTATCTCGAAGTCGGCGAGTCGTCCGGCTCGACCTTCGAGATGCCGGACTCCTCGCTCTGGACGCTGTACCAGCGCCTGCGCAGCGAAGGCGCGCCGCTCTCGATGCGCAAGGTCTCAAACCGCAGCGAAATCTTCCCGGTGTTCCACGATCTGTTCCAGCGCCGCCGAAACCAGGAGAAAGCCGCGCCATGACCGCGACGTCCGAGCGCCTGTTCGAAGGCGCCGATTGGGATTTCCGGCAATTGCAGCGCATCCACGATGCCTGCGAGGAGATCGCGCACGGCGAGCTTGGTCTCGACACCTATCCGAACCAGATCGAGATCATCACCGCCGAGCAGATGCTGGACGCCTATTCCTCGTCCGGCATGCCGCTGTTCTACAAGCACTGGTCGTTCGGCAAGCGCTTCGCCCACCACGAAACCTTCTATCGCAAGGGGCTGATGGGTCTCGCTTATGAGATCGTGATCAATTCCTCGCCCTGCATTTCCTATTTGATGGAAGAAAACACCGCGACCATGCAGACGCTGGTGATCGCGCACGCCGCCTTCGGCCACAACCACTTCTTCAAGAACAACTACCTGTTCCGGCAATGGACCGATGCCGACGGCATCCTCGATTATCTGGATTTCGCCAAGGGCTATGTCGCCAGTTGCGAGGAGCGCCATGGCCGGCTCGCCGTCGAAATGACGCTCGATGCCGCGCATGCCCTGATGTCGCATGGCATTGACCGCTATCCCGGCAAGAAGAACCTTGATCTTCGTTCCGAGGAAAAGCGCGCACGCGAGCGCCGCGAGCACGAGCAGAGCGTGTTCAACGATCTGTGGCGCACCGTTCCGACGGGACCTGCGAAGACCACCGAGATCCTCAACACCGAGCGGCGCCGCAGTTTGCTGGGGCTGCCGCAGGAAAACATTCTTTACTTCCTGGAAAAGACCGCGCCGCGGCTACAGCCCTGGCAGCGCGAATTGTTGCGGATCGTGCGTCACATCGCGCAATACTTCTATCCGCAGAGCCAGACCAAGGTCATGAACGAGGGCACCGCGACCTACGTGCACTACCGCATCATGAACCGCCTGCATCAGCAGGGCCGGCTCTCCGACGGCAACTTCCTCGAATTCCTGCAATCCCACACCAATGTGGTGTTCCAGCCCGAGTTCGACGATCAGCGCTTCTCCGATTTCAATCCCTATGCGCTAGGCTTTGCGATGATGCAGGACATCGAGCGCATCGTCACCGATCCCGACGACGAGGATCGCGAATGGTTTCCGGACATCGCCGGCCGTAACGACGTCATGGGCGTGCTGCGCCAGGTCTGGGCCAATTACCGCGACGAGAGTTTTATCAGCCAGTTCCTGTCACCGAAGCTGATGCGAAGCTGGCGCATGTTTCACCTGCACGACGATCCCGAATTCACGGAAGGCATCAAGGTCGATGCGATCCACGATGCGCGCGGCTATCGCCGCATTCGCCGCGAACTCGCGCGGCAATATGATGTCGGTCATATCGATCCCAATATCGAAGTGGTCGATGTCGATCTCGCCGGCGATCGCCGGCTGATGCTGCGCCATGTCGTGGTCAAGGGCGCCACGCTGAACGAGACCGACGCCCGGCGCGTCCTGCAGCATCTCGCCGATCTCTGGACCTATGACGTATCTCTGGTTGAAGTCGACGCCAAGGACAACGTCCTGAAGGAATATGTGGTCAGCCCGCGGGGCCTCGCGGTGGCCGCCTGATCGGCCGGCTTATTCCCCCACGTTTTGCCGTGCTCAGGTCCCGGATTGATGTCCAAATCGAGGCATAAAGAGCCATTCCTAAACGACGGGGGAAAACTCCGGCACGCCATTAAATGATCGCTTGCGACGCCGAATTTTGCCCCAATCAACCACAGATATGGGCATGCGGGTGTTCAGTAGGGGATTACCAATGGCGTACAAGCGGACTGAAGTTGCTATCGAAAAAATCATAGCATCTTGCGATGGCAACATGCGGGGGGCGCTTGAAGCGCTGATGCTCGTCAATGAGCACCTCGAGGAAGAATTGCAGCGGCTTTATACCATCATGTCGCTGGGCGATGAGGGTGAGGAATACCGCTTCGAAACGGTGCACTGAACTCTGCGTTATCGGGCTTCTTCCGGCCAATAAAGCCGCATCGGATTACCCACGAGCAGCCTTTGTTGCCGCTCGGGTGTGGTCGCAATGTGCGGAATAAAGTCGACCAGAAGGCCATCGTCGGGCATGTGGCCCTTCAAGTTGGGATGTGGCCAGTCCGTGCCCCATAGAACGCGGTCGGGAAATGTCTCGACCAGGCGCCGGGCAAAGGGCACGACGTCGCGGTAGGCCGCTTGCTCGCCATTGAGCGCGGGAGGCCCCGAAACCGACAACCGTTCCGGGCAACTGACCTTCGACCACACGTTTTTGTGGTGCTCCATGAAATTCACGAACCGGTTAAATTCCGGCCCGTCCGCCCCCTTGGTGACGTCCGGCCGCCCCATGTGATCGACCACCACCGTCGTCGGCAATGCGGTGAAAAAATCGATCAGCTCCGGCAGGTCCAGCGCCTCGAAATAGATCACGACGTGCCAGCCGAGTTTGGCGATGCGCCCCGCAATCTCCATCAGCTCATCCTTCGGCGTGAAGTCCACCAGCCGCTTGACGAAGTTGAAACGCACGCCGCGAACACCAGACGCGTGCAACGCCTGCAGTTCCGCATCGCTGACGCTACGCTTCACCGTCGCAATCCCGCGCGCTCGTCCCCGCGCCGCGGCAAGCGCATCGACCACAGCCGAATTGTCGGCGCCGTGGCAGGTCGCCTGCACGATGACATTGCGTGCAAAGCCGAGATGATCGCGCAAGCCAAACAGCTGCGCTTTCGAAGCGTCGCACGGCGTATATTTTCGCTCGGGCGCGAAAGGGAATTCGGCTCCGGGGCCGAACACATGACAATGCGTATCGACCGCACCTTCAGGCAATTTGAAGCGCGGCTTTGAGGGCTGCGCATACCAGTCGAGCCAGCCGGGTGTTTTTTCGAATGGCATGTGCGGCTTTCTTCTGTTCGCGGGCGTTTCTTTATCCCTCCCCCTTGTGGGGAGGGTGGATCATCGTGAGCGAATGCGAACGATGAGCCGGGTGGGGGGTAGTTTGAGGAACCCCCACCCTGGCCTTCGCTTTGCTCAGGCCGTCCCTCCCCACAAGGGGGAGGGATGAACGCTGCGGCCACAGCGCGCGTTTATTCCACTTCAGTTTTCGTCTTCGATTTGATCGACGCCAGAATCCGATCCGCCTCGGTACGCCAATTGCTCTCGCGCGCAAAACCTTTTGTCCCACGTTCCCCGAACAGGCCTTCGTCGGCGAGATCCGCCACCCAGGCCTGGCGCTCGGCGGTGCCCTGCGCCGACCACGGTGTCAGGCCGGCCTCGCGCACGGTCTCGGCGACTTCGCGCACCTCTTCGCTGCGGCGCCGGCCATGTTCGATCACGCGCTGGAAAAAATAGGCGCCTTGCTTCTCCCAGTCGATGCCGGGAAAGGTTTCCTTCAGCGAGGCCAGCACCGCGTCCTCCACGCCATAGGCGCGCGCGGTGGTGAAGCTTTCGATCACCATCGCCTCAAGGCCCTTGATCATCACGCTGCGGCACATCTTCACCGCGGACGCGACACCGAGCTTGTCGCTCGCGACCTTGGGGACGAACCCCAATTCTGCGAGCTGCGGTGCCAGCGCCGCGGCGTCGCTACCGCCGAGCAACAGCGGCACCTTGATGCGATAGGGCGGTACTGATGTCATGACTGCGCCTTCGACATAATGCCCGCCGGCGGCATCGATCAGTGCGGCAGCACGTTGTTTCGCGCCGGGCGAGGCCGAGTTGAAGTCGAGATACCATGCGCCTTGCTTGACGGCGGCCGCGCAGGCCTTGGCCACCGGCACGGCCTGGCTCGCGGTCACCGCCGAGACGATGAAATCCGATTGCGCGGCGAGGTCGGCATGCGAGGCGGTCAGTGTCACGCCGTGTTGCCCGGCGTGGTCGCGCAAGGCGCCGCCGCTTTGGTCGCTGCGAAGCTTGATGTCGTAAGCCGCGACCTTGATCTCCTGCTTGCGCAGGTCCTCCGCAAGAATGCGGCCGACTTCGCCATAGCCGATCAGGCCGACATTCCATTGCTTGGGATCGGTGGAGGGGGTGGTCATGATGGGCGTCTCTCTCCTGGACGAATTTTTGTGGGGCGAATTTTATTGCTTGGGAATTTTCGCCTTCTCGATCACGGCTCGCCATTTCTCGATGTCGGAGGTGAGGCGTTGTTCGATCGCCTCCGGCGTGCCGGCCTTGGCCTCGATGCCGAGCGCGAGCATTTTCTTTTTGGTCTCGGCATCGGCCAGGATGTCCTGCAACGCGGCGTTCAGCGTCTTGATGACTTCGGGCGGCGTGTCGGTGCGGGCAAACAGCGCGTTCCAGGACACTACATCGTATTCGGCGACGCCGCTTTCCTGCACGGTGGCTAGCTCCGGCGTCGATTCCGATCGCACCGCGCCGGAGGAAGCGAGCGCCTTGAGTTTACCGTCGGCGATGTTGCCCTGGAGGACCGAGTAGCTGTCGACCACGAGCGCTACATTACCCTGCAACAGCGCCACTTCAGCTTCGTGGTTGCCGCGAAACGGTACCAGCGTGAAGTCGATATTGGCTGATGTCTTGAACAGTTCGGCGGAGAGGTTTTGCGTCGAGCCGACATTGATGGTGCCGACGTTGAGCGCGCCCGGCTTGGCCTTGGCGGCGGCGATGAATTCGGCCAGCGTCTTGAATCCGGAGGAGGCGCTGGTGACGAACGCGAAATCGAAAAATCCAAGACTCGAGACCGGCGTGAAATCCTTTACCGGATCGAACGGCAGTTTCTCGAACAGCGACACGCTGACCGCGGTGCCGTTGGTCAGCATGATCAGCGTGTAGCCGTCAGCGGCCGCGCCCAGCGTCGTGCGCGCCGCGGTGATGCCGCCGGCGCCGGGTTGATTCTCGACGTAAAAGCGTTGCTTGAGCTTTTCGGCGAGTTTTTCGGCGACGATGCGCGCGGTCGAATCCGCGACGCCGCCGGCCGCAAACGGCACGACCAAGCGGACCGGACGATTCGGATAATTGGCCTGGGCGAACGCGGGAAGCACCGCGCCGATCGTGGTTATTGTGGCCAAAACGGCAAGGAGCGCCGGCAAAAGGTGAGGCTTGATTGAATCGGATGTTCTCATACGCAGGCACGATAATTGGCGAGGATGGATCGTTCAATCCATCTTGCGGGAAAGCGGCCATGCCCTCTCACGGCTTGCTTAATCAAATGAGCGACGACAGTGTCCCGGCCCCTGCAATCAGGGCGACCACTACCCATGACGGCAGCTTCCAGACCGTCAGCAGCAGGAAACCCACAAGCGCGAGCGCAAAGTCGCGCGGGGTTATGACGGCGCTGGTCCAGACCGGATTGTAAAGGGCGGCGCCGAGGATGCCGACCACGGCGGCATTGGTGCCGCGCATCGCTGCCTGTGCGGCGGGTCGGGTGCGAAAGCTATCCCAGAACGGCAGCATGCCATAGACCAGCAGCATGCCCGGTAGCAACAGCGCGACCAGCGCAATCGTTGCACCCGCCAGTCCGTTCGGAGGCGTGTTCATGACAGCGCCGAGATAGGCGGCAAACGTAAACACCGGTCCCGGCGCGGCCTGGGCCAGACCGTAGCCGGCGAGAAACGCCTCGTTGCTGACCCAGCCGGGCGTCACCACCTCGGCCTGCAACAGCGGCAGCACGACATGGCCACCGCCGAACACCAGCGAGCCGGAACGGTAGAAAGCGTCGAACACGGCGAGCCCATGCGAGCCCATCGCCGCCGCCGCGATCGGCGTCGCCAGCAATAGCGCCGCAAAGAAACAAAGCGCGATGCCGCCACTCAAGCGCGTCACCGGAAAGTTCAGCCGGCCGGATACGGCGGCAACCTCGCCGCGGCAAAGCCACAGGCCGAGAACCGCGCCGAGCACGATCGCCGCAATCTGTGCCAGCGATCCCGCAAATGAGACGACGACCGAAAGTGCTGCGATCGCGATGGCCGCGCGCGGGCGATCCGGTGCCAGGCTTTGCGCCATGCCCCAGACCGCCTGCGCCACCACGGCAACTGCAACAAGCTTCAGCCCGTGCAGAAAACCTTCAGCGACCGGCCCGGTGAAATGCGCAGCACCCAGCGCGAAGGCGAACATGATCACGGCGGAGGGCAGGGTGAAGGCCAGCCACGCCGCCAGTCCGCCAAGGAGCCCGTTGCCGCGCAGCACGCCCAAGGAAAAGCCGACCTGGCTCGATGCCGGGCCCGGCAGAAACTGGCAAAGCGCGACAAGATCGGCAAAGGTCGCTTCATCGAGCCATCGTCGCCGGATCACCAGCTCTTGCCGGTAATAGCCGAGATGGGCGACCGGGCCGCCGAAGGACGTCAGGCCCAATTTGAGAAAGGCCGCGAACACTTCGCCGATCGATCCGCGTTCTTTCGCGGCTGTGGCGTCGGGCGAAGTGGATGGCTTCATGGCGTTGTTCCGGAGTTGGATCATTCCACGCAATACCACGCGGCCACTGGCGCGGTCACCATGCGAGACAGTTAAGCGCAGCCGTTGGCGTTGACACACCGGCCTTGCGGCCCTCTATTGTCGGCCGGCGACCTCTGGGGAAACGAAAAATGCCGATCAATCGACGCAATGCGCTGAAAATGTCAGCCGGTTTTGCTGCCGCCGCCACAGGCGGATTTTCCTGTATCGAACTCGCCAAGGCCGGTCCGATTGAAGTGCCTGTTATCGACAAGCTCAGCGTGCGGGTTTTGGTCGATAGCGCGACCGATATCTATTTCAAGCCGGCCGAAGTCGCCGGCGTGAAAGCCGAACCCGGCCGCTCGGCGAATTCGATGTTGCCGTTGCACAGCGAATGGGGACTGTCGCTGTTTCTGGAGCCGCAGCGCGGCGATATCAAACGCACGTTGATGCTCGACTACGGTTGGACGCCCGAGGCCATCAACGGCAACATGGAGCTATTGAAAGTCGATCCTTCCAAGATCGACGTGCTGATCATGAGCCACGGACATTGGGATCATCTCGGCGGCATGATGGGTTTCCTCGACAAGCACCGCAAATCGATGCCCGCCGACCTTACGATGTATGCCGGCGGCGAAGACAATTTCTGCCAGCGCTACGCCCGGAACGGATCGGGCGACTTGAGCGACTACGGCATGCTCGACCGCCGCGATCTCGCCAAGCGCGACGTCAAGGTCATGTTGTGCGAAACGCCGACCGTGATTTCCGACGTGGCGTTCACGACCGGCAGGATCAAGCGCAACTCGATCGAAAAAGTGCTGCCGAACTCGATGGTGGAGTTCAAGCTCAAGGACGGCGCGGGCTGCAACTGGAGCCACTATTTGCCGGCCGAAATGGAAGGCAAGATCGTGCCCGACGAGCACATCCACGAGCATGCGACCTGCTTCAATCTGAAGGACAAGGGCCTGATCGTCATCTCTTCCTGCGGCCATGTCGGCATCGTCAACTCGGTGCGGCAGGCGATGGAAGTCTCCGGCATCGAGAAGGTGCATGCGATCATGGGTGGCTTCCACCTCGGGCCGGCGCCGGCGGATTACCTGACGCAGGTCGTCGCCGAGATCGGCAAGCTCAATCCGGATGTCGTGATACCCATGCATTGCAGCGGGCTCAACTTCACTCTGGAAGCGCAGCGGCAGATGCCGGGCAAGGTGCTGACCACCACGACCGGCACCCGCATCACCTTCGGCATCTGACCCGTAGCCATGAAGCGTCGTACGAGCGCGAAGGCGTGGCGTCTGATCGCCGCGCTGTTTGCGTTTGTCATTTCGGTCGATGCGACGAGGGCGGAAGACACCCCGCCCGATCAAGCCGCGGCCGCGCGGATGATGGACGATCTGATGTACGGTCGCGGCACGGTCGGCGGTCCGTTCACGCTCACGGATCAAAATGGCCGCACGCGCAGCGACAGCGATTTTCGCGGCAAACTGATGATCGTCTATTTCGGTTACACGTTCTGTCCCGATGTGTGCCCGGCCGACCTGATGGCGATCACGCAGGCACTCGACGCGCTGGGGCCTGCGGCCGACGGCGTGCAGCCGATCTTCATCACGGTCGACCCCGAACGCGACACGAAGGTGCTGGCGGAATATGTCCGGGCATTTCACAAGAGCCTGATCGGGCTGACTGGGACGCCGGAACAGATCCGAAAGGTCGCCAACGCCTACAAGGCGTTTTACGCGAAGGTGCCGGGAACGGGCGATGGCGACTATGCGATCGACCACACCGGGGTCATCTATTTGATGGGGAGAGGCGGCGAATATCTCGGCTTCATGCCGCCGCAGACCGGGCCTGAAAAACTCACCGAAATTCTGCGCAAACAGCTTTCGAAATAGCGAAAATTCTTACATCAGGCTTACGGCAGACGGTTCCCGTTAACCCCGCGAGCGTTTGCATGCTTGTCGATTGCCGCAAAAGGCCGCAAAGCTGGCGGTGAGAATTCCCCGCGATGGGCCGCGCCATGCGTCTATTGGTTGTCGAGGACAATGCGACACTGTCCGAGCTGCTCGCCAAGGGCCTGCGGACGGCCGGCTATGAGGTCGACCTGCTCGCGACCGCGGCGGAAGCCCGCACCGTGCTGATGACCACGACCTATGCGGCCGTCATTCTCGATCTCGGTTTGCCCGACGGCGACGGGCTCGCGGTGTTGCGCGAATTGCGCCATCGCAAGGATTCGACGCCGGTGCTGGTGCTCACCGCGCGCGGCGGCTTGCAGGACCGTGTCTCGGGCCTGCGCAGCGGCGCCGACGACTACATGGTCAAGCCGTTCGCGCTCGAAGAGTTGGTCGCGCGGCTGGAAGCGCAGTTGCGCCGGCCGGGTCAGCAGCTCGGCAACTCCCTGCACATCGCCAATCTCGAATTCGACCTGCGCGGCCGGCAGGCGCTGATCGACGAACAGCCGCAGATGCTGTCGGCGCGCGAGACCGCGGTGCTGGAACTGCTGATGCGCAGCAAGGGCAGGGTGGTCTCGAAGAAGCAGGTCGAGGATCATATCTTCGGGCTGTCCGGCGATGTCGCCTCCAACGCCGTCGAGGTTTATGTCCATCGCCTGCGCAAGCAGCTTTCCGACCGCGGCGCCAAGGTGACGATCCACACCATCCGCGGCGTCGGATATCTCATCGCCGAGGAAAAGCGTGATCCGGTTTGACTCGATCATCTCGCGCATCGTGATCCTGCATGTGATCGCGGTGGCGATCACGTCGGTTCTGATGTCGGTGGCGCTGTCGTGGCTATTGAGCGCGGCCACCAACAACATCCATAACGATGCGATGGAAGAGCAGGCGGTCTCGCTCGCCGCGCATCTCGTGCTCGAGCCCGACGGCCGCCTTTCGCTCGCTTTGCCGCCGAACCTTCAGGGGTTTTATTCGCAGCCCTATGGACGATATTCCTATGCCGTGATCGACGATGCCGGCAAAACGCTGTTTTCCTCGCTTGCCAACAACGCGCCGATCTTCGCCGCCGATCCGCGCGCAGGTACGGTGCAGTTCCTGGAGACCCGCATTGGCGAGGCCGCCATCTCCGGCGCCAGCGTGCGCCGTTCGATCGGCGGCAAGACGGTGTGGGTGCAGGCGGCCGAAGACCTCGCCAACAGCGACGTTCTCATCGACGACATCGTCGAGGACTTTTACCGGCATGTCGGCTGGATCACGCTGCCGATCCTGCTGGTGCTTCTCGTCATCGACATCGCGATTTTCCGCCGCGCGCTGCTGCCGCTGCGCCAGGCGTCCGAAACCGCCCAGCACATCACGCCCGCGCGCACTGACATTCGTTTGCCGTTGCAGGAAATTCCGACCGAGGTCCGGCCACTGGTGTCCGCGATCAACAAGGCGCTCGATCGCCTCGACGAAGGCTTCCGCCTGCAGCGCGAATTCACCGCGGATGCGGCCCACGAACTGCGTACGCCGTTGTCCATCCTGCGCACCCGTGTGGAGACGCTCGACAATCCCGGCGTTGCCAAGGCGTTGCGTCAGGACATCGAGGCGATGAGCCGGGTGGTCGGCCAGCTGCTCGACATCGCCGAGCTCGAGGCTTTTGCGATCGACCCCGCGGAGGTCGCCGATCTGCAAGCCGCCAGCGCCGAAGTCGCCGGCTTCGTCGCGCCGCTCGCGCTTGAACAGGGCCGCGAAATCGCGCTGTTGGGAGCGACCGCGCCGGTTCTCGTCAAGGGCAATGCCGAGATGATCAAGCGGGCAATCCGCAACCTCGCCGAAAACGCCATACGCCACGCCCCGAAAGACACCGTGGTGGAATTCGTCGTCCAGGATAACGGCACGGTCACGGTGCAGGATCGCGGCCCCGGCATTCCGGATGAAGAGCGTGAGCTGATTTTCCGCCGCTTCTGGCGGCGCGATCGTAACCACCAGGGAAGCTCGGGGCTGGGTCTGTCGATCGTGCAGCGCATCGCCGAATTGCACGGCGCCAGCATCGAGGTCGAAAGGCGGGTGATGGGCGGCGCGCAGTTTTCCCTGCATTTTATTAAGGCCGCCCCATACCCCGAGGCTTGACGCCGGCCTGTTCCGTGCGGTCAAGATGGCGGGCCAAGCCGTAGGGAGTTGAAGTTCGCTTCACCTCTCCCCGCTTGCGGGGAGAGGTCGTAACGCATCGGTAGATGCGTTACGGGTGAGGGGGACTTTCCATAGACTGTCCTCTTGAAAACTCCCCCTCACCCCAACCCTCTCCCCGCAAGCGGGGCGAGGGAGCAGACTTGTACCGCGGCTGGAGTCTAGACGTCTCAAAGGATGCCTCTCAAACGAGCATCCGTCATTTCTGGAGGAAATAGTAGATGCATCGTTCTTTTCTGGCGGCTGTCGTGGCCGGTCTTGTTTCGGCCGGCGTAACGGCCAGCGCGCAAGACGCCGCTCAGCCCGTCACCATCGTGACCTATACCGAAGTCGCGCCGGCCAAGGCGTCCGAGGGCAGAAAACTGATTCTCGGCTACGCCGCGGAAGCGCGGAAAGCAAAGGGCGCGCTCGAGATCACCGCGCTTCAGCGGATTTCCGATCCCGCTCATTTCGCGCTGGTCGAGCGATGGCAGTCGCAGGCCGACAAGCAGGCCTTTGCGTCGACCGATCCCGTCACCAAGTTTCGCGCCGCGCTCGATCCGTTGCGAAGTGCTGCTTACGACGAGCGCATCCACGCCGACCAAGCGGTTGGCCCGTCAAAGCCGACCAACGGACAGTCCGTTGTGGGCCTGACCCACGTCGACGTGATTCCGACCCAGCTCGAGCCGGGAACGGCCAAGGTGAAGGCCTTCGTCGAGGCCGGCCGCGCAGCACCTGGCAACTTGCGCTTTGACGATGTCGTGCAGGCGAACCGCAAGAATCATTTCACGGTCATCGAGGCCTGGAAGTCGCAGGCCGACAAGAATGCCTGGGTTTCGGGCAAGACCGCGCGCACCTTCCGCGAGGAACTTCAGCCGATCGGCGGCGCGCTTTACGACGAGCGCGACTTCAAGGTTGCGCAATAATCGATCTGATCCATCCCTCGAGACGGCGCGTCGCGCCGCCTCGGGATGAGGCCGGCCGGCGTTCAGGATTTGACCTGTACCCTCTGGTGAGGAGCCGCGTCTCTTGCGCGGCGTCTCGAACCATGAGGCCGCGACCAGCCTCGAAGCTGCCACATGGCGGCAAGGTAATCCTTTCCGCCATGAATCTTTTTGACCGATCTTTTTCGCCACGATTTATCGCTATTTGTTCAGAGCCTATTCATGCGTGACGAGTCAGATTAGCTGGCCTTTTGCGGCATCGCGTTTTCGCAAGGGTTCGAGGATTCGCATGACGAGCTTCATTCGATGGAACCCAACGATTTAAGCCTGTTCGGCCGTGGCCTGACGCGCATTCTCTTACATTGCGCCGTCATGGCCATGGGCGCACAAATCACCATAGCCAACGCGGCCGATCTGACGCCGCATGACCTGATCCTCCTCGATCGCCTGACCTTCGGCATCAGCGCGTCAAGTGCGGCGCATCTGCAAGCCGTCGGCGTCGAGCGCTGGCTCAACGAGCAACTGCACCCCGCACCAAATTCGCCGTTGCCGGAAGCGGCTCAATCGCAGATCGAGGCGATGGCGGATGTGCACAAGCTTCCCTTCGATATTTTGGTGTCGTTCGACGCGCAGGCCAAGAGCGCCAATCAAGTTGCCGATCCCGATCAGAAAAAGGCCGCGCAGCAGGTCTATCAGCAGGCGATGAACGACCGGATGAAACAGGCGGCTTCGCGCTCCATCCTGCATGCACTCTATGCGCCGGACCAGTTGCGTCAGCGCATGACCTGGTTCTGGTTCAACCATTTCAACGTGCATCAGTACAAGTCGAACCTGCGCATTCTGGTCGGCGATTACGAAGACCACGCGATCCGCGCGCATGCGCTCGGAAAGTTTCGTGACCTGCTGGTTGCGACCTTACGCCATCCCGCGATGCTGCGTTATCTCGACAATACGGACAACGCCGCCGGCCATCTGAACGAGAACTACGCCCGCGAGATCATGGAACTGCACACCATGGGTGTCGGCTCCGGCTATACGCAAGCCGACGTCGAGGCGTTGGCGCGAATTCTCACCGGCGCCGGCATCGACGCGAAACCGGAAGAGCCGAAACTCAAGCCCGAGCTGCAATCGCAGTTGTTGCGCGAAGGCGCGTTCGAATTCAATCCGGCGCGGCACGACTACGGCGACAAGACTTTCCTGGGGCACGAGATCAAGGGCAGAGGCTTCGCCGAAGTGGACGAAGCGATCGATATCCTGGTGCACCACCCGGCGACGGCGACGCATCTGTCGAAGCAGATCGCGACGTATTTCGTCTCGGACAGCCCGCCCGATGCGCTGGTGCAAAAGATGGCGCAGACCTTCAAGGCCACCGACGGCGACATCGCCGCGGTGCTCGCCACCATGGTCCATGCGCCGGAGTTTGCGGCGTCGTTGAAGCCGGGCGTGAAATTCAAGGACCCCGTGCATTGGGTCTTCTCGGCCGTGCGGCTCGCCTATGACGACAAGGTGATCCTCAACACCTCACCCGTGCAGAACTGGCTCAACCGTCTCGGCGAGGGACTGTTCAATCACGAAACGCCGGACGGCTATTCGATGGTTTCGGCGTCGTGGGATGGTCCCGGCCAGATGACGCTGCGCTTCGAGATCGCGCGCCAGATCGGCTCAGGCTCGGCCGGCCTGTTCAAGCCGGATGTGCCGAACGCGGTCGAGAGGCCGGCGTTCCCGCTGATCCAGAACGCGCTCTATTTCAACGGACTGCGCCAGACGCTCGGCCCGGCCACACTTGCCGCGCTCGATCAGGCGGTGTCGCCGCAGGACTGGAACACGCTGTTTCTATCGTCGCCCGAATTCATGCGCTAAAATTCCTGGAGGGTCACATGAACCGCCGCGAACTGATCAAGGCCTTTGCGGGTGCGGTGCCGTTGACTGTGGCCGGTCGCGTCTGGGCCGCGCCCGCGACCGACGCGCGTTTGCTGGTGGTGTTCCTGCGCGGCGCCTATGATGCGGCCAATGTCGTCGTTCCCATCGGCAGCGACTTTTATCGCGCGGCCCGTCCGACGCTCGGCCTCGCCAAACCGGACGGCGGCAACCCGAATGCGGCGTTGTCGCTGAATGCGGATTGGGGGCTGCATCCGGCCTTGCGCGACAGCATCTATCCGCTGTGGGCGAAACGCGAGATCGCGTTCGTGCCGTTCGCCGGCACGTCGGACGATCTCACGCGCAGCCATTTCGAAACCCAGGACACGATCGAGCTTGGTCAGGCGGCTGGCGGTTCGCGCGACTATCGTTCCGGCTTCATGAGCCGGCTTGCGGCCGAACTTGCGCGCGCCAAGCCGATCTCGTTTACCGATCAGCTGCCGCTGATTTTTCGCGGCAAGACGCAAACACCGAACATCGGCATCAACAGCGTCGGCAAACCCGGCGTCGATGATCGCCAGGCGCGCCTCATCAAGGACATGTATGCGCAAAGCGACCTGTCCTCGTCGGTGTCGGAAGGTTTTCGGATTCGCGACGACGTCTATCGTTCGATCTCGGAAGAAATGACGGCGGCCAATCGCGGCGCGGTTTCGCCGCGCGGCTTTGAATTGTCGGCGCGGCGGATCGGCCGATTGATGCGCGATCAGTTCAATCTTGGTTTTGTCGATGTCGGCGGTTGGGACACCCACGTCAACCAGGGCGCTGCGACCGGCTATCTCGCCGATCGCCTGGGCGAACTCGGCCGTGGTTTATCCGGCTTCTCCGAAGAGATTGGACCGGCCGGTTGGCGCGACACCATCGTCGTCGTGATCTCCGAATTCGGCCGCACGTTCCGCGAGAACGGCGACCGCGGCACCGATCACGGTCATGGCAGCGTCTACTGGGTGATGGGCGGTGGCATCAATGGCGGGCGCATCGCGGGCGAACAGGTCAAGGTCGAGCAGGCGACGCTGTTTCAAAACCGCGACTATCCGGTGCTGACCGATTATCGCGCCATGTTTGCAGGTCTGTTCCAACACCTGTACGGGCTGCCGCCGGCGAGCGTTCAGCGTATCTTTACCAACGTCCATCCCGCTGACTTGGGCCTGGCCTAGCGTGGCGGTTCAAAAGTCCGCATCATGCCGCGAGTTCGTCATGCCGACTTTTGAACCAAAGCCACACTAGGTTAATAAGGCTGCCGGTGTCCTTTCGATTCCGAAGTTCGTAAACGAGGGGCCGCATTCTGGTACGAACTCCGGAATCAGGACACTGGATCTGTTTCCGTGCGTTTCTACGGAACTCATGGCTGCTCTTCTCGGGAGCCGAATTTACGCGACCTTCACAGAGTCAGAGGTAGCTTCCGCCGCCCGGTACATTCCAAGAGCGGAATACCTTATGTTAAAGGTTTATAATTGTATCGCTACGGAGCACGATCTAAAGCTCGTCGCGCTTGCCGCTTTTGTGTGCATTCTCGCCTCGATCGCTGCGATCAGGCTATTGCGTTATGCCCGTAATTCTAACGGGCAGATGCGTGGCGTATGGTTGACGGTTTCTGCCATCTCGACCGGCTTCGGCATCTGGGCGACGCACTTCATCGCCATGCTCGCATTCACCCCGGGTTTGCCGAGCGGCTATAACATCGTGTTAACCGTGGTGTCGCTCGTCGCCGCGATCTCGCTCACCGGCATCGGCCTTGCGGTATCCTTGATCGGCTGGCGTCACGGTCCCTGGATCGGTGGCGCCATTGTCGCTGGCGGCATCGCCGCGATGCATTACACCGGCATGGCGGCCTTTGAGGTCGCCGGCACCGTGATGTGGGACCCCGTTCTGGTAGCTGCCTCCATCTTGCTCGGCGCGGCGATCGGCGCGGTCGCGCTGCCGGTTGGACTGCACGGCGAAAGTGAATGGTGGAAGATCGGCGGCGCGCTGCTGCTGACGCTCGCGATCTGTGCCCACCACTTCACCGCGATGGGCGCAGCTTCCATTGTCCCTGATCCGTCCATCGCCGTGTCGCAAACGGCATTGCCGGCCGAATGGCTCGCGTTTGGCGTGGCCATCGCAAGCCTCGCCATTCTTGGATTGGCGGCGGCGGGCGTCGTGATCGACATCCGCGATCAGCGCCGCTCCGAGCTCGAGACCGACCGGATGCGGGACCTCGCGGATGCTTCCGTCGAGGGACTTCTGGTCTGCAACGGGCAGACGATCGTCTCGGCCAATAAAAGTTTTTCGCAGCTCGTGGGCATCCCGGCCGACAGCCTTGTCGGAGGAACGCTGGAAAACTGTTTTCCGGACTCCGTCGCCCGCTTCAAGCTGATGTCGCGGCCCAACCACGGAATCGAAACCGAGTTGCGTCACCGCGATGGTTCGATGACGCCGGTCGAATTGATCATGCGGCCGATCGTCTTCGCCGAGCGGCCCCATCACGTCATCGCGGTGCGCGACTTGAAGGCGCGCAAGGACGCCGAACAGCACATCCATTTCCTGGCGCATCACGACGCGCTGACGGGACTGCCGAACCGCAGCTTCTTCAACGCCCGCGTCGATCAGGAAATCGCCGCGCTCGAGCCCGGCAAGAGCCTCGGGATACTTTGTCTGGATCTCGACCGCTTCAAGGAAATCAACGATCTGTTCGGGCACGCCACGGGTGACCGCACCTTGCAGGCCGTTGCTTCACGCATCGGCGCTCTGCTCGACGATCGTCAGATGATGGCGCGCCTTGGCGGCGACGAGTTTGCCATTCTTGTTCCGGAACTCGCCGGGCCTGCCGCGGCCGGCCGTCTCGCGGAATCCATTCTGGAGGCGCTCCGCGATTCGTCCGATGCGCCGGAAATCACGATCGCCACCAGCATCGGCATCGCGCTCAGCCCGGACGATGCGACCGATCGCCAATCGCTGCTCAATCACGCCGACGTTGCGCTCTACCGGGCGAAACAGGAAGGCCGCAACACCTATCGTTTCTTCGAAGCCAAGATGGGCGCCGAGGTACGCAACCGCCGCTTGCTCGAACACGACCTGCGACAGGCGATTGCCCACAAGGAATTGTGGCTGGCTTACCAGCCGCAACTCGATATCCGTCACGGCAAGGTCGTCGGTTTCGAGGCGCTGTTGCGCTGGAAGAACCCCACCCGCGGCGAGATATCGCCCGGCGTCTTCATCCCGATCGCGGAAGAAATCGGCGCCATCCTGCCGATCGGCGACTGGGTGCTGCGGGAGGCATGCCGTGAGGCTGCGTCCTGGAAGACGCCGCTCAAGGTCGCCGTCAACGTTTCGGCCGTGCAGTTGCACACCGCCTCGTTTGCCAAGGACCTGCATCAAATCCTGATCGAGACCGGTCTGCCCGGCAAACGGCTGGAGATCGAGATCACCGAGACGGCGCTGGTGCGCGACCTCAACCGGACGCTGGCGACGCTGCGTCAGGTCAAGGCGCTCGGCGTGGAAATCGCGATGGACGATTTCGGCACCGGTTATTCGTCGCTTTCCAACCTGCGCGCCTTCCCGTTCGACCGGATCAAGATCGACCGATCCTTCATCAAGTCGGTCCATAACAACCAGCAGGCGGCGACGATCGTGCGGGCGGTGCTCGGCCTCGGCAAGGGCCTCGGGCTGCCGGTCATTGCCGAAGGCGTCGAGACCAACGAGGAACTGCGCTTCCTGCA
>Ga0210393_10000244_pt1 | contig 50097 bp, 44 predicted proteins | sample IncBWC27OmetaG_FD_160068 | JGI IMG/M metagenome (GOLD analysis project Ga0210393, IMG submission 160068) | Forest soil microbial communities from Barre Woods Harvard Forest LTER site, Petersham, Massachusetts, United States - Inc-BW-C-27-O ... | reverse complement strand
CGCACGCGGCCGCTGCCAGCGCAAGGGCCGGCGGTGCGGCTCGCCCCGGTGGTGCAGGGGTACGTCACGGTGGGCGAGCGCGTCATGCAGCTCGCCGGCATCGATCCGTTCGCGAGCGCCGCGCTCGCTGCGGGTAGCGCCGGCGGCGCGCCGGCGCCCGCGCTGCACGACGTCGCCGCGGCGCGCGCCTGGTTCACCGAGCCCGGCGCCGTGATCCTCGGCGCCTCGACCGCGCGCGAGCTCGGCATCGGGGCCGACGGCCGCTTCGCGCTCAGCGTCGGCGGGGTGCCGCACGCCGCCGTCGTCATTGCACGACTCGCCGATGCGGGTCCTGGCTTCGCCGGGCTCATTCTCACCGATGTCGCGCAGGCGCAGGAATGGCTCGGCGCATCTGCCCGGCTGTCGCGCATCGACCTGGCGGTTCCGGCCGATCCCGCGGGCACGGCGTTCCTCGCACACCTCGCAGCGTCTCTTCCCCGCGAGCTCGCGCTGCATACCACGCGTGCCACGGCGCGCGAGACCTTCGCGATGACGGACGCCTTCACCACCAATCTTCGGGCCATGAGCCTGCTCGCGCTGCTGGTGGGCACGCTGCTGATCTACGGGGCGGTGAGCTTTGCCGTGCTGCAGCGTCGCCGCATCATCGGCGTGCTGCGCGCGCTCGGCGCCACGCGCGCCGAGGTGCTCGGCATCGTGCTCGGCGAAGCGGCGCTGCTCGGCGTCGCCGGCGCCGCCGGCGGGGTGCTGCTGGGAGTCGTGATCGGTCATGCGCTGGTCGGACTTGTCGCGCAGACCATCAACGATCTGTATTTCGTGGTCGCGGTGCAGGCGGTCACCGTGCCCTGGAGCACGCTGCTGCTGGCCGGCTGCGTCGGGCTGGGCACCGCGCTCGCGGCCGCGCTGCTGCCGGCGCTGGAAGTGGCCAGGAGCGTTCCGCAGCTCGGACTCAAGCGCGCGGTGCTCGAGCGGCGCGTGCAGCGCGTGGCGGGCCGCCTGGCGCTCCTCAGCGTGTTGCTCACCCTCGCCGCCGGCGCGACCATCCTCGCCTCGCACCGCAGCCTGCTCGCCGGGTTTGCGGCGCTTTTCATGCTGCTGCTGGGCGTCGCGGCGCTCACGCCGGGCGCGCTGCGCTTCGCTGCCGCCGCGGCGGCGCGCGCTGCGGCGCGGTTCAGCCCGGTGGCGCGCCTGGCCTGCGCCGACGTGGCCGCATCGCTCAGCCGCACCGGGGTCGCGATCGCCGCGCTCGGCATGGCGCTCACCGCGATGATCGGCGTCGCCATCATGGTGGCGAGCTTCCGCGAGTCGCTACGCACCTGGCTCGTAGAGACCATGCGCGCCGACGTCTATGTGAGCGCCCCGGGCGTCAGCGAGAGCCTGGAACGACGGCTCGACCCTGAGGTGATGCGCACGCTGCTGGCGGTTCCGGGGGTACGTGCGCACAGCGAGGGGCGGCGCGTCACGGTGGACTCCCCGTCGGGACCTGTGGATCTGAACGCGGTCAGTCTCGCGCCGGCGAGCTACGCCGGTTTCAGGCTGACCGCCGGCGTCGCCGCGCAGGCCTGGCCGCAGTTCCGCTCCGGGGCGGTGCTGATCTCCGAGCCGCTTGCCTGGCGGCTGTCGCTCTCGCCCGGCAGCGAGCTCACGCTCACGACGCCCTCCGGGCCGCACGCCTTCACGGTGGCGGCGGTCTACCGCGAATACGGCAATGACCGCGGCGAGGTGTTGATCGATCTCGCGCACTACCGCGGCTGGTGGCACGACGAGGGCGTGGCGGCGCTCGGGCTGTACCTGGCCCCGGGCGTCAGCGCGCCAGAGGTGGTGCGTGCGCTGCGTGCCGCCGCCGGCGGCCGCCAGGCGCTGCTGATCCGCTCCAACGCTGACATCCGCGCGCTGTCGATGAGTATTTTCGAGCGGACCTTTCTCATCACCCGGGTACTGTACTGGCTGGCGGCGGGAGTCGCGGCCGTCGGGCTGGTGAGCGCGCTGCTCGCCTGGGAGCTCGAGCGGCTGCGCGAGCTGGCGCTGCTGCGCGCGCTCGGCCTGACCCCGGCGGCGGCGGCGCTGCTGGTGCTGGCGCAGACCGCGTTCATGGGGGTAGCGGCCTTTCTCGCGGCGCTACCGGCAGGTCTGCTCACCGCGCTCACGCTCATCGACGTCATCAACCGCCGCGCCTTCGGCTGGCAGATCGATCTGCACCTCGAGGCCGCGCAGTTCGCTAACGCGCTGTGGCTCGCACTCGCCGCGGCAGCCGCCGCGGCGCTGTACCCGGCGTGGCGCAGTGCGCGCATGCCTCTGGTTGGCGGTCTGCGGGAGGAATGATGCCGCGACTGCCGACCGCCTCGCCCGCGTACGCCGTGATCCTGTCTGGCGCTGTGGCACTTGCCGGTGTTGCGGCGGTGGCGCGCGCCGCACCCGCAGCGCTGCCTGGAATTCTGCCCGGCGGCCCGGCTGCCGCCGGCTTTGCACAGGCGCAGGAGGTGCGGCCGTTCGTCTTTCCCCGCGACCACGGACCGCACGATGAGTTTCGCCAGGAATGGTGGTACTGCACCGGCAACCTCGATGCCGCGGGGGGCGAGCGTTTCGGATTCGAGCTGACGTTCTTCCGCTTTGCGCTCCAGCCGGCGGACGCCGCGACCGGGGCCGCGGCCGGCGCCGCCGGGTCCGCCTGGCGCTCGCGCGAGATCTACATGGCGCACTTCACGGTCACCGACGTTGCAGGGCGGCGCTTCCGCTTCGCGCAGAAGCTGTCGCGCGCGGCACTGGGGCTCGCCGGCGCACGCGCCGCGCCGCTCGAGGTCTGGATCGACGACTGGACGCTCGCAGGCGATGCGACTGCCTGGCACCTGCACGCCGCACAGGCCGGCTACCAGATCGAGCTCACCCTCGAGCCACAGGGACCGCCGGTGTTGAATGGCGAGGCCGGGCTGTCGTCTAAGGCCGACGAGCCCACGGCCGCGAGCTACTACTACTCGATTCCGCGACTTCAGGTGAGCGGCCGCGTGAGCCGCGACGGACGGGCGCGCGACGTGCAGGGACTGGCGTGGGTCGATCATGAATGGGGCAGCGGCGGCCTGGGAGCCGGTGAGTCCGGCTGGGACTGGTTCTCGCTGCAGCTTGCCGACGGCAGCGCGCTCATGTTCTATGCGTTGCGCGACCGTGGCGGTGGGCGCGATCCGCACAGTGCCGGCACCTGGATCGGGCCGGACGGCGCGGTGCGCTCGCTACCGGACAGCGCGGTCGGCATCGAGGTCAGCGGTGACTGGCGCAACGCCGAGGGCGCGCGCTACCCGGCCGGCTGGCGCATTCGCGTGCCATCCCTGCAGCTTGACCTCACCGTGCGCCCGGTGCTCGCCGACCAGGAGCTCGCGACGACGCCGCGCTACTGGGAAGGAGCGGTGGACGCGCGCGGGCAGCGCGCCGGGCGCGAGCTCGCCGGCCGCGGCTACGTCGAGTTGGTGGGCTACGCTCGAGAACGCTGACCCAAGCGCTCCACGCTGCGGAACGCCGACACTTCGCTGCCACTGGCGCGGGGCGGTGAGTTGTCAGATGATGCCCGCCCCTGGCCCCTTGACCTCGTAACGGAGAGACCCACATGCGACGCTCACCCGTGGCCGCTGCGGCCGCGCTCCTGTGCACGATCCCGGTCTTCGCCGCGCTGCCCGACGGCAGCCGCGCGCCCGACATCAACACGCAGGCAACGCTCGCCGGCAAGGAGTTCCAGTTCTCGCTCGGCGAGGCGCTGAAGAAGGGGCCGGTGGTGTTGTATTTCTATCCGGCGGCCTTCACCCCGGGCTGCACGGTCGAGGCGCACGAGTTCGCCGAGGCGACTGACAAGTTCCGCGAGCTCGGTGCCACCGTCATCGGCGTCTCGCACGACCCGATCGACAAGCTCGACAAGTTCTCGGTGAGCGAGTGCCGCAACAAGTTCGCGGTGGCCTCCGATGCGGACGGCAGCATCATGAAGGCGTACGACGCGGTGCTGCCCAGCCACCCGGAATATGCCAACCGCACGTCCTACGTGATCGCGCCGACCGGCGTGATCATCTACTCCTACACCGCCATGAAACCCGACCAGCACGTGGAGAACACCATGGCGGCGGTGAAGAAGTGGCAGGACGAGCACAAGAAGAGCTGACCGGGGCCGTCGCGGCGCGCTCACGCCGGCGGCAGCGCGGACGTCCACATTAAGTAACAACGGCGCCATTCTTGGGCGTCAGGCCAGGTGTTTTGCCGACTGAAGCGTTGGGCAAACACGGCGCGCGGCAGTAAACTCACCGCCACACGGATGTGACCGTGAAGGAGTGCGCACATGCAAAGGAAGCTTTGGATTGCGGTTGCTTCGGCACTGGCGGCCCTGCCGGCCGCGAGCTTCGCCGGCACCACGCTGCTCAACGAGAATTTCAACGAGCTCACGCCGATGCTGACCGCAACGTCCGTGGGTGAATTTTCCGCCATCGGCGGCACCAACGTCGACATCGTGGGCGGCGCGCTGTTTGGCTCGCTGTGCGTCGCACCGGAGTCGGGCAACTGCATCGACCTCGACGGCAGCAACGGCAACCCGCAGGGCATCCTGCGCTCCAACAGCGCCTTTTCGCTGGTGCCGGGCGTCAACTACTACCTGAGCTTCGATCTGATCGGCTCGCAGCGCGGTCTCACCACCTCGGCGACGGTGACGTTCGGCTCCTACGACAAGGTTTTCACCCTCGTTTCGGGCGACGTCACGAGCGGCGTGGTGTCGGATCAGCTGATCACAGTGAGCGCGCCAACCACCGCTTATCTCACCTTCGCCAGCAATACGCCGGGCAATGTCGGCACGCTGCTCGACAACGTGGTGCTCAGCAGCGCGCCTGCGACTTCCGTGCCTGAGCCGGCCACGCTCGGGCTGCTCGGACTTGGATTTGCCGGCCTGGGCTTAAGGCGGCGCAGGCGCGCTTAGCTAACTGAGCTCCGCGAGCAGCGCCGGTACGTGGCGCCGCAGCAGCAGGTTGCGCGCCTCCCACTGCCCGGCTGCGGGCAGATCGACGAGGAACGTCACCTCGCCCGCGGCGAACAGCGCGACCGGCACACCGTCGCGGTACAGCAGGCGGTTGCCGCTCAGCGAGGGCAGGCGCTGCCCCGGGGTGATGATGCCGACGAGATTGAGAGGATCGGCGCCCGACAGCGACACGTAGTGCCCTTCCTGCGGTCTGCGCCGCGCCTCGCGCAGCAGCGTGATCGCCTCCGGCAGCGCGTACTGCTCGCCGCTGAAGCCCTCGACGAAGCGGCCGCCGCGCAGCTCCCCGCGCGCCTCCAGACGGCGGCAGCACATCAGCAGGTCGCGCCAGGGCGGCAGCCAGTCGGCTTCGCGCGCCAGCACTCGCCAGAAGAGCACACCCCAGCGGCGCAGCAGCGTGCGCACCACGTGCTCGATCGCCTCCTCGGGCGATGCACCCTCGGACACCGCCCGGGCGATGCGTGACCAGCGGCCGGCCGCGTCCATGCCGAACAGCGCGAGCCGCCGGCGGCGGCGCCCGCCGAGCGCGGGCTTGCGGCGCTCGGCTGGCACGAGCAGCGCACGCAGTCCCGCGAAGCTGTCGGAGTTGACCGAGCCGAGCGCCACGAGCTCCGCGAGTGCATCCTCGGTCTGTGCAGGCAGCAGCCCGGTGCTGCCGGCGATCTCATCGAAGAAGGAGGCGCCGTAGCTGGCCAGGTGATCGGCGACGCGCTGCGCCACGACCGACAGGTGCGGCGGCTCGGGCGCACCGGCCAGCGAGGACCACAGCCGCAGGTTGCGCCGTGCCAGCAGCACGATGGGCGTCGCCCGCACCGGCGCGGCGCCGTGCTCGGCACGCTCGCGCCGCGGGGCGAGGCGCGTCCACACGAAGCGTCCGGCGAGACACTGCTCATCGAGCCAGGCCGGTTCGTACTCGCTGATGCGGCTCGGCAGGATCTCGGTCTCCCAGGCGCTCGCCGCGCCCTCGAATCCTTCGAGCTGTGCGAGGATCGCGGCCACCGCGTCCGGTCCCTCCATGCGACCGGTGGGCGTCACGCGCTGCCACTCGAACAGGAAGCGCAGGAAGTCGCGCGCGGCGATCGGCTCAACTTCCGCGCGCAGCCGCTTCACCGTGTAGCGGTGGATGCGCGCCAGCAGGCGCCGCTCGCACCATTCGTTCGCCGCCGTGGCCTGCGGCGTGAAAGCGCCGCGCATGGCGAAGCCTTCCGCCTGCAATGCAGCGAGTGCCGCCTCGATGTGCGGCGGCGGCACGCCGAGCGCTGCGGCGAGCGCTGCCGCCGTGACGGGCCCGCTGCCTTCGAGCCGACCGCGCACCACCTCGACGAGCGCGGCCTCGGCGGACAGTGCTTGTTGGTGGCCCGGCGGCGTCACGACCGGCGGCGTGCAGCGCACCCCGGGGAATAGTGCGCTGAACAGCGGCAGCCGCTCCGCGCTCACCCACAGCGCGGATGGGTGCTCGAGCTGCGTCACGCGCCGCGCGGCGGCCAGTTGCGCGAGCCACTCCCCCCAGCCGCTGTGCGCGGCCTCGGCCGCCGTGCAGCAGGTCAGCCACAGCAGGGCATCGTGCAGCTCGTCCGCGTTGCTCGCGTCCGGCCAGGCCTCCGCGCGCACGCGCGCGATCGCCTCCGCGTCGAGCTTGCCGATGTCGGCGGCGCTCTGCGGGTCGAGCCAGCGGCGGCTCATCACCGCCTGCGTACGCCGCTCCTCGAGCGGCGCGTCGTCGAGATAAGCGTACGGCCTTGCCGAGAGCACCTCGAGCGCGAGCGGCGAGGGCTCGGTTACGTCGCGCGCGATGACCTGGATGCTGCCGGACTCCAGTCCGCGCAGCAGCTGCTCGAGTCCGTCGACGTCCATCGCGTCCTCGAGGCAGTCGCGGATCGCCTGGCGCACCAGCGGGTGGTCGGGGATCTCGATCTCCCCCGGCAGATTTTCCGCGCAGGCCACCTGGTCGGGGAACACCGCCGCGAGCAGGTCCTCCGCCGCCATGCGCGCCAGCGGCGCCGGCACCTTCTTGCCACCGCGAAAGCGCGGCAGCGCGAGCGCGATCGCCGCGCTCCAGCGCCAGCGCACCGGAAACATCGGCGCCGCGCACAACGCCTGTACCAGCAGCGGCCGCACGCTGTTGGCATGCAGGTAGCGGGCGACGTCGGCGAGCTCGAAGCTGTGCGCGGTGGTGAGCGACAACACGATGGTGTCCTCGGTCGCGGCCGCCTGCAGCTCGAAGTTGAACGCGCGACAGAAGCGCTTGCGCAGCGCGAGACCCCAGGCGCGGTTGATGCGGCTGCCGAAGGGGGAATGGATGACCAGCTGCATGCCGCCCGCCTCGTCGAAGAAGCGCTCGAAGACGACCGTCTGCTGGGTGGGCAACACCCCGAGGGCCGCGCGCGCCGCGGCCAGGTAAGTGACCAGCTGCAGCGCGGCGGGAACGGCGATGTCCGCCTGCGTGAGCCAGGCGACGGCCGCTTCGAGACCTGAGTCGAGCTGCGTTGCGAGCTGCGCCCGCAGCCGCGAGACCTCGAGCGACAGCTCCGGGGTGCGCCCGGGGGCCTCACCGAGCCAGAACGGAATGGACGGCGGCTCGCCGTGCGCGTCCTCCACGCGCAGTCGTCCCTGCTCGACGCGCAGGATGCGGTAGGAGACGTTGCCGAGCTGGAAGATGTCGCCCTGCAGGCTCTCGACGGCGAAGTCCTCATTTACCGTGCCGACGAACTGCGCCTGCGGCTCGAGGATCACCTGGTAGTCGGCGGTGTCGGGAATGGTGCCGCCGGAGGTGATGGCGGTGAGCCGCGCGCCGCGCCGCCCTTTGACGGTGCCGTTGACGCCGTCGTGGTGCAGCAGCGCACCGTGGCGTCCGCGGCGCGTGCTGTAGCCCGCCGCGAGCATCTGCACGATCTCGTCGAACTCGGCGCGCGTCAGTTCGCGGTACGGATAAGCCCCGCGCAGCAGCGCGTACAAGCCGTCCACGTGCCACTCGCGCGCCGCCGCCTCGGCGACGATCTGCTGCGCGAGCACGTCGAGGGGCTTGGCGGGCATGCGCAGCCGGTCGAGCTCGCCGCGGCGCACCGCGAGCAGCAGCGCGGTGCATTCGACCAGGTCATCGCGCGACAGCGGGAACAGCCGGCCCTTAGGTCGGCCGCCGAGCGAGTGGCCCGAGCGCCCCACCCGCTGCAGGAATGCCGCGATCGAGCGCGGCGAGGCGAGCTGGCACACCAGGTCGACCTCGCCGATGTCGATACCGAGCTCGAGCGAGGCGGTCGCGACCAGCGCGCGCAGCTCGCCGCGCTTCAGCCGTGCCTCCGCGGCCAGGCGCGACTCCTTCGCCATGCTGCCGTGGTGCGCGGTGACGTACTGTGCGCCCAGCCGCTCGGACAGGTGGCGCGCCACGCGCTCCGCCTGGCGGCGGGTGTTGACGAACACCAGCGTGGTGCGATGCTCGCCCACGAGCTCCGCGAGCCGATCGTAGACCTGAGTCCAGACATCGCCGGACATCACCGCTTCCAGCGGTGCGGCCGGTATCTCGAGCTGCAGATCGCGCTCGCGCACGTGCCCGGCGTCGATGATGGTGCAGTCGGCGCCGCCGTCCGTGCGCAGGTTGTGCGCGCCGACCAGGAAGCGCGCCACCTCCGCGATGGGCTTCTGCGTGGCGGACAGGCCGACGCGCGTCAGCTTGCGGCCGGCGTGCGCTTCCAGCCGCTCGAGCGTGAGCGCGAGGTGCACGCCGCGTTTGCTGCCGACCATGGCGTGGATCTCGTCGACGATCACGGTACGGGTGGTCGCGAGCATGCGCCGCCCGGACTGCGAGCCCATGAGGATGTAGAGCGATTCGGGCGTCGTCACCACGATGTGCGGCGGCCGCCGCGCGCTCAGCGTGCGCTCGCGCTGCGGGGTGTCGCCGGTGCGCACGAAGGCGCGGATCTCGGTGGCGGGCAAGCCGAGCGTGGCCAGCTCGGCGCGGATGCCGGCGAGCGGCGCTTCGAGATTGCGGTGGATGTCGTTGGAGAGCGCCTTGAGCGGGGAGACGTACACCACCCGCGTCTCATCGGGCAGGCCCGCGCCCTCCTGCCCTGCGCGCACCAGCTCGTCGATCGCGGCGAGAAAGGCGGCCAGTGTCTTGCCGGACCCGGTGGGGGCGGCGATCAGTACGTGCTGGCGGGCGGCGATCGCCGGCCAGGCCGCGCGCTGCACTTCGGTCGGCGCTGCGAAAGTGCGGGCGAACCAGGCCGCTACGGCCGGATGGAAGGAGGCGGGCATGCGCGAATTGAAGCACAACCGCGGCTCAGTGCGCAGTCGGCGGCGCGAGAATTCATACAATGTACAGCGCCGCCAACGGTGGTGTGCTGGATACGACGTAGCGGCCGGCGCCGTCAAACGGGAGTAGAGTTAGGCCGTTGCCGAAGGTTGTCTGGAGGTAACTGCCCGATGTGGGACGACAATCAGGAAGACCTGGCGCGGCGCAAGGTCGTATGGCTGATCGGCATCATCGCCGCGATCGCGGTCGCCCTGGGAGGGTGGTACTGGTACGCATCGCGCCGGGCGCCCGCCGCGCCTGCGGCAACCGCGACAGCGCCGGCGCCAGCCGCCAGCAGCGAGCCGCAGATCGCGAACCCGATCCCCGCAGGGGAGACCGCGGCATTGCCGGCCCTGAACGACAGCGATGCGGTAGTGCACGACTCGCTCGCCGGCGTCATCGGCCGTGCTCCGGTCGAGCAGTTTCTCGTGCCGCAGAACATCGTGCGGCACATCGTCGCGACGGTCGACAATCTGTCGCAGCGCAAGGTCGCCGTCGAGCTGCGTCCGGTGAAACCGACTGCCGGCCAGACCGTGACCGCCACCCAGGGCGACGTCATCACCCTGTCGGACACCAACTTCGCGCGCTATGCGCCGCTGGTGCACGCGGTGCAGGCCACCGACGTCAAGTCGCTCGCGCTGGTGTACCAGCGTCTGTACCCGCTGTTCCAGCAGTCGTACGAGGATCTCGGCTATCCGGGCAAGTACTTCAACGACCGCCTCGTGCAGGTGATCGATCATCTGCTGCAGGCGCCGGAAGTGGCCGGCCCGATCCGGCTGGTGCAGCCGAAAGTGATGTTCCAGTATGCGGATCCGAATCTCGAGAGCAGCTCGGCGGGACAGAAACTGCTGATCCGCATGGGACCGGCGAACGAGCGCATCATCAAGCAGAAGCTGCGCGAGTTCCGCGCCGAGATCGTCAAGAAGAACTAACACTGCTTTGAAGGACTGCGGACATGGGCGACGCCACGGGGACGGAGGAGGCAGATCTCGGCAAGGCGCTCGCGCAGCTGCGCTCGGTGCTGATCGCGGGCGAGACGCTTGACGCCTGGGCCATCCAGCGACGGCTGTTCGCCCTCACTCACCGGCGGCAGCTGATCGCCGCTACCAGCGGGCGGCTCATCGTGCTGATGCGCCGGCTGCTCGGCGGCTTCGACGTCACCACCATCCGCTGGCAGGACCTCGAGGAGGTCACGCTGCGCGTCGGCATGCTGAGCGCGGATCTGGCGCTGCGTGCCGGCAAATCCACCGACCTCGCCTCGCTCGGTGCGCAGGGTGCGCAGCTCGTCGAGTTCCGCGGCCTGCGCCGCAACCAGGCGCAGGCGGTGTATCGGATCTGCCAGGGACAGGACCAGGCGTGGCGCGAGAAGCGCCGCGTGCGCGAGCTCGAGGAGCTGCGCGCCCGCTCCGGCGGCATCCAGGTGACCTCGGGCCCGATGGCGCAGCCGGCTGGCAACGGCGACGCCGTACGGCGCCTGCAGGAAGCCAAGCAGCTGCTCGACGCCAGGCTCATCACCGACGCGGAGTACGAGGCGATCAAGGCGAAGATCGTCTCATCCTAGGCTACGGCGGCCGCTGGCGCAGCTCGCGCACCGCCGCACTGCACCAAGGGTGACGACGGCCGCTGGTGTGGATCCTGCTGCGCCGCCAACTTTGTCGCCTATGCACAAGTAATCCACAAGCAATCCACAGCACAGGTGTTATAGGCTTTTTGTATGGCCATCCGCTTTCGCCGCCGCCGCCCGGTCCAGAACGAGATTCTCGGGACCTACAGCTTCCCGAGCCGCACGGTGCAGGTGCTGCGGACGCAGGACGATCGCATCCTGTGGACCTGCGACTGCGAGCGCTTCCGTCGCCAGGGCGAGCAGCGCGAGCCGTTGTGGTGCAAGCACATCGCCAAGGCCGCCGCCCGCCGCTCGCTCGAGCGCCTCACGCGCCGCGTGGCCGTGCCGCGCGGCACGGAAACGGAGAGCCTCACGCTTCGATCAGGCCGTGACGTATCGCGATCAGGGTGAGCTCGGCCTGGTTCTGCACACCGAGCTTCTGCTTGATGTTGTAGAGATGCGTACCGACGGTGGAGGCGGATAGCTTCAGATCGTCGGCGATGCGCTGCACCGTGGCGCCCCCGGCCAGGCGCACAAACACCTCGAATTCCCGCTCCGAGAGCCGCTCGACCGAGGACTTGCCGGCGCCTTCCATCTCATCGAGCGCCAGCTTCTGCGCGAGCGCCGGATCGAGGTAACGCTGACCTGCGGCCACCGCGCTGACCGCTTCCAGCAGCGCCTCGGGGGCGCTGCGCTTGGACAGAAAGCCGCGCGCGCCTTCGCGCAGCGCGCGCCGCGCGTGCAGCGGATCATCGTGCGCGGAGAGCGCGAGGATGCGCGCCTGCGGATGGCGCGCGCGAATGCGCCTGAGCGCTTCCAGTCCGCCCATGCCGGGCATCGCAAGGTCCATGACCACCACGTCGGGGGCGACCTCGAGGTAGTGCTGCAGGGCGGCCTCGCCGGAGTCGGCTTCCCCGACCACGGTGATCTCGGCGTGGGCCTGCAGCAGCAGGCGGAAACCGGTGCGCACCACTGCGTGGTCGTCGACCAGCAATACGCGGATCATGCGCCCGCCGCGAGCGGGATCTCCGCGGTCAGACATACGCCGTGCGGCTCGCTGTTACGCACCTGGAAGGTTCCTCCGAGATGCTCCACGCGCTCGGCCAGGCCGCGCAGCCCGAAGTGGCCGGGCCGCGACCAGTTCTCCGGCAGACCCACGCCGTCGTCGCTGACCGCGACGACCATGCGCGCAGCCGTGGAGCTGACCTCGATCATAACGCGCGTGGCGCGCGCGTGGCGCAGCGCATTGACCAGCCCTTCCTGCACCACGCGGTAGGCGGCGAGCGACACGCTGGCGCCCAGATCGGCGGGCAACTCGTGCCGCAGCGACAACTGCAGGGCGGGGTGGCGGCGCTGCCAGTCGCGCACCAGGCTCTCGAGCGACTCGGCGAGCCCGAGCGTATCGAGCGACAGCGGGGCGAGGCGCGGGATCAGCCCGTGCATGGCGTCGTAGAGCCGCCCAGCCTCCTCGCTGATCAGCCGCGCCGCTTCGCTCATCGGGGCCTGGGTCGACTGCGTGGCGATGGCCATGGCGAGACTGCGGATGGCGGTGACCGACTGGCCGAATTCGTCGTGCAGCTCGTGGGCGATCAGCCGCCGCTCCTCCTCGATGCTCTGTCCGACCAGCAGCGCCAGTTCGCGGCGCTCCTCGAGCCGCGTGCGCGCCTCGCGCGCCTCGCTCTCGGCCTGCAGCTTGTCCTCCACCGCCTGCGCCATGCGATTGAAGGCGGCACCGATCGCGTGCGCCTCCGCTCCGGGAAGCGCGGGCAGCCGGTAGGTGAGCTCCCCGCGCTGCAGCCGCTCGAGCCCTTCGACGATGACGGGAAACGGCGCGAGCGCGCGGTCCACCAGCCAGAAGGCGAGTGCGCCCAACGCAATCAGCATGCCTGCGGCGATGGCGAGCAGCCGCGTGAGGTCATCCCAGGCATCGAGGATGGCGCGCGAGGGCTGCGCCTCGATCACCACTTCCGCACCGTCACCCAGGGTGAAGGTCTGCCGCTGCGGCTGCGGCGCTAGCAGGTGCGCATACCAGCCGGGCGCTTCGCGCCCGGCCTTGTAAACCGGCGGCGGGGAGTGATAGAGGAGCCTGCCGGCCGGATCGCGCAGCGTGATGTCGTTGGCGCGCACGTGGCCCAGGCGCTGCAGCATCTGCTGCACCTCGGCCGTGCCCCCGGCCGCCGAATAGGTGAGGATCAGGCTGCCGATGACCTGGGCGGCCACCCGGTTGGCCGCCTCGATCTCTTCCCGGACCGAGGAGCGGGCATCGCGGACCTCGTCCGCCACCAGCACGGCGAGGAAGATCGCCGTGACCCCGGTCAGCACCAGGTTGAGCCGCGTGCGCAGCTTCATGGAGGGGTGTGACGTGTCCTCAAGAAAATCATGAGGCCACTTTCATGATGATCCCCTTTCGCCTCCGGGCTGGCGGGAGAAGGATACACGGGTAGCGGCGCGGGCCGCCCTTACTGACCAACCAGGAACATAGACTATGCGCTGGGAAAAGCCACAAGCTCGTGATTTCCGCTTCGGCATGGAAATCACGATGTACATTGCGAACCGCTGAAGACTGAACAGGGCTTCGGAGCCTGGCCGCCGGGCTCCGCCAGCTCTTTGGTTTGAAGATCCGGGTGCTGGGGTCGGCCGCCGGCGGCGGTTTCCCCCAGTGGAATTGCAACTGCCATAACTGCTCGGGCGTGCGCAACGGCACGCTGCGGGCGCTCTCCCGTACCCAATCCTCGATCGTCGTGCGCGGCAGTGATGCGGCCGCCTGGGCGCTCGTCAACGCCTCACCGGACGTCCTCGAGCAGCTGCGCGCCAATGCCGACCTGCAGCCGGCACGTGCGCCGCGCGACACCGGGATCGTCGCCATCGTGCTGGTGGACGGACAGATCGATCACACGACCGGCCTGTTCATGTTGCGTGAGTCCACCCGGCCGCTGCGGGTGTGGTGCACGGACCAGGCGTGTGCCGACCTGACGCACGGCAACCCGATCTTCGGCGTGCTGGCGCACTACTGCGGTGTCGAGCGGCGTGCGCTGCGGGCCGATGGCAGCGAGTTCACCGTCGATGGCGTGCCGGGAATCCTGTGGCGCGCGCTGGCCGTACCGAGCAAGCCCGCGCCCTTCTCGCCGCACCGCGAGGCGCCGGTCGCCGGCGACAACGTCGCGCTGGTGATGACCGCCGCCGGCAGCGGGCGCAGCTGCGTGTACGCTCCCGGGCTCGGCTCGATGGAGGAGAGCGTGTGGCAGGCGATGCGCGCGGCCGCATGCGTGCTGGTCGATGGGACCTTCTGGCACGATGAGGAGATGATTACGCTCGGACTATCGAGAAAACGCGCCCGCGACATCGGCCACCTGCCGCAGCAGGGGCCGGGCGGCATGCTCGAGTGGCTCGCGCAGCTTCCCGCCGGCACGCGCCGCATCCTGATCCACGTGAACAACACCAATCCCATTCTCGACGAGGACTCGCGCGAGCGCGCCGAGCTCACGCGCCGCGGCGTCGAGGTGGCTCACGACGACATGGAGACCTAGCTGTGAGCGCGCCCGCCTGGACGCGCGAGGAATTCGAGCAGCGGCTGCGCGAGCGCGGCCGCGCCTACCACATCCACCATCCGTTCAACGTCATGCTGAACACCGGCAAGGCGACGCCGGAGCAGATCCGCGGCTGGGTGGCCAATCGCTTCTACTACCAGATCAACATACCGGTGAAGGATGCCGCGATCCTCGCCAACTGCGACGAGCGCGCGGTGCGCCGCAACTGGGTGCAGCGCATCCTCGATCACGACGGTTACGGGGACGATCCGGGCGGTATCGAGTCCTGGCTGCGCCTGGCGCAAGCCGTCGGGCTCGAGCGCGCCGCGGTCGAGAGTCTCAGGCAGGTGCTGCCGGGGGTGCGCTTCGCGGTCGATGCGTATGTGAACTTCGCGCGCCGCGCTCCCTGGCCGGAAGGAGTGTGCGCTTCGCTCACCGAGCTGTTCGCACCGCAGATCCACCAGCAGCGGCTCGCGAGCTGGCCGGAGCACTACCCGTGGATCGATCCGGCGGGCCTGCGCTACTTCCAGAGCCGCGTGAGCCTGGCGCGCCGCGACGTCGAGTTCGGGCTCGCCACGACGCTCGAGCGCTTCGCCACGCGCGCCGCGCAGGAGCGCGCGCTCGGGATCCTGCAGTTCAAGCTCGATATCCTGTGGCAGATGAGCGATGCCATGGCGCTCGCCCTCGGGGTGACGCTGTGAGCGAGGTCGCGGGCAGTGCGCGGCCAGTCATCGCCAAGGGCCTGCGCCTGCAGTGGGAAGCGGCGCAGGAGGCGCACGTGCTGCTCTATCCGGAGGGCATGGTGAAGCTGAACAGCAGCGCCGGGGCGATCCTCAGCCGCTGCGACGGCGTGCGCACGGTGGCGGACATCATCGCGGACCTGGAGCGCAGCTACGGCATGACGGGATTAACCGAGGACGTGCAGGCGTTCGTCGTGCTGGCGCTGGAGAAGCGCTGGCTGGAGCTGGTGGCATGAGCAGCACCCAACCCGCAAGCGGCGTGGGGCCGCCGCTGAAGACATCGCCTGGTGTTGGGCCGCCGCTGAAGACATCGCCAGGTGTTGGCCCACCGCTGTGGCTCCTCCTCGAGCTGACCTACCGCTGCCCGCTGCACTGCGTGTTCTGCTACAACCCGACCGAATTTGCACGTACTGGCGCGGAGCTCGGGACCGGTGACTGGCTGCGCGTGCTGCGCGAGGCGCGCGCGCTCGGCGCGGTGCAGCTCGGGTTGTCGGGCGGTGAGCCGCTGGTGCGCGATGACCTGGAGACGATCGTCGCCGAAGCCCATACCCTCGGCTTCTACAGCAACCTCATCACCTCCGGCATCGGCATGACGGAGGCGCGCATCGGCGCGCTCAAGCAGGCCGGGCTCGATCACATCCAGCTCTCGTTCCAGGACAGCACGCGCGAGATGAACGATTTCCTGAGCAGCACGCGCACCTTCGAGCTGAAGTCGAAAGTCGCCGCGCTCATCCGCGCGCACGACTACCCGATGGTGCTCAACGTAGTGCTGCACCGCCTGAACATCGATCACGTGGGCGAAATCCTCGAGATGGCGCAAGCCATGGGGGCGCAGTACGTCGAGCTCGCCAACACGCAGTACTACGGCTGGGCGTGGCTCAACCGCGCGCAGCTGCTGCCGAGCCGCGCACAGCTCGAGCGCGCGGAAAGCATCACGCAGCGCTTCCGCGAGCGCGTCGCCGGAAAGATGCAGATCTATTTCGTGGTGCCCGACTACTTCGAGACGCGCCCCAAGCCGTGCATGAGCGGGCTGGGGTCGGTGTTCCTCGCCGTGGCGCCCGACGGCACCGCCATGCCCTGTCACGCCGCGCGCATGCTGCCTGGGCTCGAGCTGCCGAACGTGCGCAGCGCGGACGTGCGCAGCATCTGGTACGACTCGAGCGCGTTCAACCGCTTCCGCGGCGATGCGTGGATGAAGGAACCGTGCCGCAGCTGCCCCGAGAAGCACAAGGACTTCGGCGGCTGCCGCTGCCAGGCGTACCTGCTGACGGGGGATATGGATAACGCCGATCCGGTCTGCGACCTGTCGCCGCACCACCAGCTGGTGACGGAAGCGGTGGCGCGCGCCGCGGCCGGCGCTGCCGCCGGCCCGCTGCGCGAGCAGCCGCTGGTATTTCGCGACCACCGCACCTCGATCCCGGTAGTGCCCGGCGCCGCGGGCCGCACCTAGAGCGCGTCAGCCGCCATGCCCGTGCGCCAGGTACTGAAGATGGGCGAGCCGCTGCTGCGGCAGGTGGCCGCCCCGGTCACGCGCTTCGATGCGCAGCTCGCCGCGCTGGTCGCCGACCTGGACGACACCATGCGCGAGCTGAACGGCGCCGGCATCGCCGCCCCGCAGATCGGCGTGAGCGCCCGCGTGGTCATCTTCGAGCTCAAGGACAATCCACGCTACCCCCATCTCGCCCCGGTTCCGTATACGGTGCTCGTCAATCCGCTTGTCACGCCGCTCGGGGCCGAGGAGGATGAAGGTTGGGAGGGCTGCCTGTCGGTGCCCGGGTTGCGCGGCCTGGTGCCGCGCTTTCGCCGCTTGCGCTACCAGGGCTTCGACGTGCAGGGTGCGCCCATCGACCGGACCGTGGAGGGTTTCCATGCCCGCGTGGTGCAACACGAAGTGGATCACCTGGACGGCATCCTGTTTCCGCAGCGCGTGCGCGACCTGCGCAACTTCGGCTTCGAGGACGCGCTCGCCGCCCAGCTCACACCGATGCCGGACTGAGCTCGCATGAAGGAGCGCGACACCAGCCAGCGCGCCGCCGGGACGTTCGACGTGAAGGTCACGCCGCAGAAGCCCGACACGCAGATCGCGCGCGCGGCCAACCTCGGCCGCCTCACCATCGACAAGCGCTTCCACGGCGACCTCGAAGGAATCAGCAAGGGTGAGATGCTGGCGACCCAGACCGAGGTGCCGGGCTCGGCGAGCTATGTCGCGCTCGAGCGCGTGACCGGCAAGCTCAACGGCCACAGCGGCAGCTTCGTGCTGCAGCACAGCGCGACCATGACCCGGGGCACGCCGGTGTCATCGATCAGCGTCGTGCCGGACTCCGGCACCGGCGAGCTCAGGGGCTTGAGCGGCAGGATGACCATCACGGTCGCCGCCGACGGCGGCCATTCCTACGACTTCGAATTCCGGCTCGAGTCCTAGCGCGGCGGCAGCGGCGCGGCGCCGCCGCGCACGTCGCGCGTCATGCGCAGCGCCGACTCCACGCCCTGGTAGTAGCCGGGTATCTCGCCGATCTCGCGGTAGCCGAGCGAGCGGTAGAAGGCGCACGCGCCCTCGTTGCTGGCGCGCAGCTCCAGCCCGATGACGAACGTGCCGGCGGTGAGCGCCGTCTCCTCGAGCCAGCGCACCAGGCGCCGCGCGACACCGCGCCGGCGGTGGGCGGGAGCGACTGCCAGCAGGTTCAGATGCGCGACGTCCTCGGCGTACCGCATGATGGCGAAGCCGGCGAGCTCGAGTCCGGAGCGTGCGGTGAGCACCACGCTGTCAGCATTGCGCACGTGCCAGCCGATGCGTGCGGCACCCCACGCCGGACGCAGACCCTCCTCCACCAGCTGCCGCGACATTGCAGCGAGCTGCGCGGCGTCGGTGACGCGCGCCAGTTCGAGCCGATAGACATGCAGGCCGCCGAGCATAGCCTTGTGCGCGACACGCACCCCGCCACCTGAAGACCTGCGCCAGCATGTCGCGCCCCCGGCAGCGGCGCAAGCGTGCTGTCAGGCGAGGGTGTGGAACACCTTTTGCACGTCCTCGTCCTGCTCGAGCCGGTCGATTACGGTGAGTGCCTCGGTCGCCTGGTTTTCCGGCAGCTCGGTGGGAACCGTGCAGATGTACTCGTGCTCGGCCGAGAGCGGCGTCAGGCCGCGCGCCTCCAGCGCCCCCTGCAGGCGGCCGAAGTCGGCAAAGGCGCAGCGAATTACCAGCTGCGGTTCGCCCTTCTCGCCGGTGCTCTCACCCATCTCCTCGAGGCCGTGATCGATCAGGTACAGCTCCAGGTCGTCCTGGTCCAGCCCTTCCGGGCTCAGGCGGAACACGCCCATCTTGCGGAACAGGAAGCTGACGCTGCCACTGGTGGCGAGGTTGCCGCCGCCGTTGGTGATGATGTTGCGCACCGCCGCCACGGTGCGTGTCGGGTTGTCGGTCGCCGTCTCCACCAGCAGCGCCACCCCGTGGGGCGCGTAGCCTTCGTACAGCACCTGCTGGTAGTTGGCCGCGTCGCGGCCGGAGGCGCGCTTGATGGCGGCCTCGATCTTGTCCTTCGGCATGTTGACCGCGCGCGCGTTCTGGATGGTTCGCCGCAGCGTCGGGTTGGAAGCCGGGTCGGAGCCGCCCGACTTCACCGCCATGGTGATGTCCTTGGCGATGCGCGCGAACTGCTTCGCCATGCGGTTCCAGCGCGCGAACATCGTGTGCTTGCGGACTTCGAAGATGCGCCCCACGCAGGCATGGTGCCCGAACGGCAGGGGGGTGCGCCAGCGGCGCGCGGGGCGGGGTGCGGTGAGCGCCGCGTCGCCCTCGGTGGGGACGGTGCGGGATCCGTCGCCGTCAGTGGCGACGGTGCGGGATGTCTACGCGAGCTGTGCCTGCAGCAGGCGCATGCGGCGCAGCTGCAGCGAGAGGCTGCGCTCGATGTCGCGCAGGCGGCCCTGCAGGTCAGCCTTCTTCTCGACCAGCCACTGCTCCTTGAGGCGCGCCCAGTCGGCGAGCGCCGCGAGGAAATTCTCGTACTCCTGCGCGAGGCGCGCCCGCAGCTGCTCGATGTGCGAGTGGCCCGGTAAGCCGGCGAGACGCAGCTGCACGCGCGTGAACTGCATGGCGAGCAGCGCGCGCTGGATCTGGAACGTCGGCGTACGCTTCAGGCGGCGCGTCAGGCCGAACGGGTGCAGCATGGCGATCAGCCACTTGGTGGGATCCCACTGCCACCAGCGCACGCCATTACGGTAATCGTGGGCGAACATGTGGTGGAAGTTGTGATAGCCCTCGCCGTAAGTGAGCACGGCAATCACCGGGTTGTCGCGCGCGGTGTTGTCTTCGGTGTAAGGGCGGATGCCCCACATGTGGGCCAGCGAGTTGATGAAGAAGGTGATGTGGTGGCTCCACACCAGGCGCAGCACGCCGGCGAGGATCAGCATGCCCCACAGGTCGTGGAACAGCAGCCCCGCGAGCAGCGGCAGCCCGAGGTTGGTGGCCAGTGCGAGCGGCAGGTAGTAGCGGTGCTGGAACACCAGCATCGGGTCCTTCCTGAGGTCGGGGATGTTGCTGAAGTCAGTCTTGCCGCTCGGGTACTCGCGCAGCATCCAGCCGATGTGCGAGAACCAGAAGCCGCGCCGGGCCGAGTAGGGGTCAAGGTCGACATCGTCGACGTGCACGTGATGCCTGCGGTGCCCGCTGCACCAGATCAATGCGCTGTTCTGCAGCGCCATGGTGCCGAACAGCAGGTAGCACAGCCGCAGCGACCAGTGCGCCTCGTAGGTGCGGTGCGCCCACAGACGGTGGTAGCCGGCGGTGACGGCCATGCCGTTCGCGCCCACGAACAGCACGAAGACCACCCAGTCCGCAGTCGTGAATCCGTGCGTGAGCCCGTACCACGGCACCAGGATCAGCGCGGCGAGCGAGGTGAGCGTGAACATCAGTACGTTCACCCAGAGGAGCGGGGCTTGCTCGGTACGGGGCTGCTGGTCGTTCATGCGGGTATTGCGGCTCTATATCGCGTCAGGGCGCGGTAACTTAGCACGCCTTAAGGGCCGAAGTGGGACTTGCGTCGTCTTTGCGCGCCCCGCAGCCCCTGCGGGGCGTTTAACGCGCACGCGCACGCGCCGCTGCGCCGATTTCAGAACTTGACCATGACCCCGGCGCCCCACACGACCTCGCGCGTGCGCAGATCCGGGTACCAGACCCCGCCCTCGTTCGCGCACACGTCGGCAGCGGCGGCGCTGCCGTTGTTGCACACCAGGCTCGCCGGGGCGCCGTTGTTGCCGGTCGGTGGCGTCACGCCGCCGGCTCCCGACCAGTAGGGAACGCTCGAGTGGCGGAACGTGGCCTCCGTCCACCAGGTGAGCCAGGTCTTGGGCATGTACTGGAAATTGAGCTGCGCGTCCCACTGGTAGAGCTTCTGTCCGGGGTTCTCGGTGAAATACGGCGTGCCGCTCACCGCGGTGGCGCCGTTGATGGGCGGCACAAGCGCCAGGTAGCGTCCGGGGTTGTTCATGAACCCGCCGCCGAGCGTTACTGCGTAGAGATCGTGATCGAACCAGGTGCGGTCGTAGAGCATCAGCCCGAAGAAGCTCTCCTTGTTGGGTCCGTGCGAGCAGTGCACGCCGCCGCCGTATTCGCACCCCAGGTCCCAGGTGAAGGACGTCGCCATCTTCGATATACCTGCGCCCGTGCCGGCGCCGTCCTTCGCGTCGTAGTATTTCCACTCGATGCTGTCGTCCTCGTGCACGCGCGTGACGTTGGCGTAATTGACGTACGTGCCGTTGGGATTGGGTAGGCCGATGGCGGCGTTGGGATTGCCGCCGTTGGCGGGGAAGCCGCTGCCGCTGGCGAGGTTGTCCTGACCGATGCTGTAGCTGTTGAGCACCAGCCGGAACCAGTCGTTCGGGATCCACAGGATCTGTCCGCCGACGCCCGGATGGCTGTTGTACTTGGCGTAGGACTGCCAGCCGTTGATCAGCCAGGGTTCGATCTTCAGGGTCTGGGTCGGGAACCATTGCACGCGCAGCCCGTTGAAGAACCACGGCGTGTTGGACGACACGAACGAGGGCTGATAGGTCCAGTTGTCGAAGTTGTAGTAGCTGAACAGGCCGATGTACGAGAGGAAGATGCCGGCGTCGACGTTCAGCCCGTGATTCACGTCCCAGTGATAGCCGGCGTTGGCCTCCGATAGGTACTTGTAGGCACCCTGCAGATCCCACTCACCGACGCCGAGGCTCGCGTCGTTGCGCGGCGTGGTGACCGCATACAGGCCCATCATCGACAGGAAGCGTGCCTGCACGCCGTCCCAGTGGAAGTTGCCGCCGAAGCTCACCTGCTCGATCTGGAACTCGCCCGAGCGGAACTCCTCGGTCGAGCCGACGATGGTGTGATCGACCGGGTGATTGAAGTCCTGCAGGTAGTTGACGTCGAAGCGGATCTCCGGCGTGAAGAATTTCGTGTCGAATATCGGCGTGGTGGCGCGACCGGCGCCGTTCGCCCAGCCTAGATCACCGACCGCGAACGGCGTCTGGGTATCGACGGCCGGAGCGGGCGCGGGCGCCTGCAGCGCTTCGGGCACGATCCTGGCGACCTCCTGTGCGACCAGCTGCGCAAGGGTCGCGGGCGCGGCCGCGGGAGCTGCGGCTGCGGGAGCTGCGGGAGCTGCGACCGGCGCCGGCGTGGCAGCTGCCGCCACCGCCGGCCCTGCCGGAGCCGCAACGCTCATCACCAGGTCATGACGCGCGGCCTTGCCGGAAGTCACCACCAATGACTGCGCGGTGACGGCCGGGGCGCCCGCGAGCTCCGCGGTCACGGACCACGCTCCCGGCGGCAGGTCGGCGAACGAATAGACGCCGTCGCTGCCGGAGACGGTGGCGCGAATGCCGTTGCCGTCGGCGCGCACCGCGGTGACGGTGGCACGCGCCACCGGCGCGCCGGCGGCATTGGTCACGAGGCCGACGATGGCGCCGAGCTCCGCCGCGAAAGCCGCCGGCAGCAGCAGCGCGCCGGTGAGCGCAACGAGCAGCAGTTTCTGCAGGTATCGCGGCATTCGCATGGAGTCGTACCTCTTAAACACACAGACGCCGGCCCAGCGCCGGCGGACCTCCCATCGTACGCAGGGGCACCTGTGCTGCCAGACCAAATGGCGTTAAGAAATTCCATGCGGCCGCGCGGGCCGACAGCGGCAGCTGTGCTAAGTTTGCCGACCGTCCGGGAGTGCGGGAGTGTCCATGGGTGCAATTCGCAGAGCGGCGCGCTGCTGTGCTTTGGCCGGTGCGCTGGCCTCAGGTCAGGCGAGTCTCGCCGGCGCGCAAAGCGCACCCATGCCGCCGGCAGTCGGGAAGGCCGCAAACGGCTACATCACCCGTGCGGCGCTCGAAGCGCCGATCCGCTTTCTCTCCTCGGATCTGCTCGAGGGACGCGGCCCGGCCACGCGCGCTGATCAGCTGGCGCGGCTGTACCTGCAGACCCGGCTCGAGGGCATGGGACTGCAGCCCGCATTCGCCGGCGGCGAGTGGCAACAGCCCTTCGACATCGTCGGCATCAAGTCGGCATTTCCTGCGAGCTGGAGCTTCGAGGGCCAGAGCGGGCACGTCGATCTTGCCTGGCGCGCGGACTACATCGCCGCCAGCGGTCTGCAGACCGATAAGGTCGCGCTGAGCGATGCCGAGCTGGTATTCGTCGGTTACGGCATCCAGGCGCCGGAGTACCAGTGGGATGACTTCAAGGGCGCCGATCTCGCCGGCAAGATCCTGGTGATGATGAACAACGACCCGGACTGGGATCCGCAGCTGTTCGCCGGCAAGCGCCGCCTGTACTACGGGCGCTGGGATTACAAGTACGAAAGCGCGGCGCGCCAGGGCGCCGCCGGCGCCATCATCATCCATACCACGCCCTCGGCCGGCTACCCCTGGCAGGTGGTACAGAGCTCCTGGGGCGGCGAGCAATTCGCGCTGCCCGCAGGCGACGAGCCGCGCCTGCGCGTCAGGGCCTGGGCCACCGAGGATGCGGTGCGGCGCATGGTGCAGGCCGGCGGTTACGACCTCGAGCAGCTGCGCGCCGCCGCGCGTTCGCGCGACTTCAAGCCGGTGCCGCTCGGGGTGCGTACCTCGCTCAGCTTCACCAACACGCTCTCGCGCGGGCAGACCGCCAACGTCGGCGGCGTGCTGCCGGGGAGCGATCCGCGGCTGGCGGCGCAACTCGTGGTGCTCTCGGCCCACCACGATCACTTCGGCATCGGCGAGCCGGACGCCAGCGGTGATCGCATCTATCACGGTGCCGTCGACAACGCTTCCGGCTGCGCGCAGGTGCTCGCCATCGCGCGCGCGCTCGCGGCGCTGCCGCAGCGGCCGCGCCGCTCGGTACTGGCGCTGTTCGTCGCCGGCGAGGAGCGCGGGCTGCTCGGCTCGATGTACTACGCCCAGCACCCGTCGGTGCCGGCCGGGCGAATTGCGGCGGACATCAACATCGACGGCGGCAACATCTTCGGCCGCACGCACGATGCGACGCTGATCAGCATGGGCAAGTCCTCGCTCGATGAGATCGCGGCGCGCGTCGCGCACTCGCAGGGGCGGGTGCTCAAGCCCGACCAGTTCCCCGACCGCGGCTACTACTACCGTTCGGATCAGTTCTCGTTCGCCAAGGTGGGCGTGCCGGCGCTGTTCTTCAGCGACGGCACGGACTTCATCGGCCGGCCCGCCGGGTGGGGCCGCCAGCAGATCGAGGAGTGGGAGCTGAAGAAGTACCATCAGCCCGCCGACAAGCTCGATGGCAGCTGGAATTTCGACGGCATGATTGAGGACGCGCAGCTCGATATGCTCTCGGCCTGGCTCATCGCGCAGGCGGACGCCCTGCCGACGTGGAAGCCCGGCGATGAGTTCGAGGCGGCGCGCAAGCGCGCGCTGGCCGCGCTGAGCCATTAGTCCCTGGCGGGAGTGCAGCCCATGTTCGAGCATCTCGAGCCGGTGGTCCAGGACACGATTCTCGGCCTGATGGCCGCGTTTCGCGCCGATCCCGATCCACACAAGGTCGATCTGGGCGTGGGCGTGTACCGCGACGAGCGCGGCGAAACGCCGGTGCTGCCCGCGGTACGCCTGGCCGAGGGCGCACTGCTCGCGCAGCAGAGCACCAAGACCTACGTGGGTCCGGCCGGCAATGCGGGATTCAACCAGGCGATGGAGCGCCTGGTGCTGGGTGCCGCACATCCGGCGCTCGCCTCCGGCCGGGTGCGCACCGTGCAGACTCCCGGGGGTTGCGGCGCGCTGCGACTCGGCGCCGAGCTGATCCGCGTCGCCGCGCCGGATGCCACGGTGCACGTGAGCGCGCCCACCTGGGCGAATCACGTCCCGCTGCTCGCCGGCGCAGGCGTGAAGCTTGCGACCTATCCGTACTTCGACACCGCGAGCGGCGGGGTGCAGTTCGCGGCCATGCTCGCGGCGCTCGAGCGGCTGCCGCCGCGCGCCGTGGTGCTGCTGCACGCCTCGTGTCACAACCCGACTGGTGCGGATCTGTCGCCGCAGGAATGGCGCGAGGTGCTCGCGGTGCTGAAGCGCCGGCAGCTCATGCCGTTCATCGACATGGCGTACCAGGGGCTCGGCGAGGGCCTGGAGGGCGACGCCTTTGCATTGCGGCTGCTGTGCGCCGAGCTGCCGGAGGTGTTGTGCGCGGTGTCGTGCTCGAAGAACTTCGGCCTGTACCGCGAGCGCACCGGTGCGCTGCACGTGCTGAGCGAGTCGCCTGCCGCAGCGGAGGCGGCGTTCAGCCAGCTGGTGCGCATCGCGCGCGGCATCTGGTCGATGCCGCCGGACCACGGCGCGGCCATCGTGCACGGCATCCTCGCTGATGAGACGCTGCGCCTGCAGTGGGTCGGGGAAGTGGACGCCATGCGCCGCCGCATCGAGGGCCTGCGGCGCGAGCTGCTGCAGCAGCTGCGTGAGCATTGCCCGCAGCGCGATTTCGGCTTCATCACGCGCCAGCGCGGCATGTTCTCCTACTTCGGCATCAGCACCGCGCAGGTGCACGCGCTGCGCGAGCGCCATCACGTCTATATGACCGACGACAGCCGCATGAATATCGCCGGGCTGCGTCGCGAGAACCTCGGCTACTTCGTGCGCGCGGTGGCGCAGGTGCTCGAGGCGGCACGCTGATGCAGATGGCGGCGCAACCGGGCGGCGGGGAGCGGCAGCTGCACGAGCTGCGGGCGCAGCTGCGCGCGGCGACGCTGCGCCCGGAGGACGAGGCCGCCGGCGAGGCGCTCGCCGATCTCGCGGCGACGTCCGGCTTGCTGGCGGCGGCGAGCGCGCGCGCCGCGCGCTGGGTGGAGGCGGCGCGCGCGGACCAGCGCTCCCGGCCGCTGGTCGAGCGCATGCTCGAGCAGTTCCCGCTCGACAGCGCCCAGGGCAAGGCGCTCATGAGCCTGGCGGAGGCGCTGTTGCGAACCCCCGACCCCAAGCGCGCCGACCAGCTCATCGCCGAGCGCCTCGCTACAATGCGCAGCGCGGGCGTGCCGGGTGACACCGACCTGCTGCTGCGGACCGGTTTCACGCTGCTCGGCGCGGCCGGGCGCCTGCTGCCCGACGTGCTGGGCGAGCTGGCGGGCGGCTTCTCGGCGGCGCAGCTCACCGCGCCGCTGATCGCCCCGGTGGTGCGCGCGGCGCTGCGCCAGTCGATGCAGCTGCTCGGCGACGCCTTCATCGTCGGCGAGACCATCGACGCGGCGCTCGCGCGCGGCCGCGAGGATCCCGAGCTTGCACTGTGCTCGTTTGACGTGTTGGGCGAGGGGGCACGCACCGCTGCCGACGCGCAGCGCTACTTCGAGGCCTATGCCCACGCGATCGAGGCGCTCTCCGCCCAGGCGCGCGGCACGACCCACGCACGCTCGGGCATTTCGGTGAAGCTCTCCGCGCTCGAGCCGCGCTACAACCTGCTGCAGAGCGCGCGCGTCACCGAGCAGCTCGGTCCGCGCATGCTGCAGCTGGCGCGCGCCGCAGCCGCGGCCGGCATCGGCTTCACCATCGACGCCGAGGAAGCCGACCGTCTCGACCTGTCGCTCGACATCGTCGAGATCCTGGCGCGCGATGAGCTCACCCGCGACTGGGACGGCCTGGGGCTCGCGGTGCAGGCCTACGGGCGGCGCGCGCCGCTGGTGCTCGGGTGGGTCGCGCAGCTGGCGCGCGCTACCGGCCGCCGCATGGGCGTGCGGCTGGTGAAGGGGGCGTACTGGGACAGCGAGATCAAGCGCGCCCAGGAGCGCGGGCTGGCGAGTTTCCCGGTGTACACCTCCAAGGCCGCCACCGACGCGAGCTTCCTCGAATGCGCCGGGCACCTGTTCGCCGCGCGCGCGGTGCTCTACCCGCAGTTCGCCACACACAATGCTTTCACGGTCGCCGCGGTGCTGGCGTTGGCGCCGCCGGGCACCGCGTACGAGTTCCAGCGCCTGCACGGCATGGGCGAAGCGCTCTACGCGGCCGCGCGCGCCGAGGTTCCCGCCCTGCCGCCGGTGCGTGTGTACGCGCCGGTCGGTACGCACGAGGAGCTGCTGCCGTACCTGGTGCGGCGGCTGCTCGAGAACGGCGCCAACAGCTCCTTCGTCCACCAGTTCCTGAATCCGCAGATTCCGGTGGAGCAGGTGGTGCGCGACCCGCTCACCGCGCTGACTTCCGCGGACGCGGCGCCGCGCGTGCGCGAGCCGGGCGCGCTGTTCGGCGCGGAGCGCGCCAACTCCACGGGCGAGGATTTCGGCGACCCGGCGGCGCTCGCAGCACTCGAGGCCGAGGTGGGCGCGTATGCGCGCACGCGTCACAACGGCGGCCCGATACTCGACGGCGCGACGGCCCGCGACCTCGACGTTCCGGTCAGCTCGCCGGCCGATACCCGCGAGATCGTCGGCTTCACCCGCGACGCCAGCGCGGCGGAGATCGACCGCGCCATGACGGTGGCGGCGGCGGCGCAGGCGGAGTGGGACGCCGCGCCGGTGGCGGTGCGCGCCGCCTGCCTGGAGAAGGCCGCGGAGCTGCTGCAGCAGCGGCGCGGGTTGTTTCTCAGCCTGCTGGTGCGCGAGGCGGGCAAGACGCTTCCCGACGCGGTGGCCGAGTTGCGCGAAGCGGTGGACTTCTGCCGTTACTATGCGGCCCGCGGTCGCGAGTCGTTCGGCGCGCCACTCGAGCTGCCCGGCCCTACCGGTGAGCGCAACACGCTCATCCTGCAGGGGCGCGGCGTGTTCGTGTGCATCAGCCCGTGGAACTTCCCGCTGGCGATCTTCAGCGGGCAGATCACTGCGGCGCTGGTCGCGGGCAACGCCGTGATCGCCAAGCCCGCGCCGGCGACGCCGCTGATCGCGCACGCCATGACGCGGCTGCTGCACGAGGCGGGCGTGCCGCCGAAGGTGCTGCAGCTCACACCGGCCGACGGCCCGGCCTTCGGCGAAGTCGCCCTCGCACACCCGGCGCTCGCCGGCGTGGCCTTCACCGGCTCCACCGCCACCGCCGCGACCATCAACCGCGCGCTCGCCGCACGTTCGGGCGCCATCGTGCCGCTGATCGCCGAGACCGGCGGCGTCAACGCCATGGTGGTCGATTCCACGGCGCTGCCCGAGCAGGTGGTCGACGATGCAATCGCCTCCGCCTTCACCAGTGCCGGGCAGCGCTGCTCGGCGCTGCGCGTGCTGTACCTGCAGGAGGAGATCGCCGATCGCGTGATCGCCATGCTGATCGGCGCGATGCGCTGCCTCGCCATCGGGCCGCCGGGCGAGATCGCCACCGACGTCGGCCCGGTGATCAGCGCCGCGGCCCGCGCGCGCCTCGCCCAGCACGCCGCGCGCATGCGCGGCGAGGCGAAACTGCTGTATGCCTGCGAGCTCGATCCGCGCCGCACCGCGCACGGGCACTTCTTCCCGCCGCAGCTCATCGAGCTGCGCCGCCTCGATCAGCTGCGCACCGAGGAGTTCGGCCCGATCCTGCACGTGGCACGTTATCGCAGTGGCGAGCTGCCGCAGGTGCTGGCCGCGATCCGCAGCACCGGCTACGGCCTGACCCTCGGCGTGCACAGCCGCCTGGAGAGCGTGGCGCAACACCTGTTCCGCTCGCTGCCCATCGGCAACACCTATGTGAACCGCAACATGATCGGCGCGGTGGTGGGCGTGCAGCCGTTCGGCGGCCAGGGCCTGTCGGGAACGGGACCCAAGGCGGGCGGACCGCACTACCTGCTGCGCTTCGCCAACGAGCGCACGCTCACCGTCAACACAGCCGCGATCGGCGGCAACGTCGAGCTGCTGGCCTAGAGAGTCACGCCCCGATGCGCCTTTCGCGCGAGAGCTAAGCGATGGGCTACCGGGTGCGGGTGGCGCTGCTCGACGATGTGCCGGGTCTGCACGCACTGATCGCGCGCTCAATCCGCGAGCTGGGAGCTGCCGACTACACGCCGCCGCAGATCGAGGCGGCGCTGCAGGGAGCGTTCGGTGTCGATACCGGGCTGATCCGTGACGGCACGTACTTCGTGGCAGTGACGGAGGCGGACGAGATCGTCGCATGCGGTGGCTGGAGTCGCCGGCGGACGCTGTTCGGCAGCGATGCGCGCAGCGAGCGCGACGAGTCGTGGCTCGATCCGCGCACCGAGGCGGCGAGGATCCGCGCATTCTTCGTCGATCCGGCGCACGTGCGCCGCGGGCTCGGCCGGGCGATTCTCGAGCGCAGCGAGGCCGAGGCGCGCCGCCACGGATTCCGCGCGTTCGCGCTGATGGCGACGCTGCCCGGTGTCAGGCTGTACGAAAGCTGCGGCTACCGCGGCGGCGAGCCAGTCGATCATCCGCTGCCCGGCGGACTCACCATCCGCTTCCTGCCGATGATCAAGCGCTGAAGACGCAGCGCGGATCGACGGTTACTTCAGGCCGCCGCAGCCGGCTCGAGGATCGCGAGCAGCGCGTCCTGTGAATCGAGCGGCGCCGAGCAGCTGCTGCCCCGGCATACGTAGGCCACCGGCGCAGCGCGCGAGGTCTTGTCCGCGAGCGCCGCTGGCAGACCTTCAGTCTGTGAGGGGATCGCCAGCGTGAGCCGCCGCGGCGCGTAGTGGCGCGCGAGCTCGAGCCGCCATCCCTCGATGGTGCGCGCTTCGCCGCGCAGGATGACGATCTCGGGCGGATCGAGCAGATCCTCCAGTGCCAGCAGCAGGCTCACGTGTCCCTGCGGGTAGCGCTCGAGCGCCCCCCACGCCGCGCGCAGCGTGCCCTCCGCGGCGGCGAGGTAGCGCGGCTCGCCCAGCAGGTGTCCGAGCCGCAGCAGCACGCTCGCGGCGATGCCGTTGCCGGCCGGGGTCGCGTCGTCGGCGAAGATCTTCGGCCGGTGAATCAGCGTCTCGTGGTCGTCGGAGGTGAAATAGAAGCCGCCCGCGGGGTCGGCAAAATGCGCGAGCACCACGTCCATGAGCTGCTGCGCGAAGGCGAGCTCCTCGCTCGCGAAGCGCACCTGCTGCAGCTCGAGTACGGCATCCGCCAGACAGACGTAATCGTCCAGGTAGGCGTTGAGATGCGCGCGGCCGTCCATGAAGGTGGCCAGCAGCCGCCCCTCGCGCCACAGCGTCCCGCGGACGAAGTCGAGCGCGCGGGTGGCGGAGGCCGCGAGCTCATCGGAGGCCAGCGCGCGGGCGGCGATCGCCATGCCGCGGATCATGAGCCCGTTCCATGAGGTGATGATCTTCTCGTCGCGGGCCGGGCGCACGCGCGTGGCCCGTATCGTGAGCAGCCGTGCACGCGCGCTGTCGATGAGCTGCTCTACTGCCGGCGGCGTGAGGCCCAGCCGCGAGGCGAGGTCCGCGCTCGGGACCGCCACGCGCAGGTGCCAGCGGCCCTCGAAGTTCGGCGGCAGATCGAGCCCGAAGTGCGGCGCGAACACGCGAAACTCCTCGCTGCTGAGCGCCGCGTGGACCTCCTCGCGATCCCATACGTAGTACTTGCCTTCGTGGCCCTCCGAGTCCGCGTCGAGGCTCGAGTAATATCCGCCCTGCGGCGACTGCATCTCGGTCAGCACCCAGCCGGCGGTCTCGCGCGCCACGCGCGCGTACAGCGCATCGCCGCGGGCGAGCGCGGCCTGTGCGTAGACGGCGAGCAGCTCGGCGTTGTCGTACAGCATTTTCTCGAAGTGCGGGATCATCCAGTACTCGTCCACCGCGTAGCGGCAGAAACCCCCGCCGAGCTGATCGTTGATGCCGCCCTCGGCCATGCGGCGCAGGGTGAGCGTCGCCATGTGCAGCGCCTGCAGATCAGGCTCGGGCGATGCCGCACTCGTCTGCCAGCGGCGCAGCAGCCAGGCGAGCGTCTGTGGGTGCGGGAACTTCGGCGCACCGCCGAAGCCGCCGTGCTGTGGGTCGAAGCTGCGTGCGAGCTGCGCGCGGCAGGTTTCGAGCGGTGCGACGGTGAGCTCGCTGTCGGCGCCGGCGGGCGGCGGATTGAGCTCGGCGAATGCGGCAAGCAGCGCGTCACTCTGCGGCCCGAGCTCGCCGGCATGCTCGCGGTACCAGGCGGCGACGCGCAGCAGTATGTCGCTGAACGCCGGAAGTCCGAAGCGGGCTTCCTTCGGAAAGTACGTGCCGCCGAAGAACGGCCGTTGCCCGTCGTGTGTCAGGAACATGGTGAGCGGCCAGCCGCCGCCGCGCTGCGTGAGCATCTGCTGCGCGATCTGGTAGATGCGGTCGATGTCGGGACGCTCCTCGCGATCGACTTTGATGTTGACGAAGTTGTCGTTGAGGATGCGCGCGGTGGCTTCGTCTTCGAAGCTCTCTTCATGGAGTACTGAGCACCAATGGCACGCGTTGTAGCCCACGCTCAGATGGATCGGTTTGCTATCCCTTCGTGCGCGCTCGAGTGCCTCGGCTCCCCACGGGTACCACTCGACGGGATCGTGAGCGTGCTTCCGTAGGTAAGGACTCGTCTCAGTCGCGAGATGGTTCGTGTAGGAATGCTCGGTCTGCATCATGTTTCCAGGTCCAGCCCTTATGGCTCGGTCGCTTGCCGCTCTTGAGCTCGTGCATATGAACCACACACAGGTCGCAAGCGCGACAGAAAGCGCTAAGATTCGTGATTCTCACAACTGCGCCGCCGGGTGCGATGAATCCCTTGTGCACCAGGGGTAGCAAGCGCTTCTTGCCGCGCACATGGGTCCATCCGCGATGCGAAACGATGCGACCATTCGCTACAGCGAGCATGTGAGAATTTTCGAGGCCGTGCTCGCGACAAAACTCAGCGAGATTCCGTATCGGCGCCGCGAGCTTCCCGTCCGGATCGACAAATCCTTCGTACGTCTTGACGTAATCGCGACGGCGCACACTATTCGTGTGGGTCCATCCCCGATAGGACTTGAGTTTGCTGCGGCCCATTGCGAGGCGATGCATGGATCTGTAGTCCAGTCCGTGGCGCCCGCAAAAATCCGACAGCCCGACGATTACGACGGGACGGCCTGACGGGTCACGGAAGCCTGTCCATGCTCTCGCGATCCCTTGCCCTGCGGATGTAGCTTGTAGTTTGACGTTGAATCCGACGCGAGAATCGGTGCAGCCGGTCTGCTCGATCCACCGCTGCTCGGCTTCCAGAAGCTTAGCCGCGTCGACGTACTCTAGTACCAGAAGCTCAAAGTTCATTTCGCCGTAAAGCTTCCAGGCATTCTGCATATAGGGGTTGCAATGCGAGCCCCTTCGCAGATCGCGACGGTGGTTATCCCAGCGCACCCGAAGATTCACAGCACTGCCGACGTAGATCTTGCCGTTTCGTTTACAACGGATCTGATACACGCCGGAGGCGTCGGGAATATGCCCGTCCTCCTTCTCTATCGGCATCGTGCCACCTCACATGGCAGTGCGACACACACCTTAGATCATAGCGCGTCGATGAGCCGCCGAGTTCGCCTATCGCCGAAGGATCTGCGAGGCGTTTGGGTCGATTGGGTATACTCCGCGTCCCCCGTTTCCCGCCCCGGATTCCATGCCAGCTCCGCAAGCCCTGCACGCCGACTCGGCCGACGCCCCCACGCCCGTGCTGTGCCTGAAGCGCGGCGAGGATCGGCGGCTCGCGGCCGGACACCTGTGGGTGTTCAGCAATGAAGTCGATACTGAGCGCACCCCGCTCACCGCGTTCGCGCCCGGTGCCGTGGCGCAGCTGCGCTCGCACCGCGACGCCTTCCTCGGTTACGCCTACGTCAACCCGCACGCGCTGATCTGCGCGCGCATCCTGTCGCGCGAGCCGTCGCTGCCGGTCAGCGCCGAGCTCATCGAGCGGCGCCTGCGGGCGGCGCTCGCGCTGCGCGAGCGGCTCGGGGAGGCGCGCTACTGCCGCTGGGTGTTCGGGGAATCGGACCTGCTGCCGGGGCTGGTGCTCGATCGCTACGGCGAGCTCGTCGTCGGGCAGATCGCCACCGCCGGCATGGAAGCGCTGCGCGAGGAGATCACCGCCGCGGTGCGGCGCGTGGTGAGCCCGCGCGGACTGTTCTGGAAGGACGACTCGGCGGCGCGCGAGCTCGAGCAGCTGCCGCGCTTCGCCGCGCCCGGCTTCGGCGAGGTACCCGAGGAAATCGAGGTGCTGCAGCAGGGCCTCACTTTCCGCGCACCGCTCGCCACGGGGCAGAAGACCGGTTGGTTCTACGACCAGAGCGCCAATCGCGCCCGCTTCGCGCGTTATACCGTCCCTGGTGCGCGCGTGCTCGACGTGTGCAGCTACGTGGGCGCCTGGGCGGTGACCGCGCTGCGCCACGGCGCGGCGCGCGCCTGCTGCGTGGACTCCTCGCAGCCGGCGCTGCAGTTTGCCGCGGCCAACGCGCAGCGCAACGGCGTGGCGCTCGACACGCTGCACGCGGATGCCTTCGAGGCCCTCGCCGCGCTCGCGGCCCGCGGCGAGCAGTTCGACCTGGTGGTGCTCGACCCGCCGGCGTTCGTCAAGCGCAAGAAGGACGTCTTCAAGGGGCAGGCGGCCTATCGCAAGCTCAACCAACTGGCGCTCGCACTGCTGGCGGACGAGGGCGTGCTGGTGTCGTGCTCGTGCTCCTACCACCTGAGCGGCGCCGAGCTGCTGCACGCCATCCAGGGCGCGGCGCGCCACAGCGCGCGCTTCGTGCAGGTGCTGGAAGCGGGCGGCCAGTCGCCCGATCATCCGTTGCATCCGGCCGTCCCGGAGACACGTTACCTCAAGGCGTTCTTCTGCCGCGTCACGCGCGCGGTCGGCTAAACTTCCCGCCCGATGCTCACTTATCCCGGTTTCGATCCGATCGCTTTCCAGGTCGGCAGGGTCAAGGTGCACTGGTACGGCATCATGTACCTGCTGGGCTTTGCCGCTGCCTGGTGGCTGGCGCGGGTGCGCGCCGCGAAGCCCGGCTCGACGTGGAAGGCGGTCGACGTGGACGACCTCATCTTCTACTGCATGCTGGGCGTCATCCTCGGTGGGCGCATCGGCTACATCCTGTTCTACGGGCTGAAGTTCTGGGCGGCCGACCCCTGGTATCCGCTGAAGATCTGGGAAGGCGGCATGTCCTTCCACGGCGGGCTGCTCGGGGTAGTCGCCGCGATGACGCTGTTCGGCTGGCGGCGCGGGCGCAGCGCCGCGGACGTCTACGACTTCACCGCGCCGCTGCCGGCGCTCGGGCTGTTCTTCGGCCGCATCGGCAACTTCATCAACAGCGAGCTGTGGGGCAAGGTCACGACCGTCCCGTGGGGATTTCGCGTCGACGGCCAGGTACGCCATCCTTCGCAGCTGTACGAGGCCTCGCTCGAAGGGCTGCTGCTGTTCGCCGTCATGTGGGGGTTCACCTCGCGCCCGCGGCCGCGGCTGGCGCCGTCGGGCCTGTTCCTGGCGTTCTACGGCGTGGCGCGCTTCCTGGTGGAGTTCGTGCGGGTGCCCGATGAGCATATCGGCTACCTCGCCGGCGGCTGGCTCACCGAAGGGCAGCTGCTGTCGCTGCCCATGATCCTGGCCGGCATTGCTCTCATGGCGTGGGCCTATCGCAGCCGCGTGCCGTCCGGCAACTTCGCGATCGCGCACTGAAGGGGCGTCGCCGTGAAGCAGTACCTCGAGCTGGTGCAGCGCGTGCGCAGCAGCGGTGTGCCCAAGGCCGACCGCACCGGCACCGGTACGCTCTCGCTGTTCGGCTACCAGATGCGCTTCGACCTGGCCGCCGGCTTCCCGCTGCTGACCACCAAGAAGATCCATGTGCCGGCGGTGGTTTACGAGCTGCTATGGTTCCTGCGCGGCGATACCAACGTTGCCTGGCTGCACGAGCACGGCGTCAGCATCTGGGACGAGTGGGCGGACGAGCGCGGCGAGCTCGGGCCGGTGTACGGCCGCCAATGGCGCGCCTGGGCGAGCGCTGACGGGCGCAGCATCGACCAGATCGCGCAGGCGGTGGAGCGGCTGCGCAGCAACCCGGATTCGCGCCGCATCGTGGTGAGCGCCTGGAACGTCGGCGAGCTCGAGCGCATGCGCCTCATGCCCTGCCACGTGCTGTTCCAGTTCCACGTCGCCGCCGGCCGGCTTTCCTGTCAGCTCTACCAGCGCAGTGCCGACGTGTTCCTCGGGGTGCCTTTCAACATCGCCAGCTACGCACTGCTCACGCACCTGTTCGCGCAGCAGTGCGATCTCGCGCCGGGCGAGCTCATCTGGACGGGCGGCGACTGCCACCTGTACCGCAACCACCTCGCGCAGGCGGATCTGCAGCTCGGCCGCACGCCGCTGCCGCTGCCGCAGCTCACCATCCGCCGCCGGCCGCCGAGCATCTTCGAGTACCGCTACGAGGACTTCGAGTTCGTGAACTACCGCCACCACGAGCCGATCCGCGCGCCGGTGGCGGTATGAAGCCGTCCTTCGAAGTGCGCCAGTCGCCGCTGCACGGGCTCGGTGTGTTCGCCACGCGTCGCATCGGCAAGGGCACACGGCTGCTCGAGTACTGCGGCGAGCGCGTCTCGCATGAGGAAGCCGACCGGCGCTACCAGCACAAGGACGGCGCCGACAACCACACCTTCCTGTTCATCATCGATGCACGCACGGTGATCGACGCCGGCGTCGGCGGCAACGAGGCGCGCTACGTCAATCACGCCTGCGAGCCCAACTGCGAGTCGGTGATCGAGCAGGGTCGGGTGTTTATCGACGCGCTGCGCAGCATCGGGCCGGGCGAGGAGCTGACCTACGACTACCAGATCCAGCGCGAGCCCGACGACCCGCCCGACATCGACGCGATCTTCGCCTGCCGCTGCGGCTTGCCGGGCTGCCGCGGCACCATGTTGTGGCCGCCGCGGCGTCGCGCGGCGTCCGGCAGGCAGCGCAGCCCGCGGGCCGGCTGAGGCCGTGACGCCCACATGAACAACCAGCCGCGGCGGCTGACGCTCGCCTCGCTCGTCGGCGCCATCGGTATCGTCTACGGGGATATCGGCACCAGTCCGCTCTACACCATGCAGGAGGCGGTCGGCGCGGCCGGCACGTTCAACCGCCAGGCGGTGCTCGGCGTGTTGTCGCTGATCTTCTGGAGCCTCACCATCTCCGTCACCCTCAAGTACCTCACCATCATCATGCGCGCCGACAACCAGGGCGAGGGCGGGATCCTGGCGCTGTTCGCCCTCGCCCAACGGCGGCTGATCACCGGCAGCACCTGGGCGAAGGTGGCGGTCTGGCTGGCGCTCATCGGCACGGCATTCTTCTTCTGCGACGCCCTCATCACCCCGGCCATCTCGGTGCTGAGCGCGGTCGAAGGCCTGGAGCTGTTCGACCCGGACTTCAAGAAGGCGGTGATCCCGATCACGCTCGCCGTTCTCGCCGTGCTGTTCGCCTACCAGCGCCACGGCACGGCCCGCGTCGGCAGCTTTTTCGGCCCGATCATGGTGGTGTGGTTCGTGGTGATCGCCGTCGTCGGCGTGGTGCCGATCGTGCGCGTCCCGCAGGTGCTGGCCGCGCTCAACCCGCTCGCCGGACTCGGGCTGCTGGTTCACCGCCCGCAGGTGGCGCTCGCGATCATCGGCGCGGTGTTCCTCGCGCTCACCGGCGCCGAGGCCCTGTACGCCGACATGGGGCACTTCGGCCGCCAGCCGGTGCGCGTCTCCTGGTACGTGCTGGTGGGCCCCGCGCTGGTACTCAACTACTTCGGCCAGGGTGCGCTGCTGCTCGAGCTGGGCAAGCCCGTCGACCATCCGCTCTATCACCTGGTCCCGGCGGCGCTGTTGCCGTGGATGGTGATACTGGCGACCGCGGCCACCGTGATTGCCTCGCAGGCGACCATCTCCGGCGCCTTCTCCATGGCGCGCCAGGCGGTGCACCTCGACCTGCTGCCGCGATTGCGCGTGCTGCAGACCTCCGCCCTCGAGCAGGGGCAGGTCTACGTGCCGACCGTCAACTGGCTGGTGTTCATCGCGGTGTGCGCGTTCGTCGTCGGCTTCGGCTCCGCGGACGCGCTCTCGGGCGCCTACGGCGCGGCGGTGGTGGGCACCATGGTGGTCACCACGGTGCTCGGCGCCTTCGTCGCCGCCACGCAGTGGAACTGGCCGAAGTGGCAGGTGGCGTCGCTGTTCGGCCTGCTGCTGATCGTCGACCTCGCTTTCGTCGCCGGCAACATGACCAAGGTGCCGACCGGCGGCTGGATCCCGCTCACGCTCGGCGCGATCCTGTGCCTGATCTTCACCACCTGGCGCAACGGCCGGCTCGAGCTGCGGGCCGCGCTCGCCAAGCTGGCCGTGCCGCGCGCCGAGCTGCCGAAGCTGGTCGCCGGCGTGCACCGGGTGCCGGGCACCGGCGTGTTTCTCGCCAGCAATGCGCACCTGGTGCCGTCGGCACTGATCCGCAACATCGAGCACAACGGCGTTGTGCACCAGCGCGTCATCATTCTCAACGTCGAGATCAGCGACACGCCGCGCCAGGACCCGGTGCACCGCCTGCAGATCGAGGAGAGCATGCCGGGGGTGTTCTGCATCACCGCGCGCTTCGGCTTCATGGAGATGCCGGATGTCGCCGAGGCACTCAAGGCCTGCCGGGCCCGCGGACTGCGGGTATTCACCGAGGACAGCTCGTTCTTCGTCGGCCGGCACGTGGTGCGCGCCCGCCCGCTGCCGGGCTGGCGCGGCCTGCAGCGGCGGCTGTTCGCGCGCATGCAGCAGTACCGCACGCAGGCCGCGGAGTTCTTCCGCATGCCCTTCCGCGACGTGGTGATTCTCAACACGTCCGTCGAGATCTAACACGGTCGCCACGCGCCTACCGATGGCGCTCCCGGCCCGATCCTTGCAATAATGCGGCATGAACGTCGCACAGCCGCTGATCTCCCTGATCGTCGCCATGGCGCAGAACGGTGTCATCGGCCGCGACAACGCGTTGCCGTGGCGGCTGCCGGCCGACCTCAAGCGCTTCAAGGCGTTTACCCTCGGCAAGATCGTACTCATGGGACGCAAGACCTTCGAGTCGATCGGCCGGCCGCTTCCGGGCCGCGACAACCTGGTGCTGACGCGCGACCGCCGCTGGTGGGCCTCCGGCGTCATCGTCGTGCACTCGGTGGAGCAGGCACTGGCGCAGGCCGGCGCCAACGAGCTGGTGGCGATCGGCGGCGCGCAGATCTACCGCCTGCTGATGCCGTTCGCGCGCCGCATCTACCTGACGCACGTGCACGCCGACGTGCCCGGCGACACGTTTTTCCCGGACTTCGATCCCACGCAGTGGGACGACGTCGAGTGCCGCATGCACCCGGCGGACGAGGAGCACGCCTATCCCGTCACGTTCGTGACCCTCGAGCGCCGCAACGCCCCCGAGGCGCCGCGTCATCACTGAAGACCCCCGTCGCACCCCGGCCGCCATGTTCACCTACGTCTGCCTCGGCACCAACGACCCGGAGCGCGCGGCGCGTTTCTACGACGCGGTGCTCGGCGCGCTGGGTCACCGGCGCTGCGAGGCGTCCGCGGAGTGGCAGACGGCGGGCTGGCGCGGCTGGGGTACGTATGAGCGCGGCGGCGCGAGCGAGCTGGCGCTGTGGCTGTGCCCGCCGTTCGACGGCCGTCCGGCGAGCGCCGGCAACGGCGCCATGGTGGCGTTGAGCGCGCGCTCGTGGCGCGAGGTCGAGCGCTTTCACGCGGCGGCGCTCGCGCACCAGGGCACGAGCGAAGGTGCGCCCGGCCTGCGCCCGCACTACGACGCGGATTTCTACGCTGCCTACGTGCGCGACCCTGACGGCAACAAGCTGGCGGCGGTCTGCCGCGGATTCACCACCCCGCAGGAGTGAGTCAGGCCCGCTCGAGTGGCTTGAAGAAGATGGTAGTAGCGCAGGGACGGCCGTCGGGGAACAGCGCGTAACCGGGAATCTGTCCGCAGCGCTGCCAGCCGTGGCGGGCGTACAGCCGCTCGGCATCGCCGCTGGCGGTATCCAGCACCAGCAACGTGCGCTGCGCGTCGCGCGCCGCCTGCTCGGCGGCGTCGAGCAGCGCCGCGCCGACACCCTGGCGGCGGGCGCGACGATGCACCAGCATCTTGGCGATCTCGGCGCGATGCGGCTGGTTCTCCGGCAGGGCCAGGATCACCTGCACCGTGCCGACGATGCCGCCGCCGGCGTCCTCGGCCACCAGCAGCACGCGCTCCCCGCAGGCCGCGCTCGCACAGACGCCGCGCCAGAAGGCGCTCGCCCGTTGCGGCGTCAGCGGCGGCATGAAGCTCACCGAGGCGCCGCCCGCGACGCAATCGATCAGCACCTCGCTGAGCGCCGCGAGCTCGCGGTCGCAGCAGGCCGTCAGGCGGCGGATGCACAGCTGCCCGGGCACCTTCGATCTACAGCGGCGCGAGCCGCGTCGTTACCAGCTCGGCCGCGCGCGCGCCGTCGGGTTGAGCGCCAGGACCCGCATCGAGCTCGCGCAGCAGCTGTTCCTGCACGGCACCGCGGCGCAGCGCTTCCGCGTAGGGAATCTCCGGATGGAACATCACCATGGAGTAGCGCGGGATGAAGCGCTCCGGGAAGCGCCGCTCCAGCTCCAGCGCCAGCGTGCGGCGGCGCACGAAACCCTCGTCGAGCACCGCGGCGCGCATCTCGGCGTAGTTCTCGAGCGCCATGCGCGCGATCGCCGCGGCGTTGGGGGCGCGCGCGGCCTCGAGGGCGGCGAACGCCGCCGCCCAGTCGGCGCCGTGGGACTCGAGCAGCTCATCGAGCTGCGTGCAGTCCTCGAACGCGGCGTTCATGCCCTGGCCGTGAAAGGGCACGATGGCGTGCGCGGCGTCCCCGAGCAGCAGCACCTCGCCGCCGTGGTGCCAGGGCGTGGTGTGCACGGTGCCGAGCTGTCCCTGCGGGTGGGCGGCAAACTGCGCGGCGAGATCCGGCAGCAGCGCCAGCGTGTCGGGAAACTCGCGGCCGAAGAACTCCGTCACCGCCGCCGCGCCGTGGAGAGTGGCGAAGCTCGGCGCGCCGCTGCGCGGCAGGAACAGCGTCGCGGTGAAGCTGTCGTCGGTGTTGGGCAGCGCGATCAGCATGAAGCCGCCGCGCGGCCAGATGTGCAGCGCATGGCGCTCGAGCGCGGCGCCGGCAGCGGGGGAGATGCTGAGCTCCTTGTAGTCGTGGTCGAGCCACTCCTCGCGCACCTTCACCAGCCCGGCGGCCGCCAGGCTGGCGCGCACCGCCGATCCGGCCCCGTCGGTCGCCAGCGTCGGGGCGAGCGGCACGCTGTACTCGCCGCCTTCCCCGCGGAACCTCAGGCGGGAGGCGGCGCTGTCCGCGCCGAGGCAGGTCTGGCCGAAGCGCACGCTGACGCCGCCGTGGCGCGCGGCTGCGTCGATGAGCACGCGGTTGAGGTCGGCGCGGCCCACCGAGTAGATCACCTCGTGCTCGCGCTGGCCGTAGGGTTGCAGCGCGGCGCGGCCGGACCGCTCGTGCACCATGCGCCCGCGCATCGGGATCAGCAGCGGCTGCACCTGCGCGAGCACCCCGGCGCGCTGCAGCGCGCGCAGCCCGCGGGCGGCGAGCGCCAGGTTGATGGAGCGGCCGCGCTCGGGCTGCGCCTGCCGCGGATCCGCACGCCGTTCGAACAGCGCGACGCGTAGGCCACGGCGCGCCAGCAGCAGCGCCAGCAGGGCGCCGGCCAGGCCAGCCCCGACGATGTTGACGGCGCGCGGCGCCTGCGTCATGCGCCCTCCGCGAGCAGTTCGCGCAGCGCCTGCGCGAACTGCCACACGTCCTCGAAGCGGTTGTAGAGCGGCACCGGCGCCACGCGCATGATGTCCGGCGAGCGCCAGTCGCACACCACCCCGCGCGCGCTCAAGCCATCGAACACGCGCCGGCCGCGCGCGGCGCCGGCGGCGAGGCGCAGCGACAGCTGGCAGCCGCGGCGCGCACTGTCGCGCGGGGTGAGAATCTCGACCGCCGGCGCGAGCGGCCGCAGCAGCGCGTCCAGACAATCGGTCAGCGCCACCGACTTCGCGCGCAGCCGCTCCATGCCCGCCTGCATGAACAGCGCCAGCGAGGCGATCAGCGGCGCGGCGGCGAGAATCGGCGGGTTGCTCACCTGCCAGGCGGCGGCGCCGGCGGCAGCGCGGAATTGCGGCTCCATCAGGAAACGCGTGTCCGCCTCGTGGCCCCACCAGCCGGCGAGACGCGCGCCGGGCAGCGCGCCGCCGTGCTGCGTGCGCGACTGCGCGCCGCTATGGCGCTCGTGCACGAAACAGCCGCCGATCGCACCGGGGCCGCCGTTCAGGTACTTGTAGCTGCACCACACCGCGAAATCCGCCTCCGCCCCATGCAGCTCGAGCGGCGTGTTGCCGATCGAGTGCGCCAGGTCGAAGCCGGCGATGCAGCCGCGCTGGTGTGCGGCGCGCGCGAGGCGCGCCAGATCGAACGCCTGGCCGGTGCGAAACTGCACCCCGGGCCACAGCACCAGCGCGATTTCCTGCCCGTGCCGCTCGAGGCACTCCTCGATATGCTCCGCGGTGAGCGTGGCAGCGCCCGGCGGCGGCGCCAGCTCGAGCAGCTCGCGCTCGGGGTCGAGTCCGTGCCACGCGATCTGCGAGGCCACCGCGTGGCGGTCGGAGGAGAAGGCCCCGGCTTCCATGAGGATGCGGCTGCGCGTCCCGCGCGGGCGGTAGAAGCTCGCCAGCATCAGGTGCAGGTTCACCGTGAGCGAGTTCATGGCGATCACCTCGCCCGGGTGCGCCCCGGCGAGCGCCGCCAGCCCCGCGGTCAGGTTCTCGTGATAGGGCACCCACGGCCGCCGCGCCTGCTCGTGCCCGAGCACGGCGAGGCGCGCCCAGTCGTCGAGCTCGGCGCTGAGGATGTCGCGGGCGGCGAGCGGCTGCAGTCCGAGCGAGTGGCCGCACAGGTAAACGAGCGCGGCGCCGTGCGCATCGCACGGCAGCGCGAAGCGTGCGCGCAGCTCGCGCAACGGGTCGGCGGCGTCGTGCGCCCGCGCCTGCTCGAGCGTCAGCGGCCTGCTCATGCGCCGGCGGTGAGCGGGTAGAGCAGCGGCCGGCACGGCACCGCGTCGCCGTCCAGCGCCGGCACCTGCAGCTGCAGCAGGTAGCAACCGTCGCCCGCCGCATCGGGGACGAAGGCCAGCTCGGTGATCGTGGCGGTGGCGCGCGTCGCCGCCGCGAGCTGCCCGCTCCCCGCGGGCAGCCCGAAGAAGATGCGGTGCGCCGTCAGCCGGCCGGCGTCGTGCGTACGGTCGATCGAGGGAACGTCCACCACCAGGTGCACGATGCCGTGGCTCACCAGCCAGTGCGCCGCTTGCTGCGACAGGTAGGGCGGATTCCTGCCGGTGTAGTCGCGCGTGCGCTTGTCGGTGTCGTTGGGCAGCGTGCGCACGATGAGCGCACACGGTGCGAACGGCATGTCCGCGCGCCACAGCGCCTCGAGAGCGGCGCGCTTGATGAGCCGGTCGCCGTCCTGCGGCGCCGGGTCGCTGCCCTCGTCGCCGGCCGCCTCCGGGATGACCGACAGCAGCAGCGCCGGCAGCAGGGTGGTGGGCGTGACGCGCCAGGCGTCGAGGCGCTCGCGGGTCAGATGTCCGGCGCACTCGGTGTGCGTGCCGTTGCAGTGAGGGATCAGCGTGATCACCTCGCAGTTGCAGCTCGCGCCGCGCTCGACCGAGCCTTTGAAGCCGAAGCCGGGCGTCTCGAACGGCCGCGCGCTGGCGCGCGGCGCGCCGAAGTGCCGCGGCTGGGCGCCGGCGAAATCCAGTGCGACTGCCAGGTCCACGGGCGAGGCCAGGTCGATACCGACCTCGCCGCCGGCGAGCGCGACGCGCGCCTGCATTAGGTGCGCTCCATGAGCGCGCCGCAGCGGCTGCAGGTGCGCCGCTCGCGACTCGCGAAGAAACGCTCGAATACCGGCGGAAACTGCTTCTCGATGTCGGTGAGCTCGAAGAACTCCTCGTACAGGCGCTGCCCGCAGCGCTCGCAGTACCACTGGAAGCCGTCGCGCTCACCGGGGCGCCGCGCCCGCTCGATCACCAGCCCCACGCTGTTGGCCGGGCGCTGCGGCGAGTGCGGCAGCAGCGGCGGAATCAGCAGCACCTCGCCGGCGCGGATCGGCACATCGACGACACGCCCCTCCTGGATGGTCCGCAGCACCATGTCGCCCTCGAGCTGGTAGAAGAACTCCTGCCCCGGGTCGACGTGGAAGTCCTTGCGGGCATTCGGCCCGCCGACGACCATGATGATGAAATCCCCGTCGGTGAACACGCGCTTGTTGCCGACCGGCGGCAGCAGCTGCGCGCGGTGCGCGTCAATCCATTGCCGTAAATTGAACGCCTGCATGTGTCCTCCGCGCCGTTTGGCGTATGTTACGCGCTGCTCAGGCGCAACGAGGGGTATGCCAATGGATCGCAACGCCGCGACTACCGTGGTGGGCACAGGCCTGCTCGCGCTGGCGCTCGCAGCGGGCGGCTGCACGCACCTGCCCTGGTACAAGCACCAGGCGGCCGCCGCGCCGCCCGCGGCGGTGCACGAGCTCGACATCGCCGGCGCTGCCCCCGGCTCCTATCCGCAGCACTGGCAGCGCAACACGCTGCTGGTGGATCTGTCCTCGGCCAGCGGCGCGGGCAGCGTGCTCCTGCAGCCGGTCGACGGTAACGCCTGGCCGGTGCGCCTCGCGTTGCGCGTCACCCCGGGCGCCATCGGCGTGCTGGAAGTGCGCGGCGCGCAGCGCGTGATCCTGCCGATCAGCGCCGGCGGCAAGCCGGTCGACCTGGAGCTGCCTCCCGGGGTCTATACGCCCACGACCCCGCAGTTGACGGTGTCCTGGGGAGCGGCGGTCGCGCCGCAGCCTCAGTCGCCGCCGACGCGCTGATAGGCGTCGCACGCGACGCTCACCAGCGGCTGTTCCGCGTCCAGGTTCAGCGCCGTGAGTGCGCCGCCCCAGACGCAGCCGGTGTCCAGCCCGACGACGCCGGGACGCTGCACCAGCCCGAGCGCCGACCAGTGGCCGAAGATGACGCGGGCGTTGCGAGTGGCCCGCTGCGGGTGCTCGAACCACGGACGCAGCGGCGCGGGCGGCGGGGGCGGCGGCCCCTTCAGACTGATGTCCACGCGGCCGTCGGCGCTGCACAGGCGCAGCCGTGTCAGCACGTTGATGGTGAAGCGCAACCGCTCCATGCCGCGCAGCTGCTCGTCCCAGCGGTCCGGCTCGTTGCCGTACATGTGCTCGAGCAGCGTGCGCGGTTCGTCCCGCAGCGCGCGCGCCACCTCGGCGGCCAGTTGCAGCGTGAGCGCCACGCTCCACTGCGGCACCACCCCGGCGTGCACCATGAGATCGCCGGCCTCGGCGTGCGCCAGCGGACGCGTCAGCAGCCACTCGAGTAAGGCGTCCCGATCCGGCGCCGCCAGCACCTCACCGAGCGTATCGGAGCGGCGGCGGCGCTGACCGGCGAGCGCCACCGCCAGCAGGTGCAGGTCGTGATTGCCGAGCACCACCACCGCGTTGTCCCCGAGCGCGCGCACCAGGCGCAGCGTCGCCAGCGAGCCGGGACCACGATTGACCAGGTCGCCGACCAGCCACAGACGGTCGCGATCGGCGGAGAACTTCAGCCGCGCCAACAGCGCGCGCAGCTCCTGGTCACACCCCTGCACGTCGCCGACGGCATAGCGGGTCACTGCAGAATGCCGGGCATGGCGAGGCGGAAGGGCTCGATCGCGGCGTCGAAGTGCGCGCCATCGTCGGCGAGCATCTGGTAGCTGCCCTGCATGGAGCCCACCGGCGTCTCGATCACCGCGCCGCTCGAGTAGCGAAAGCCCTGGCCCGGCTTGAGGTAGGGCTGCTCGCCGACGACGCCGTCGCCGCGCACTTCCTCCACCTTGCCGTTGGCGTCGGTGATGACCCAGTGGCGTGTCAGCAGCCGCGCCGGCACCTGGCCCTCGTTGCGGATCGTGATGGTATAGGCGAACACGAAGCGGCGCTCGCGCGGGTCGGACTGCTCGTCGAGGTAGCTGGTCTCGACGTCGACGCGGATCTTGTGCGCGGCGGAGCTCATGACGTGTTCATTCTAACGAAATGCCTCAGCCACGGCCGGTGCGCATCGCCAGCACGTCGCAGGGTGCCGCGTGCAGCACCGTGTCCTCGGTGAGGTTCACCAGTATCGACAGTCCGTGGCGCTCGCGGCTGCCGAGCACGATGAGATCGCTGCGCCGCTCGCGCGCCACGCGCACGATCTCGGATTTGACGTTGCCGCTTTCCACGCGGCAGGCGGCACCCGGCAGACCGAGCTGCACCGCGAGTGCCTGCAGTCGCTGCCGCGCGCGCTCGAGCAGCTCCTCCTCGATCTGCACCGAGGGCATCAGCGTCTCGCCCATCGGCTCCACCGGCACGAACTCCACCACGTGCAGCAGCTCGACCTCCGCGCCGATGGCGGCGGCGAGCGTCTGCGCCCGACGCCCGATCGTCACGCTGTCTTCGGTCAGGTCGACGACCAGCAGCAGCCGCTGATAAGGCGCCATGTGCGTCCCTCCTGCACCAACCCTCGTGCGCGAAGACTAGCCGGCGGCGGCGGCGCGGTCGAGAGCTTCGGCGAGGGCGTTGAACGCCGCGGGCGGCAGCGTCTCGGGCCGCGCCCCGGGGTCGACGCCGCAGGCGCTGATCTCCTCACGGCGCAGAAGTTGACTTAAGGCATTACGCAGCGTCTTGCGGCGCTGCGTGAAGGCCGCCGCCACCACGGCGGCGTAGTGCGGGCTGATGGGGAACAGTGGGGTGGGCCGCACGGTAAGCCGCAGCAGCGCGGACCACACCCGCGGCGGCGGCTGAAAGGCGCCCGGACCCACGTCGAACAGCCGCTCGACCGCGAACTGCGGTGCGAGCATGACGCTCAGCCGCCCGTAGTCGGCGTCTCCGGCAGCGGCGGCGAGCCGCGCCGCCACCTCCCGCTGCAGCATCACGGTCAGGTCGGCGATCACGGCCGTGGCGTCCAGCAGGTGAAACAGCAGCGCGGTGGAGATGTTGTAGGGCAGGTTGCCGACGATGCGCAGCTTACCGCCGCGCGCGGCGGCCAGCTGGCGGTAGTCGAAGCGCAGCGCATCCCCCGCGTGCAGCCGCGCGTGCGCGGCGCCGGCGAAGCGCGCACCCAGCAGCGCGGCGAGGTCGCGATCGATCTCGATGGCATCGAGCGTGCAGCCGGCGCACTCGAGCAGCCGCCCGGTGAGTGCGCCGCGCCCCGGGCCGATCTCGACCAGGTGTTCCCCGGGGCGCACGTCGAGCGCGCGCACGATGCGCTCGATCACCGCCGGATCGTGCAGGAAATGCTGCCCGAAGCGCCGGCGGCGCGGCGGCGTGCGCGGCGCCGCGGCCGGGCGCATCAGCGCCCGGGAGCGGCGAGGCGGCTCGCGAGCTCAACCGCCGCGGCGAGGCTGCCCAGGTCGGCGCGGCCGCTGCCCGCCAGCTCGAGTGCCGTGCCGTGATCGGGCGAGGTGCGCACCACGGGCAGCCCGAGCGTCACGTTGACCGCGCGCTCGAAGCCTGCGTACTTGACGACCGGCAGGCCCTGGTCATGGTACATGGCGAGCACTGCGTCGTAGCGCGCCAGCACCTGCGGCACGAACACCGTGTCGGCGGGCAGCGGGCCGCTCGCATGGATGCCCGCGGCGCGCAGCCGCTCGATCGCGGGCGCGATGACGCGCGACTCCTCGTCGCCGAGGTGCCCGCCTTCGCCGGCGTGCGGATTCAGCCCGCACACCGCCAGACGCGGCGCAGGAATACCGAAGCGCCCGGCGAGCTCGCGGGCGAGCACCGTGCCCACCTGGTACAGGAGCTCCACGGTGAGCGCCGCGCTCACCGCCTTGAGCGGCAAGTGCGTGGTGGCCAGCGCCACGCGCAGCTCGCCGTTGGTAAGCAGCATCACCGGGTGCTCGCTGCGCGTGCGCCGGGCGAGGTACTCGGTGTGTCCGCTGAAGCTGACGCCGGCAGCGTTGATGACGCCCTTGTGGACCGGCGCGGTGACGATGGCGTCGAACTCCCCGCTGAGCGCACCGTCGACCGCGCGATCGATCAGTGCCAGCACGTAGCGCGCATTGGCCGGATCGGGGTGGCCGGCGACGCTCGGCGTGGCGAGCGGCGCGTGCGCCACGGCGAGCGTACCTGGTACGTGCGCCGCGCTGCGCGCGGCCGCAGCGCCCGGGTAGCTCGTGAGCGTGACCGCCAGTTGCAGCGCGCGGGCACGCTCGGCGAGCAGGCCGCGGTCGCCGAGGCACACCAGCTCGCAGGGCAGCTCGCGCAGGGCGAGCGCCAGGCACAGCTCGGGGCCGACGCCCGCGGGCTCACCTGAGGTCAGAGCGATGCGGGGAATCGGCCTAGGATTTGTATTCGACGTACGCTTCGTCCCGCATGCGCCGCAACCATAGCTCGGTCTCTTCGTCCGACTTGCTGGCGCGGATCGCTTCCATCGCCTGGCGGCGCTTGAGCTCGTCGCTGTTATCGAAGCGGCGGTGGCCGAGCATCTGGACGATGTGCCAGCCGAACTGCGTCTTGAAGGGCTCGCTGATCTCGCCATCCTTCAGTTCGCCGATGGCCTTCTCGAACTCCGGGGCGAACACGCCGGGGCCGGCCCAGCCGAGATCGCCACCCTCGGCCGCCGAGCCCGGATCCTCGGAGGACACCTGGGCGATGCCGGCGAAGTCCTCGCCCTTGAGAATCCGCTGGCGCAGCGCCTCGAGCTTGCCGCGCACGGTGGCATCGTCCACCAGCTCGGTGGGTTTCATCAGAATGTGGCGCAGGTGGATCTGGTCTTCCATGGCGTTGTCAACGGTGCCGCCGCGCACCTCGTTGAGGCGGATGATGTGATAGCCGGTCGGCGTGCGCAGCGGCTCGCTCACCTCGCCGGGCTTGAGCTTCGCGATCGTGTCGGCGAGGAAGGTGGGCAGCTCGCTGCCCTTGCGCCAGCCGAGTGCGCCACCTTCGAGCGCGGTCTGGCTGTTGGAATAGGCGAGAGCGAGCTTGGCGAAATCCTCGCCACCCTTGGCGCGATCATGGACCTCCTGGGCGCGCTTCGCGGCGGCATCCAGCTGCGCCGGGCTGGCTTCCTGGCCGACGGCGATGAGGATGTGCGAGACGTTGTATTCGCTGCGCTCGGAGGGCGTGCGCGCCTGCTTCTCGAGGAACTGGTCGATCTCGCGCGGCGTGACGCTGATGTGTTGCAGCACGTCGCGCTGGCGCAGCAGCGTGATGGTGATCTCCTTGCGGATATCGTCGCGGTAGCTCGGGTAGTCGACGCCCTGCTGGGCGAGCGCGGTAGGCAGCTGCGACAAGGTCATGTTGTTGCGCTTGGCGACATCCTGCAGCGCGCCGTTCAGCATCTCGTCGGTCACCTTGACGCCGGCGTGCGTGGCGCGCTGCAGCTCGATCTCCTGTACCACCAGGCGCTCGAGCACCTGCTGGCGCAGCACGTTCTGCGGTGGCAGCTCGAGCTTCTGCTCGCGCAGCCGCTCGCTCACCACCTCGACCTGCGTCTCCAGATCGCTGTCGAGCACCACGCCCTCGTTCACGATCGCGACCACACGATCGAGCAGCTCGCCGCGCGTGGCGAGCTCGCGGGTCTGCGCCCACGCGCCCGGCGCTTGCAGGGCCGCCGCCGGTATGAGCCCGAGCCACGCCAAAGTCACTGACCGTCGCATGTATGCCGCCTCTACCAGACGCCCTTGAGCGGGCCGGGATTCCTGTTTGTCATTCCCTCGGGCGGCACGTAACCCCGGATCTCCTGCCCCAGGGATGCATCCGTTGCCGATCCGACACTCGCCAGGCCTCCGAGTTCCAGCTGCAGCCAGACGCCGGTGTCCTGGGTTCCATTGTGATTGCTGACGTAGCGGCGCACTCCGAGGCGCGCCCGCCAGCAGCACGCACGATACTCGAAGCCGGCGAAACGCTCCAGGAATCCGACCAGCGGCACCGATACCGGGACGCCGTTCTGCGGGGTGCCCGGCTGGACCGCCTGCTCCAGGTTGTACTCGTGGTCGCTCAGCGAATAGATTCCCCGGGCGAACACGTTCCAGTTGCGCCCGATCGGCCAGGCGCCCGAGGCCTCGACCTGGTCGAAGGTGTAACGTTCGTAGCGGTAGGCGAGGTTCACGACCGAGTTGCCGGCGGGCTTGTACTGCAGGTTGAGCTGTGTCTCTTCGCTCCCCTGGGTCTGTGGGTCCCACAGCACACCGACGCCGGCGCTCCAGTCCTCGAACGCCGTGAGCGCCAGCTGCGCGACCAGGTTCGAGCGCTTCTCGGTGCCCGGCACCTCCCCGGGCAGCAGCACCCGCGGGGGCTCGAACGAGTAGGTCTGGCCGAAGGTCGCGGCAATGAACTGCCGCCCGTTCTGCGCATCGAGCAGCCGGCTCGTGACTCCGACCGTCAGCTGGTCGGCATCGCTCTGGCGGTCGGCGCCGACGAAGCGGTTGGTGCGGAACAGCTCCACCGGGTTCAGCAGGTCCGGAAGCGCGCTGTCGAACACCGGCAGGTCCTGCTGGTCGCGGTAGGGCACCTTCAGGTACAACAGGCGCGGCTCGAGGGTGAGGCGGCGCTGGTCGTGCGAGCCGCTGGCGCGCTCGAACTGAAGTCCGCTGTCGAAACTGGCGATCGGTACGGTGCGCGACGGCGAGCGCGGCTCACCGGGCAGCGTGTAGTCGAGCTCGTACTGCGTCGCGCGCCAGGCGAACGCCGGGCGCACGAAATATCCCGGACCGCTCAGATCGAGGTACACCCCGGGCGCCACGTCCGCGCGCCAGCCGCTCACTTCGAGTGTGCCGCCGGGGCGCTGGAAGTCGACCAGCTCGGAATCGAAACCGTAGTGGAAGATTCCGCCGAGGGTGAAGTCGCTGCTGGCGGCGATGCGCGGCACGCGCGCGTACGGGCGCTCATCGAGCGACAGGGTGTAATCGATGGTCTGGTACTGCTGCGCCTCGCCGTCGACGCGCCAGTGCTCGTCGCGATAGGAGAAGGTGGCGCTGCGCTCCAGGAACGCGGTGCTGGTGCCTTCCGGACCCTGCGAGAAGTCTTCGAAGTAGAACGGATCGCTCACTTCCTCGGCGTGCAGGGTCAGGCGCCAGAAGTCCGGCAGGTCGGCTACGTCGAGGAAACGCACGCGATCGCGGCTGCCGTCGAAGGACTTGTCGTAGGGCAGGTAGTTCCAGTCGAGCTCGCCGTGCTGATCCGCGGTGAGGAAGCGCAGGTCGCCGCCGAGGTCGGGACCGGCGTGGCTGTACTCGGTCGGCTCGAAGGTGAAATCAAGGTTGGGGGCGATGTTCCAGTAGTAGGGCAGCGACAGCTCCAGGCCGCCGTAGGACATGTTGCCGATGGTCGGGAACAGAAAGCCGCTCTTGCGCTCGGTCGACAGCGGAAACGACACCCACGGCAGGTACATGAGCGGCACGCCCATGAAGTCGATCTGGGCATCGCGCGCCGTGCCGATCTTGGCACGCGTATCGAGCACGATGCTCTCGGCCTTGATGTGCCATGACTCGTCGCGCAGCGGGCAGGTGGTGAAGATCACGCCCTTGAGGCGCAGCACTCCCTGCGGGGTGAGCTGCATCTGCTGCGCCGCG